>Ga0134122_10000793_pt1 | contig 22020 bp, 15 predicted proteins | sample KB302_FD_96461 | JGI IMG/M metagenome (GOLD analysis project Ga0134122, IMG submission 96461) | Terrestrial soil microbial communities without Nitrogen fertilizer from Kellogg Biological Station, Michigan, USA - KB3-0-2 | ecosystem: Environmental > Terrestrial > Soil > Unclassified ... | reverse complement strand
TCGAGACAGCAGGGAGGCATCGAAGCGGGCACCGAACGGGGCGCGGGGTTGATCGATCAGCTCGCCACAGCGGCGAAAGCCAAGGCGGCGCAGGACCGTCAATACTTCTTCAGGAAGCCGCAAGGCGGCCAGCGGCAGGTCTTCGATTCCCTGCCGTTCCGCCCCCGGTGAAAGGATGATCCGATTGCGTTTGCCGTAACGGGCGAGGGCCCAGGCCGCCCCGGCCGTGCCGGCAACGGCGAGGCGCGGGTAAAGGCCAAAGCTTCCTAGCCGACGCTGCAGATCGGCAAGCAGGCGCTCCTCACCGCCGAAAAGCTGCGCGGCACCCGTAATGTCCAAGAACAAGCCATCGGCGCCGCTTGCATCATCCCAAACCGCTACCACCGGGCAATACCGCATCGCCCAGAGCGCAAGCTTGCGCAGGGCGTCCCTATCGGCAGCCGGGTTGGCATCGCATATCTGCAAATTGAGGACTTTGGAGCGGGCGTTGGAGAGGAGCTCACCCAAGCTAAGACCCCCAGCACACGCCGCCCTGTTGAGGGCAACGATGCGTTGGCCACCTTTGCCGGGAGCGACGAGCACCAGCGATTGCGCCGGATCAAGCACCGGCCTGATCCGGCCCTCACCCGGCGACGCGGAGGCCTGCGCCCTGAGTAGACGAGCGATCGGCCATGCCTTCAACCAAACTGAAACGATGCGCGACATGATTCCACTCGACAAACCACGTTCCGGGACGGCCATGGCGACAGCGCTCGAGGCTGACGCTCCAGCGGGGATTTAAGATTGCACCGAAGCGATCACGCGATGCCGGTAGGGTGCCGATGCACCAGCGCGTTGCCGCCGCACTCTCCCCGCCCACCTTTGCTTGAAATGCCAGTGCCAAGGGAATGGCCAAAGCGGCTGCGGCCAAGTTCAACCGACGGCTGGCCGTCAGGTCGTGATGGTTTACAAGAGCACCGGCGACCATAGCCGGCTGCGCGCGTGATCTTAGGATCTCCTCAATGCTCCAAAGCGCCTCCTTATCGGTGTGCGCTTCGACCAGCATGAGCCGGCTGGGATCAACCCCGAGCCGATCCAGTCCATGACCGTAGGGTCTGCCCCATTCGGCGCAGGCCCGCTGTGAAAGGACCAAAATGACGAGACCCGGTTTTGCCTGTAGTGCCAAAGACGCCAATGCGAGCAGGAAGGCCAGGGCAGCCGGTCCATCGCCGTAGCTTGCCGCCCTCACTTCGTGCAGCACGCCGCAAGCAAGCCCTGGCCCTGGGAGATGCCGGTGAATTTCAGGCACGCCGAGCGAAAGGGTGGTTGGCGTGGCCCCAACGAAGGAGGTCTCCAGCTTGGCGATGGTGCGTCGCAGCTTTGCGATGCGGCTGCCCCCGGTCAGGTCGAGCGCCTGCCCCTGGGCTTCCGGGTCCCGTGCGCTCTGGCAGGCGGCGTTTTCGCCCTGATCAGTTGTCCTGCCGCGAGGGACCAGGACGGAGGCGTCTGTCAGGCCGAACGGCGCTTGGGCCAAGGCAGAAGGCCCGTCCGCAGACCGGGGCTGGCCTTGGTCGGGACGACAGTGTTGGGTCCGCGTTCTTGCGAGATAATGCATTGAAACAGAAGTGTTTCTCAGGCCTAGACCGAGCCGGGTGGACTGCCCTCCAGTATAAGAACAAAAAGAGAACTTGTCAAAAAAGAAACCGCGGTCGACGACAAAATCGGCCTCGTCGCACCCTTCAACTCATCCCTGCAATTTCGAAAGCAAGCGGGCAAACTCACGTTGCTCTGCCTTCGACAAGCGCCCCGCCAGCCCCTCCTCGAACGCGCGCACCTTGTCGCGGGCTGCCGCAAAATATGCCCCCGCCCCCGGCTGAAAAAACAGGGCATGACAGCGCCGGTCGCTGGGCAATACCTCCCGCCGGATCAATCCCCGTTTCTCGAGCCGCACGATCACGGGACTCATGGTCGACTTGTCGACCCCGAATGCCGCCGCCAACGCCACCTGTGTAATGCCGGGATTGGCCTTGATCAGGGTGAGCACGCCGAAGGAGCCAGGCGTCAAATCGAAGTCCGCCAGCGTCGTTTCGAATCGGCCGAAGATCGCAGCCTGCGCTCGCCGCACCTGATAGCCGACATAGCTTGGCAACTCGGCGAAATCGAGCTGTCGCTCAGCCGCCGCCGTCCGCGTCTTTTGCCGTCGCGCTGGAATTGCCTTTTTGATGCCTGGACCTTGGATGGCCGCTCTCCGGCGCACAACAGGCGCAGGCTATGTCCTAACGGCTCCCGCCCCGCAATGGAAGATGAGCCGTCCATCACCCTCACATTTTCCCTGGTAGCCAGAGCACGAGGCCCGGCAAGGCGATCAGCAGGACCAGGCGTAGGATATCGGTAATGATGAAGGGCAGGACGCCATAGAAGATGGTGGCGATCTTGGCATCCTCAACGACGCTTTTGATGACGAAAATATTCATGCCTACGGGCGGATGGATCAGCCCGAGCTCTACCGTCATGACGATGATGACGCCAAACCAGATCGGATCAAAGCCTAGTGCCTTGATGACCGGAAAGACAATCGGCACCGTCAGTATGATCATGGCGAGCGCATCCATCAGGCAGCCGAGCACCAGATACATGAGCAGGATCAAAGCCAGCACGCCGTAGCTGCCGAGCCCCAGTCCGGTCAGAAACTCCGTAACCTTCTGCGGCGTCTGCGTGATGGTAAGAAAATAACCGAACAAAATGGCGCCGATCAGCACCGTAAAGACGGCTGCCGTGGTGCGCGTCGCCTCGAGTAACGAGCGCAGGATGGCCTGGCGCGACAGGCGGCGTCGGGCGATGCCGATCAGGAAGGCGCCGCCCGCTCCCATGCCCGCCGCCTCCGTGGCCGTGAAGAGGCCGCCGTAGATACCACCGATGACGAACAAAAAAAGCACGAGCGTCGCCCAGACGTCGCGCATCGCCCGCCACCGTTCGCCCCAGGCAGCGCCCTTTCCTGCCGGCAGAAAGCCCGGCCGCGCATAACCGATAACGGTGATGGTGGCGATGTACATCCCCACCGCGATCAACCCCGGTACAATGCCGGCGACGAACAACTTGCCGATGTCCTGCTCGGTGATGAGGCCGTAGACAGCGAGCACGGTGGAGGGCGGGATCATGATGCCCAAGGTGCCGCCGGCAGCGATGACGCCGGTGGCAAAACTTTGTGGGTAGCCGAAGCGACGCATTTCCGGATAGGCCACCCGGGAAAACGTGGCGGCGGTCGCCACCGATGAGCCGCAAATTGCGGCAAAGCCGCCGCAGGCGGCGATGGTGGCGATGCCAAGTCCGCCGCGCAGGTGCCCGAGGAAGGCGTTGGCGGCGCGAAACAGCTCCCGGCTCATACCCGAGGTGGTTGCAAACGAGCCCATCAGCAGGAACAGCGGCACCACGGCGAAATTCCAATCGGTTACCGTGCGCATGGAGGTATGGCCGACGATTTTCAACGCCGGCCCGCTGCCGCTCAGGTAGCCGAAACCGGCCACGCCAACGAGGCCCATCGCCATGCCGACGGGAACGCGCAACAGCATCAGCGCAAACAAAGCGATAAAGCCGATGAGGGCCACCAGGTCGCCGTTCATCGTGTACGCCTCATTCTACCGCCCTTGCCGGGTCGGCAAGTCGGGCCATCGAGTTGGGGTAAAACACCAGCCGGTAGGTGCGCACGGCGATCAACATCACAGCCGAAACGTCGCCGAGCCATGCCACCGCGAAAAATGGCCACACGGGTAACCGCAGCTCAAGCGTTTCCAGGTTGGAGTAGTAGGTGCTGAGCGTCTTGTCGAACAGCGTGTAGGTTTGCACGGCGACGACGAACAGCAGCACCAGGGTCGCGAACACGTCGATGGCGCGTTGCCACTTGGGCCCGACGTTGGCCCACACCAGATCGACCGTGATGTGGGTGCCGCGATAGGAGGTGGCGGCGATACCCCAAAAAATCAGGATGCCCAGGAGGAACTGGCCGAAATTGTAACTATCGGGAATGGACATGCCGAACGCCCGCAGCAACACGGTGATAAAGACGTCGGCGGCAACGATGCCGATGAACACCGCGGCCAGCAATTCGATGTTGTCGATGAAGCGATCCATGCCGCTGCGCGGCATTGCCGTTGGTTCAGCCGCGGCGCTGACACTGGCCCGGTGCTCGGACATGGCGACCCATCTTCATCACCAGGGCGGCCAGCCGCCGCCACCGCTGCGGGTTGTGGCCTCGATGGGCCTCAGTAGGCAGCTTGATACTTGCTGAGCGCGGCCTTGAGTTCCTGCATGATCGTCTCCGGATTGCCGCCGGTCCTGCGCACGTTCTCGGCCCAGGTGTTGGCCAATGGCTCCGCGGCTTTGCGCCACTCGGCAAGCTGCTCGCCGGAGATCGAATAGACCTCGTGTGCCGGATCGCTCTTGAGCTTTTGCATGCCGCCATGCTCGAAGTCGGCCCAGGGACCTGCGACCTTGCCGGCCCACTCGTTCGTGCAATGGTCATCGATGACCTGCTTTTGTGCGGCGGACATTTGTCCGTACAGCGCCTTGTTAAACACGAAGGCAAAGGTGGTGGCATAAAGGGGCACGTCCATATGGTACTTCGTCACCTTGTCGATGCCGAACAGCGGGATTGATCCCCAAGGGAACGTCACGGCGTCGGCCACACCCTTCTCGATGATATCGCGCACCTCCGGCGCACTCGACTGCACGGTGGTGCTACCCAGCTGGGTCACGAATGTCGCCATGGTGGCGTGCGCCGGTCGGATTTTCATCCCCTTCAGGTCGCCAGGCACGACGATCTTCTTGCTCCTGGAATGAAAGGTGCCCGGATCGTGCATGAAGGCGAGGCAGAACTTTACGTCCTTCATCTCGCCATCGGCGTACCTGCGATACCAGGCGTCGAGCGCCTGCGAACCGCCCTTGGCATTGACGACCAGGAACGGCAGTTCCCCAGCAGCAATGATCGGGAACCGACCCGGTTGATAGCCGGGATTGACGTAGGTGAGATCGGCGATGCCGTCGCGCGCCATGTCGTAATGGTCGAAGGCCTTGCCGAGCTGCTGCGCCGGAAAGACCTTGTACTTGAGGCTGCCGCCCGAAGCCTTCTCGACGGACGTGCCCCAGTCCTCCAGCGCCTTTTGCAGGGGATGCGAGGGCGGTACCCAGTGCGAAAGCTTGAGCTCGAATGTCTTGTCTTGTGCTTGTGCCTCAAGGGCCGCATTAAAGGTCGCCAAGGCGAACGCAACGAAAAATGCGGCCAACGCGCACTTGCGCATGTTCTCCTCCTTTGTACGTCCTCCGCGCCCCCGATCGTGGCATTTTGTTGCCTTTTGTCGGCGCGGCGTCGCGGGCATTCAGCCCCAGGCGCAGGCGGTTGTAAAGCAGAATAGTCGGAGCTAAAACTATCTACTGATCGAGCAACGAGCTAGCTGGCGCGAGGCGCGCAGCCGGCGCTTTGACCGACGCCGGTCCAGCAGGCGAACGCCAGGCAAACGCCGCTAGGAGAGCGCGGCCAGGAGAACAATGCATGGTCGAGCTTGATGAAACAGCATCCGCTCTCGTCGCCTCTCGGCACCGCGGCGGCAGGAAGAAGAAGGAGCCCGTTACGGGTATCGATTACGGTCCGCTCGCAGATTGGCTGGGCTTCCACTTGCGCCTGGCGCAGATCGCCTCATTTCAGGCCTTTGCCAATGAGGCGCAACAGATCGACCTCAGTCCCGGGCGTTTCGCGCTCTTGATGTTGATCGGGCGCAATCCCGGCATCAGCCAGACGAGGCTTAGCCGCGCGCACGGCAGCGACAAGTCGACCCTCACCCCGGCGCTCAACGACCTGAAGCGGCGCGGCCTGATCACGCGCGGCCGCTTGAAGAGCGACCGCCGCAGCTATCAACTCGCGCTCACGCCCGCGGGCCATCAGCTGCTTGCTCGCCTGACGGCGTGCGCAACCCGGCACGACCAGCATCTCGACCGCATTGTCGGGCCGCGCGATCGCGGGCGCTTTCTGCAGCTCCTGCGCAAGCTCCACACCGAGCTCGGGTGAGGTCGGCATGGCCGAAGTCTCCTTCCAGCGGGAAATAGCAAGCCTTCGCCTGCGCGACGGCGACACCTTCTACGGTGAAGGCATTCTTGCCGTCACCAAGGCCTTGTTGCAGTCGGGTGTAGCCTACGTCGGCGGCTACCAAGGTGCGCCGGTCAGCCATTTGCTCGACGTGCTGGTGCAGTCCGAAGACTTGTTGGGTGAACTCGGCATTCATTTGGAAACCTGCACCAATGAAGCCGCGGCGGCTGCCATGCTCGGCGCCTCGATCAACTACCCCTTGCGCGGTGCGGTCACCTGGAAGTCGATTGTCGGCACCAACGTTGCGGCCGATGCCCTTTCCAACCTGGCCTCGCCCGGGGTCTTGGGCGGGGCGCTGATTGTTGTCGGCGAGGACTACGGCGAGGGTGCCAGCGTGATTCAAGAGCGAACGCACGCCATGGCCCTCAAGTCGTCGCTGTGGCTGGTCGATCCGCGCCCCGACTTGCCGGTCCTGGTGCGCGCCGTCGAGGAGAGTTTTGCGCTTTCGGAAGCCTCCAACACACCCGTGATCTTAGAGCTGCGCATTCGTGCGTGTCATGTGTACGGAAGCTTTCCCGCCAAGACCAACGTGGCGGCCGCGTACTCGACCCGGCACCGGCTTGCGCCCGCCGCTTTCAAATACGAACGGCTGAGCCATCCGCCGGTTACCTTCCAGCAGGAAGCCGACAAGGTGGCGCGCCGGTTGCCGGCGGCGAATAAGTTCATCGTCGAGCGTCAGCTGAACGAGCGGATGGGACCGTCGCAAGGCGACGTCGGCATCATCGTGCAGGGCGGCCTGTTCAACGTGCTCAATGGCCGTCTCGAGCTCGCCGGCCTCAGCGACGTCTACGGCAGCGTATCGCTACCGCTGTTGGTGCTCAACGTGGTGCATCCGCTCGTGCCCGAAGAGATCGCCGGCTTCTGCGCCGGCAAGAAGGCCGTGCTGATCGTCGAGGAAGGCGGCCCCGATTTTATCGAGCAGGCGATCGGCCAAATTTTGCGCAAGGCCGACCTTGTCACCAGACTGCACGGCAAAGACGTCTTGCCGATGGCGGGCGAATATACCCCGGCCGTGGTCGGCAGGGGGCTCGCCGCATTCTTGCGCCGCTATGCTTTGGCGGCGCCGGCGCTTGAGCATTGGCTGGGTGCGATCGATGCCCGGCGGACGGAGGTTGACCGCTTGCTCGGCGTTGCCTTGCCCGCGCGCCCGCCGACGTTCTGCACCGGTTGCCCGGAGCGCCCGGTGTTTTCGGCCATGAAGCTGTTAAAGCGGGAATTGGGGCCAGTGCATGTCGCCGCCGACATCGGCTGCCATGCGTTCGCGACCTTTGCGCCTTTCAGCCAGGGCAACTCGATTCTGGGCTATGGTATGTCGCTCGCCTCGGCCGCGGCGGTTTCTGGCACGCAGCTCGAGCGTCCGATCAGCGTGATGGGTGACGGCGGCTTTTGGCATAACGGCCTTTTGACCGGCGTCGCCGGCGCAGTGTTCAACAACGACGACACCGTCCTGGTGGTGATGAACAACGGCTATTCCAGCGCCACAGGCCAGCAGGATATCCTCTCGAGCAAGGAAGAGAAGGACGGGCGCGGCAAGGGCCTCGATATCGAGGCGACGCTGAAAAGCATGGGGGTGCGCTGGATCAAACGGGTGCACACCTATGGCGTCAAATCCGTTGTCGGCACCCTGCGCGAGGCCATGCGGACGGGGCAGAAGGGTCTCAAGGTCATCATCGCGGACGGCGAGTGCCAGCTCGCGCGTCAACGCCGACTGCGGCCTGAGTGGGCGCGGCTCGCAGGCGCCGGCAAGCGCGTGGTGCGCACGCGCTTTTGGGTCGACCCCGAGGTGTGTACCGGCGATCATTCGTGCATCCGCCTCTCCGGCTGCCCGTCGCTCACGGTCAAACCCAACGAGGATCCGCTCCGTACCGATCCCGTGGCGCACGTCAATAACGACTGCGTCGGCTGCGGCTTATGCGGTGAGATCGCGCATGCGGCGCAGCTGTGTCCGTCGTTTGCGCAGATCGACATCATCCAGAACCCAACTTGGTGGGATCGGCTGCGGTGGCGTACCTTCGCCGCCTTGCTGCGCCGCAGCGGCGGCCGGGCAAGCCGGCAGCCCACGGCCGTCGTGCCCGCCGCGTGAGCACCATGCGCGAGTCGAGACCGATCAAGCTGCTGCTCGCCGCCCTCGGGGGCGAGGGCGGGCACGTCTTGGCGGCTTGGCTGCACGATGCCGCCATCGCCAGCGGACACTACGCGCAGGGAACATTTATTCCTGGCGTGGCGCAGCGTACGGGCGCGACCACGTACTATCTTGAAATCGTGCCGGGGGCGGCCGTGCGCCATACCGCCGCACAACGACGCCCGGTGCTGGCGTTGAATGCGGCGCCTGGCGAAGTCGACGTCATGGTTGCCAGTGAGCTGTTGGAGGCGACACGCGCAATCCAGGCCGGATTTGTCACACCTGAGCGGACAACGCTGATTGCCTCGTGTGCGCGCGTGTTCACCGTCGACGAGAAGTCAGCCATGACCGACGGTCGGGTCGATCCGGCAGGTCTTCGCGAGGTTGCCCGGAGCTTTGCTCACCGCCTGATCATTGCTGACTACACGGCGGTGGCGGCCGAAGCCAAGAGCTTGCCCAACGCCGTGCTGCTGGGCGTGCTCGCCGGCGCTGGGGTGTTGCCGATTGGGTTCGACGATTATCGAAATGCCATCCGTCGACAAGGCAAGTCCGTCGATGTCAATCTGCGCGGCTTCGAAGCCGGCTTGGCCACGGTGACGGCGCCGGCGGCGGGCGAGACGTCCCGGCCTGGGCCGGCCGGGCCGGAATTGGTGGCGGGCGGGAGCCAGGCTGGGCTATGGACTGAGGCGGCATTGACGCCGTTTCCCGCCGAAGCGCACGCCGTGCTTGCGAGTGCCGTCGCTCGCTTGAGCGACTATCAGGATGCGGCCTATGCCCGGCTCTACCTCGCGCGGGTAGGCACCTTCGTCAGCCGCTGCGGTAGCGATGGGGCGTTCATCCGCGAGCTGGCGCGCTACCTGGCCTTGCGCATGAGCGTCGAGGACGTGATCCGCGTGGCCCAGCTGAAACTGCGCGCCGTGCGGCTTGATCGCCTACGCCGCGAGTCGCGTGCCGGCGTTGGCGACATCATCGAGGTGACCGAATACTTGAAACCCGGTGCCGAAGAGGTGCTGGGCCTGCTGCCGCCCCGACTGGGACGGTGGTTGCTGGCCCGTGTTCGCCCCGATCTGAGCTGGCCGATGAAGGTGCGCAGCACGCGCCCATCCGGCTATTTGCGTCTGTGGGCCTTGGCTGCCCTCAAACGGTGGCGCCCGCGCACGCTCAAGTTTGCCGAGGAGGAGGCCTGGGTGCGGCGGTGGCTTGACCTCGTGGATCGCGCCTATGCCGTCGATCCGCTCGCCGCCCGCGAGGTGGTGGCGACCGCCGCCTTGGTCAGAGGCTACGCCGAAACCTATAAGCGTGGCCAGGCAAACTGGACGCGGATCGCGACCGCCGTCATCGAACCGGCGCTGGCGGGCCGGCTGGCGGGCGTTGCCTTCGCCGATGCGGTGCTGCAGGCGCGGCTGGCGGCGAGCAAGGATCCCGAAGGCCAAGCGCTGGCGCGGACCATCGAGGCCATTCATGCCGGGGCGGCGAGCAGGTTGGCGGCGCAATAATAAGGCAAGACCTCAAGGCGGCGTGCGCCGCCAGAGGCGGATGGCCGCGGCCGGACTTGCGGCTAACTCCTTGAGAAACTCGACGGGCTCATCGTCGAGCAACGCGTCGCGTAGGGAGACCACGGGACGGCGGGCAGGATCGATGGGGCCATTGCACAGGGCGACGTAGTCGACGCCTAGCGCCCGCATGGTTGCCTCGGCTTGCGCGCGCGGAGCCTCGAGAATGGCGTGATTGGCAAGAATGCCTTGGTTGAGGCGGTGGTAGGGGGCTGCCACGACCCGGTGCGGGGTCAGGGCGACAATATAGGGGCCAAGATCGAGATCGGCCGCGACCAATCCGGGGGGCTGCGCGGCGAGCCTGCGCAAGCTCGATGCATAAAAACAGGCGCGGCGGGGGTCGGCCGCCGTCACGGCGGCTGCGCCGGGCCGCGGTGTGGCGGGCAGCACGGCCCCCGCCAGGCTCACGCCGGCCTCGAGCGTGGCCTGGCTGGCGAGCACGATGGCGGCGATGCGGACCAAGGCGCTTGAAATGTGCGCGGTACCGGCAAGGGAGGCGCAGAGGCGGGCCAGCGGCAGGACGGCGAGCCAGCTGGCATAGGCAACGAGCTTCATCTGCCAGCAGCCGAGCCCGACGGCTAGCAAGACGATCGCCGTGGCCAGGGTGGTGGCGGCATCGCGCCGGCGCAGCCACAGCGCGACCTGGGCGCCGGCGCCTGCGAGCAGAAACGCGAATTGCGCCAGCGCGAACACCGGTTCCCGGCGCATAAACCACAGGAGGCTCTTGGTCTCCAGCACGTGATCAAGCCAAATGCTTGTCAGGGCGGGATCGACCTGGCCGAAGGGACCGGCGAGACAGGCGGGCTCCAGCGCCGCAAAAATGGCCGCGCCAGCACCCGCGGCGGCACCCAGCAAGGCCAGCCGCGTCGCGAACCTGACGGCAAAGCGTTGCGCCGCCCAAAGTCCGAGTGTGCCGCTTGCCGCGAGCACGACGATATTGGGTGACAGTGCGTCACAATTGATCTTGAGCCAGCCTGCCGGCGGGATGGTCAGCAGGCAGACTGCCATCAGTGTGCCCGTGGTCGCTGCAACCGCAGGCACCACGCTGAGGCGGCGCGCGGGGTCGACAAGCGTGATCAGCGCTGCCAGGGCGAGCGCCGGCGCCACGAGGGCGATCGCCTCATAACCGACGGCGAGCCCGAGCCCGATAAGGCCGCCGGCCTGCCAGCCACGGCGGCGATCATCGAGACTGCGGACCAGGAATAGCAGGCCGACGACGGCGCAGACGATCTGCACGTTGTGATGGTCGATGCGACCGGGCCGAAATTGCCCTGTGGCACCGATCGAGGTGGCGGCGAGGATGGCAGCGCCCGCGGCGGCCCATGCTCCCCCCAAGCGATAGGCCTCGCGCCCGACCACGCTACATAGGGCGGCAAACAAGGCCGTTGGCCACAGGAGGCGCGTCAGCAGTTCGCCGAGCTCCTGACCGAGGAGCGGCCGCAGCGCGCCGATAAGTGCGGCGAGGGGCAGATCGACCAAGCGCGACCAGTGTGAGGCCAGCGGCTCGGGCGCGCCGACGCGCTCAAGCGTCAGATCGAACCATGCAGCGCCGCCGAGTAGCGCCCGCGCGCTGACGAGGCGCAGCGCATCGTCGGGATCGCCCAGCCAGTCGCGCGGCGAGGCACCAGCGCTGGCCCAAGCGGCGAAGATGAGGAAGGCGACCGCCGCTGAGGTTGCGGCAAGCTCCACACTGCGCTGAGACGGCAGCGCCGGGGCGAGCCGTGACCGCTGCGCCGTCTCAAAGATCGCCACGCCAACCACCGTGAAAGCCATTGCGGCGCGATAGTAACGCAGGGCGTGTTAGGGCGGCGTAAACGCACGCAAGCGCCGCACCGGCAGCAGCTTTACGCGCGTGTCTCGAAGGCGGCCCGCCTGCCGTCGCGAAACAGATTGTTCAGCCTTTCTTCCTATCGTCGCCAGCGCATGGGGCGCGTGCGTGCGTGGGTGCGCACCGGGGGACGGCTTGGCGCTGGGCTTCCAAAACGATGGGCGGCGCTCGCTTCAGTCAGGGGTTGCGGCAATGTCCCATTCGGATGTCTTCGTCATTGGGGCGGGGCCGGCAGGACTGACGGCCGCCTACCTGCTGACCAAGCAGGGTGTGTCCACCACCGTGATCGAGCGCGATCCGACCTACGTTGGCGGCATCAGCCGGACCGCGAGCTACAAGAACTTTCTGTTCGACATCGGCGGGCATCGCTTCTTCTCGAAGTCGCAAGAGGTGATGGCTCTGTGGAAGGAGATACTGCCTCAGGATTTTATCGAGCGACCACGCTTGTCGCGCATCTACTATAACGGCACCTACTTTTCCTATCCGCTGAAGGCGTTCGAGGCACTGAACAATCTAGGCTACGTGGAGTCGGCCTTGTGCGTGCTCTCCTACCTGCAGGCGCAGGCCTTCCCGCACGAAAAGCCGGCGAGCTTTCACGATTGGGTCGCCAACCAGTTCGGCGAGCGACTGTTCTCGATCTTCTTCAAGACCTACACCGAAAAGGTGTGGGGTATGAGCTGCGATGAGATCTCGGCCGACTGGGCAGCCCAGCGTATCAAGGGTCTCGACCTCTGGAGCGCCATGGCCAATGCCCTTCGCCGATCGATCGCGCCGGTCAAGCCCGCCGGCCGGTCGGGTCCGCAGGTTAAGTCCTTGATCGAGTCGTTTCAGTATCCCCGCAAGGGGCCGGGCATGCTGTGGGAAGCCGCAGCCCGGCAGGTGGTGGCGCGCGGCGGTCGCATTCAGATGGGAACCCGGCTCGAGAGCCTGCGCTGGAACGAGAAGACCAGGCTGTGGACCATCACCGCGGTCGCGGCCGACGGGCGCTGGACCTTCCATACGGCCCGACACGTCATTTCCTCAGCTCCGATCCCAGAGCTGATCGACAGCATCAAGCCGGTGCCCGTCTCAAAGGCGGCGGCCGAACGCCTGCGCTATCGCGATTTTCTCACCGTGGCGCTCGTGGTCGATAAGCCCGATCTGTTTCCGGACAACTGGATCTACGTGCACGAACCTAAAGTGAAGGTTGGCCGCATCCAAAACTTCCGCTCGTGGTCGCCCGAGATGGTGCCCGACGCAAAACTGGCGTGCCTCGGCCTGGAATATTTCTGCTTCGAGGGTGACGGCCTGTGGGCCGCATCGGACGCCGAGCTGATCGGCTTGGCCAAGCAGGAGCTGGCCGTGATCGGTTTGGTGCACGAGGACGAGGTCAAAGATGGCTGCGTCGTGCGTCAGAAGAAGGCCTATCCCGTCTACGACGATGGTTACAAAGCCAACGTCGAGGCGATTCGTTGCGAGCTTGCACAGAAATACCCAACGCTGCATCTCGTCGGGCGCAACGGCATGCACAAGTACAACAACCAAGACCACGCGATGATGACGAGCATGCTGACGGTAAACAACATTCTCGCCGATGCGCCGATCTATGATGCGTGGAACGTCAATGCGGACGCCGAATATCACGAGGCGGACAAGGCCGAAGCGCGGGCCGCCCTCAAAAGCCTGCGGCTGGTGCCGCGCCGCATCGGCGCGGGTTGAGGCCATGTTGCCCAATGAGTGGCGCACGCTAATGGCGCAACTGTCCCGCTACTGGATCGTCAGCGGGCTGGCAATGACCCTCGATTGGACCATTTTCTTGACGCTCATCGGCGCCGCATGGCGACCGGCAGCGGCAGGCGTGCTCGGATACCTTGCGGGCTTAGGCTTGCACTATGTGTTGTCCGTGCGCTTCGTGTTCGACGCGGCCGCGACGCAAAAGGGCTCGGCCCGACTGTTCACGGAGTTCGCCTTGAGCGGGCTTGCCGGTGTCGCTGTCACCGGCGGCAGCATTGCCATCGCGACCCAGGTGTTGGGGCTCGGCGCTGTGCTCGGCAAACTGTGTGCCATGAGCATCAGCTTCGCGGTTGTCTATAGTCTCAGGCGTGGCGTCGTGTTTGCCGGTCGCGCCTGATCGGTAAAGCTGATCGGCCAAGCTGAGCACCAGCGGTGAGCAGCGCACGGGGTCGGCGGGATAGCCGTTTTTTGATCTTCTCAGGTGCGCCGGGTCGAGCCGGTGGCTCGCCCTGGCTCGTGCCTTCCGGTTGCGGAGCCAGCTCTTTTGGGTCCCCTGGGCTGGGGGCCTCAAGTCCGCGCCGGCGTCCAGCGCGGACTTGAGCGCGGCGAGGGGCGCGAGGATGACAGGATAGGCTCTTTTTTGTCCGTCAACCCCGAATTCTTTCAAAGGCTTCCCAGGCGTTTTGCCGTCCCGTTCATGAACTGTTGGGACTACGACCCCGCCTTGGCCATGTTCGTGCCCAGATGGCGGCGAAATGCTGGGCAATGTATGAACGCATACGTTCTTTCACTAGGGAGGCAGTAATGCAGTTGCGACGGGGCGCCCTTTTGGCTGCGGCGCTGGTATTCACCGGGATGATGGCGAGCGACGCCTTTGCCCAGCGCCGAGACAGCGATTGGGTGGACCTCGGATGTCAGACCGTTTCGTTTCGTGTCGATCGTGATGTCTTGCGCGTCGGGCGACGCGACGGTCGCTTCAGTGCCATTCGCCTGCACGCGCGAGGTGGCGATGTCGAAATGCTCGACCTCAGGGTGGTGTACGGCAACGGGCAACCCGACGACATTCAGGTGCGCCGTGTGCTAAGGCGCGGCGATCGCACAAACCCGCTCGACTTGCGCGGCAGTGAACGCTTTATCGATCGGATCGAGATGGTCTATCGCGCGGTGCCGAATTTCCGCGGCCGGGAGGCGGTCGTTTGTGTGGAAGGTCTGGCCCATGCAGCCCCGCCGCCACCACCGCCGCCGAGCGCCGGCGCCTGGGTCGAACTCGGTTGCAAGCAGGTTGCCTTGTTCGGTCGCGATCGCGACACCATTCCGGTTGGGCGCCGCGAGGGTCGCTTCAAAGCCATCCGTTTGCACGTGCGCGGCGCCGACGTCGAGATGCTGGATCTGAAAGTCATCTACGCCAACGGCGAACCCGACGACATTCAGGTGCGCCACATCATTAGGCAGGGAGAACGGACGCGGCCCCTCGACCTTAGGGGCTGGGAGCGGAGCATCAATCGCGTCGATATGGTTTATCGCACAATCCCCAATTTCAAGGGCCTGGCTCGCGTCTGCGTCGAGGGTTTGCAGTAACCCGCAGGCCCCAAGCCCAATTGGTCAATCGGGAAGGGCCGTTATCCGGCCCTTCTTGTTTCTTGCCACTCTCTCGCCCGCAGCCCTTGGGCGCGCCCAAACCGAGCCCCATTGCCCCCGCGGTCTTGACCGAGCGGGCGGTGCCTCCTGACCCAACGAGCGCGCCGCAAGGCTTTAGCCAGTGCCGCCGCTCAGCCAGCGGCTCCGCCGCGTGCGAGCGACGGCGACGGGCCGTCGGGGGGCGCTGCGTTAAGGACTGGCAACCAGCCGATTGGGTTCTGGCTGTCGGCTCAACCCGGAGATGCTCATGATGCGATCCTCGATCCTTGCCGCCGCCATCGTTGTTATCGTCATTTCGGGTGCGGCGCTGGCGCAGGAGAATGGCGGGGCCGCCGCGGACAGCGCGGCAGAGGCACGTGCCAAAGCCCGCGCCGCCTGCGCGGCGGATGCAGAAAAATTCTGTGCCGGCGTCGAACGCGGCAAGGGCGGCGGCATGCGCGCCTGTTTTGTGGCGCACGAGGCCGAGTTGTCGGCCGAATGCAAGGCGGCGCGCACCGAGCGCGGCGCCCTGCGAGGGAAGGACCGCAGCTGATTTTACTCAAAAAAATGGGTCGGCGACCATTCGCCGGCCCCTTTTTGCCGTATTCAGAATACCTTACCGTCTTTGCTTGACGTTTTTCAGCGCGCGCCCCGAACGGCTACATTGCGGCGCCTTCAAATGCCGTTAACCTCCTGGGGCGCGGAAAGCTGTAGGAGCCACTTTCGACGGTTGGGGCGGGGGTTATGCGTTCATTGTTCGGATCCAAGATCCAACCGGGGGCACCCTCCCGCGCGCGTCGATGTGATGAAAGGAAGCCTCGGTGATCAGGCTGCTCAAACAGGTGTTTGCGCTCGCCATTGTCGGCGTCGTGACAGCCGCTGTGATCTACCTCACGGCCGCGCCCACCGAGGAGAAGCAGGGCGGCAACCGGCGGGCGGGGCGCTTCGCCGGCGATGGCCCGGTGCCGGTCCTGGTGGCCCCGGCACGCGTCGCCGACGTGCCCGTCTATTTCTACGGCGTCGGTAGCGCCAAGGCCCGCAATACCGTGACCGTGCGCCCACAGGTCGACGGGCGCATCCTCAGCCTCAACTTCAAGGAAGGCCAGGACGTCAAACGCGGCGACGTGCTGGCCAAGATCGATCCGGCCACCTACCAGGCGCAGCTCGATCAGGCGGCCGCCAAGAAGGTGCTCGACGAGGTGCAGCTTGCCAATGCCCAACGGGACCTCGAGCGCTACAATAGCTTGACGGCACTTTCGGTGGCGCCAAAGACGATCGATACCCAGCGCGCGCTCGTCGGTCAGCTCACGGCTCAGCTCAAGGCTGACGATGCCGCCATCGCCAATGCCAAAGCCATCCTCGACTATACCAGCATCGTGGCGCCGATCGACGGCCGCACCGGTATCCGCATGGTCGATGAAGGCAACCTGGTGCGCGCTTCGGACGTCGGCATTGTCGTCATAACCGAGGTCCGGCCGATCTCGGTTCTGTTCACCCTGCCGCAGCAGCAACTCAAAGACATCAATGCGGCCCTCGCCGCCGGGGCCGTTGCGGTCGAGGCGCTCGAGTCCGACGCCAAGACCGTCCTCGATCGCGGCAGCCTCCAGGTCGTTGACAATCAGGTCGACCAGACCACCGGCACCGTGCGCATGAAGGCGGATTTTCCGAATGCCAACTTGCAGCTCTGGCCCGGCCAGTTCGTCAATGCCCGCGTGCTTGTCAACACCATGAGCCAGGTGGTGGTGATCCCGACGCCCGCCGTTCAGCGCGGGCCCAACGGCACCTTTGCCTACGTCGTACAAGACGACGACCGTGTGGCTCTGCGTCCCATTACGCTGGCGCTGCAAAACGAGAAGGAGGCCGTGGTAGCGAAAGGCATCAGCGCCTCCGAGCGCATCGTCACGACCGGATTTGTGCGCCTGAAGGATGGCAGCCGGGTTACGGTCAGCGAGCCCGAGGTCCAGCCGGGTGGGTCCAATGGCACGCCGCCGGCCACCATTAGTAGTGCGATTTCGGCGGCGCCGGAGGCGGCCGCCGAAAGGCCTCGCGAGCATGGCAAAGGCCGGCGCAAGCGAGAAAATGCGGCCGAGGCGGGTGGCACGAAGGCAGGCGAAGCCGACACGCGCAAATCGCAAGGAAACGCCACGCAATGAGCGTTTCCTCGCCCTTCATCTTAAGACCTATCGCCACCACGCTGTTGGGCTTCGCCGTCGCGCTGGCGGGGGTGCTCGGCTATTGGTGGCTGCCGGTATCCTCGCTGCCGCAAGTCGATTTTCCGACCATCCAAATCACCACGCAGCTGCCGGGTGCCAATCCAGAGACCACGGCCAACCTGGTCACCGCACCGCTCGAGCGACCGCTCGGACAGATCCCGGCGCTGACGCGCATGACGTCGTCATCGTCCTACGGCATCAGCCAGATCACCCTGCAATTCGACCTCACGCGGGATATCGACGCGGCCGCCCAGGACGTGCAATCTGCCATCAACGCCGCGGGCTCGACGCTACCCCGCACGCTGCCCTACCCGCCGACCTATGCCAAGGTGAACCCCGCCGATGCGCCGATCGTCACGCTGGCTCTGACATCGTCCAGCATTTCCCTGCGCCAGCTGTCCGATCTGGCCGACACCTTGATGGCCCAGCGGCTGAGTTCCATCGCCGGCGTCGGCCACGTGGCCGTCGAGGGCGGCATTCGGCCGGCGGTGCGCATCCAGGCGGATCTGGCGCGACTTGCCGCCTATGGCCTCAGCATGTCGGACCTGAGGGCGGCAATCGTAGCGGCCAACGTTTCGGGCCCGAAGGGCTCCCTCGATGGCTCGCATCAGTCCTACACCATTGCCGCCAACGATCAGATTAGCAATGCCGAGGCCTATCAGGCGGTTATCATCGCCTATCGCAACAATGCGCCCGTGCTCCTGAAGGACGTGGCCGAGGTCGTAGATAGCCTGGAGAACGCCAAGGTCGGCGGTTGGTATGGCGATGTCCCAGCCGTCGTCATCGACGTGCACCGCCAGCCCGGTGCCAACGTGATCGAGACGGTGCAGCGCATCAAGCGGGAGCTGCCGCGCCTGCAGCGCGCCATTCCGAGCGACGCCAAGCTGACCCTGGTGCACGATCGCACCGGTACCATCCGCGCTTCCGTACGTGATGTGCAGTTTACGCTGGTATTGAGCGTGGCCCTGGTAGTGCTCGTGGTGCTGCTGTTTCTGCGCACCGTGCGGGCGACCATTATCGCCGGCGTGGCCCTGCCGGTGTCGCTGGTTGCCACCTTTGGAGTTATGTGGTTCTGCGGCTTCGGCCTCGACAACCTCTCCCTGATGGCGCTGACGATTGGTACCGGCTTTGTTGTCGACGATGCCATCGTCATGATCGAGAACATCGTGCGTCACATGGAGGCCGGCGAGCGGCCGATCGAGGCCGCCCTCAACGGCGCGCGTGAGATCGGCTTCACCGTCATCTCCCTCACACTCTCGCTGATTGCCGTCTTCATACCTTTGTTGTTCATGACCGGCCTGGTCGGCCGGATGTTTCGTGAGTTTGCGCTGACCCTCACCATCGCGGTGGTTATTTCGGCGGTGGTATCACTGACCTTGACCCCCATGATGTGCTCGCGGCTGCTGCGCCACCGGACCGATCAAGGCGGAGGGCGGGTGTCGCGCTTCTTCAATGCGGTCGTCGATGCGGTGATCGAAGGTTATCGGCTCAGCCTCGAATGGGTGCTACGGCACGAGCGGGCAACGCTTCTGACCACGCTTGCCACGGTGGTCATCACCGTCGCCCTCTATGTCATCGTGCCCAAAGGCTTTCTGCCTCAGCAGGATACGGGCGCCATCACGGCGGTGATGGAGGCTGGCCCAGAAGTTTCCTTTGCTGAGATGGAACGGCTGCAGGCGAAGGCCGCCGGCGCCATCGGCGGCGATCGGGATGTCGCAAGTGTCATCTCGCTGGTCGGTGTCAGCAATATCAATCCCACGCCCAACTCCGGTCAATTGAAGATCACGCTCAAGCCACGCCAGGCACGGACGGCCAGCATCAGTGCGATCGTTGAGCGCCTGCAGGATGCCGTCGGCAGCATTCCCGGTATCACCGTGTATTTCCAGCCGGTGCAGGATATCCAGATCAGCACCATCATCAGCCGCGCGCAGTATCAGTACACGCTGGTCGGCAGCGACGAGAACGACGTGCGCACCTGGTCGGCGCGTCTGCTCGAGAGGATGCGTGAGGCAGCCGAGCTGCGCGAGGTGGTGTCGGAAGCGCAAGACGGCGGTTTGCGGGCAATGGTGCGCGTCGACCGCGAGATGGCCAGTCGGCTCGGCATTTCCATGCAGGCGATCAATGACGCGCTCAACGACGCCTTCGGCCAGCGGCAAATCTCCACCATTTATGCCCAGGCGAACCAATATCGCGTGGTGCTGGAGGCCATGCCGCAATACCAGAGCGATCCCACGGCGCTGGCGCGGCTGTACGTGCCGGGCAGCGCCGGCGCCCAGGTACCATTGAGTGCCATCGCCAAAATCGAGCGCAGGACAGCACCACTTGCCGTATTTCACCAGGACCAATTCCCGTCCGTCACCATCAGCTTTAATCTCGCGCACGGCGCCTCGCTCAGCGATGCGGTGTCCGCCATCGGCAAGGCGCAGCGAGATATAGGCATGCCCTCCTCGGTGGTGGGTAACTACTCCGGCGATGCCGACGAGTTCACGCGCTCACTTGCCGGACAGCCCTGGCTGATCCTGGCGGCCATCATCACAATCTACATCGTGCTCGGTGTACTGTACGAGAGCTTCGTTCACCCCTTTACGATCCTAACCACGCTGCCGTCGGCCGGCATCGGCGCCGTGCTTGCCCTGATGCTGTGCGGACTCGATCTGTCACTGGTGGCGCTGATCGGCATCGTGCTGTTGATGGGCATCGTGAAAAAGAACGCCATCATGATGATCGACTTCGCGCTGGAAGCGGAACGCACGCAAAACCTCAAGCCCCGAGAGGCCATCGTGCAGGCCTCGCTGTTGCGGTTCCGACCGATCATGATGACGACGCTGGCTGCCCTGTTCGGTGCGCTACCCCTGGCGCTCGAGAGCGGGACCGGCTCGGAGCTGCGCAATCCGCTGGGCATCACCATTATCGGCGGTCTCTTGCTCAGTCAGCTGCTGACGCTCTATACGACGCCCGTGATCTATCTCGCCATGGAGCGCGTACGGGCGCGGCTGGCGCCGAGCCCCCAGCCCTACCCTTCGGCCGGCGCCGCTGGGCAAGCCGCGGAGTAGGCGCCGATGAATTTCTCGCGGCCCTCCATCGAGCGGCCCATTGGCACCTCGCTCCTCGCCTTCGGCCTCCTGCTGTTGGGTATTGTCGCCTATCGCTTTTTGCCCGTTGCCAGCTTGCCAACGGTCGAATTCCCGACCATCAATGTCACGGCGCAGCTGCCGGGTGCCGATCCGGAGATTATGGCGGCGACGGTTGCCGCACCCCTCGAGCGGCATTTGGGCGAGATCGCCGGGCTCAACGAAATGACGTCGGTGAGTTCGCTGGGCTCCACCCGCATCAGCATGCAGTTCGACCTCGGGCGTAGCATCGAAGGCGCCGCCCAGGACGTGCAGGCTGCCATCAATGCCGCGGCCAGCGACCTGCCTGCCGACATGCCGTCGTTGCCACGCTACCGCAAATCCAATCCGGCGGCCGCTCCCATTCTCATCCTGGCGCTTACGTCCAATTCTATTCCAGCGAGCGACTTGTACGATGCCGCCGACACCGTGATCGCGCAACGGATCTCGCAAGTTGACGGGGTGGCCGAGGTGCAGGTCGCCGGCGCCGAGCAGCCCGCTATCCGTGTTCGCGTCGACCCCGGCCGACTGGCGGCCATGGGGGTGAGCATCGAGAATGTGCGCACTGCCATCACCAATGCCAACGCCATGGCCCCGCTTGGCATCATTGACGGGGAGCAGCGGGCCATTGCTCTGGAGACCAACGCGCAGTTGCGCAAGGTCGAGGACTACAAGGACATCATCATCAAGGTGGTGAACGGCACCGCGGTGAGGCTCGCTGCCGTGGCGAGCATCGAGCAAGGCACGCGCAATGCGCGTTCCGCGGCGCGCTTTAATCACCAACCGGCGGTACTTTTGACAATCGTCAAGAGTGCCGACGCCAACGTCCTCGATACGGTCGACCGCATCCAGGAGATCCTGCCCGACATCAAGCGCTGGATCCCAGCCGGCATCGACATTTCGGTATTGTCCGACCGCACCCTGACGCTGCGTGCCAGCGTGCACGACATGCAGCTCACGTTGGGTCTATCGATCGTGTTGGTTATGCTAGTGGTCTACATTTTCCTGCGGCGGCCGACGCCGACCATCGCCGCCGGCGTCACCGTGCCACTGTCGTTGGCGGGTACCTGCGCCGCCATGTGGTGCGCCGGCTTCTCGATCAACAATTTGACGCTGATGGCCCTGGCCGTGTCCGTCGGTTTTGTAGTCGATGATGCCATCGTCATGATCGAGAATATGTACCGCAAGCTCGAAGCGGGCTTAGATCCGCGTCGGGCGGCGCTCGATGGTACGCGGCAAATCGGCTTCACCGTTATCTCCATCAGCGTTTCCCTGGTCGCCGCCTTCATCCCACTGCTGTTTATGGAAGGTGTGGTCGGTCGGCTACTCAGAGAGTTTTCGGTGACGCTCGCCTTCGCCGTCGCGGTCTCGACGATCGTATCGCTGACGGTGACGCCCATGATCTGCGCGCATTTCATCAAGTCGGCGCCGAGCGCCAATGCCACACGGCTCGATCGCGTCGTTGAAGCCCTGTTCGGCTGGATGGCAAGCGGGTACATGCGCACGCTGGCCGTGGCGCTACGGCACCCGGTGATCATGCTGTTGGTCACGCTGCTGACCGTGGCCCTGACGGTCAATCTCTACGTGAAGACCCCCAAGGGCTACTTTCCGCAGGATGATACGGGACTGATCTTCGGTTCCACGCGCGCTTCACCGGATATTTCCTTCGAGGCCATGAATAAGCTGCAGACTGAGGCGTTGGAACGCATCTTGGCCGATCCGGCGGTGGCCAACGTCGGCTCCTCCGTC
>Ga0134122_10000792_pt1 | contig 22028 bp, 20 predicted proteins | sample KB302_FD_96461 | JGI IMG/M metagenome (GOLD analysis project Ga0134122, IMG submission 96461) | Terrestrial soil microbial communities without Nitrogen fertilizer from Kellogg Biological Station, Michigan, USA - KB3-0-2 | ecosystem: Environmental > Terrestrial > Soil > Unclassified ... | reverse complement strand
GTATCGTCCGAACTTGTGACGCCCACGGGCGCTGCCATCCTCGCAGCGATGGTGGACGAGTTTCGGCCGGGGAACGGGACCGGCGGCTTTTCCATCGATCGCATCGGCTATGGCGCGGGAACAAAGCAGTTTCAGGATTTCCCGAATTGCCTGCGCTTGTTCATCGGGGAAGAACAGCCGGGTGCGGCCCGCGTCCAGGCTCAGCGCACAGACGAAGTGCCCGGAGGGGATGTGATGGTGATCGAAACCAACATCGACGACATGACTCCGCAGAATTTTGCTTACGTGACGGAGCGGCTGATTGAAGCTGGTGCGCTTGACGTTTGCACCATTCCAGTTCAAATGAAGAAAGGCCGTTCGGGATACATACTTCAAGTATTGTCTCCCATGAATCGATGGGAGATTCTTTCCGGATTAATATTTCAGGAAACAACCAGCATCGGCTTGCGACACTATGCTGCAAAACGGTCGGCGCTCGAGCGGGAGATGGTTGCGGTGGCAACCCGCTTCGGCAAGGTGACGATGAAGGTGTCGATGCAGGAGGGTAAGATTGTCAGCTGCAGTCCGGAATACGAGGACTGCGCACGCATCGCGCGCGAGCACAATGTGCCGCTGAAGGAAATCCAGGCGCTGGCGATTGCCGCGTATCAGGCGGAGAAGGAATAGGCGCGCAATTTGGATTACGGGTTGCGGCGATACCAGACGACGTGATCGGTACTCGGCTGACCGATGGTGTACTGGACGATAAGGCCACCCACGGATCGCAAGTGCGATGTCGGCAGTTCGACAATTGCATTGTTCGTCAGAAAGTACCCTCCCGGCCGCAGCATCGCTTCGATGCCGGCAAACGCGAGCGACTGATCGAGCTTGTCGTAGTACACCAGAACATTCGTGGCGATGACGAGATCGAATGGCGGTCCCGTCCATTTTTGCGTCACGGCGTTGAAATCCGCCGGCGTGACTCGGGCCGCTATTTGTGGACGCACCTCAATCCCTCGGAGCTCAAGGTCCTTACCGATGGGCGGCGGTTTCGGGAGCTGTTTCTCCGCACCGATTCGATCGCCGATGGTTTTCCAATACAGGACCAACGCGGGTGTCCATGGCGAACCGAGTTCAATCGGCAATCGCAGGACATATGGAACGCCCATTTTGGCACGGTCCTGAACTAATTTGATGTGATCATTGACGCGGGGGCTGATATCCAGGGTTGTGAGTTCAATCTCAGCCGGCGCAGCCAGACCGAGCCGCACCAGGGAATCGATAGTCGTGAAAGGCTGTAACGTTTGCACCGGATAAAAGTCATACCCGGAGTTCTTGTCTGCAAAATCGAGTCCAGGCCCTATGACTGCCACACGCCGAATGCCGTTTGGAGGAATCAGCTTCTGATTCCTCATCGTAGCAAGGGCTTGTTCGATAGAGAATCCGGGCATGATGGACGTGTCCAGAGACAAGCCCCTGTCGCGAAAGAGCCTCGATTCTCCGGTTACTTTCTCGGCGATGTCACTGGAACGAAGCGCTTCTGCAAGCCGCAGTTGGTACTGCTGCCGTTCCGCCACAACGCGGTCGACTTCGGATTGCAGACGCCGTTCAATCTGTGTCCGTTCTTCCGCCGTTTTGAATCCGTAGCCTTCACTTTGCAGGAGCCTCCGGACAAATACGTTGCGTTCATCCTGGTCCGCCAACGCCAGAACGGAAATCAAGTCTTTGATCCGCCTGGAAGTGAGCTGCCTGAATTTGGCCGTGTTTACAGAACTTTCCAGCAGGGCACTGGGTTCGCGGGTAAAGGAAGTGCCAAACAGCAGCCAGTGCACAACCGTGTCGTCATCCCCTCGTTGGAGCCGTGTACGAATTTCGCGATCGTGTCCGGCCACCCAGCCCGGCCAGGCTTGACGCGGAGTCGTCACGCCGGAGGACTTCAGTTCCGGCGGAATCGCATCGCCGAGAGAGGCCAGAACCTCCCGCACGTCTTCGTATGCCGTGAAGGAGGTTTCCGCAAACACGAAATATGAAAGACAAACGATCGACGCAGCCAGGACGGCACAGCGGGGAACGGTGCAATATCGCCGAGCCAGACCTTTCATCTCGATCGATTCCGAAAATTGGTATGCATAAGCAGAATTTCTAGTGGGGAAGGGGCCGGACTCACTATAGCGACGCACATTGCGTGCGTCAAGCTCTCAGACCGGCATTTCCGGAAATCCAGCAAAACGGCGCCGCTCGCTGACGAAATCTAATTACCCAGACGTTTGAGCACGACATCCAGATGCTGCCGGGCTCTATCGGATTCAGGATTGATTTCGAGCGCATGGCGGAAGTACTGCTCGGCCTCTTCGTACCTCTTCAAATTGTAAAGCGCGACGCCCATGGAATCACGGGCCTGATCGTCGGTGGAGCCCAACTCCATTGCCTTCTCAATCACCGGAAGCGCACCTTGAAAGTCTTTGTCGATATTCATAAGAACCGCAGCGAGTATTGTGTAGGCATCACCCACGTCCGGGTAGAGCGCAATTGCCTTGTTCAAATGAAGGTGTGCCTCTGAAGACTGGGATCGCTTTGCCGCCAGTGTTCCAAGGCCCACTTCAAGCCGGTACTCCAGCGCATGAGGCGGCGAAAAGTTTTGCTCCGCGATGTGGTTTTTTGCGATTTCCAAACACTGCTCCGCCTGCTGGTACTTCCCCGTATCCAGATAAAGGGCGGCAAGGTTGAGAGATGCGTTGGCGTTAGTGGGGTATACATCCAGATTCGTCGAGTTCAGGCGCTCGTCATTCCGCCAGTCGAGGTTGCGTGCAATCGTCGCGGTCGAAAACACCGCAATCAGGATCAGTGGCGCAATCACCGCAAGCCGGGACATCCATTTCGAAAGTAGGATTGCTGCAAGCACGGCGATGGGCAGGGTCGGTATATAAAGGTAGCGTTCGGCAAAAATCGATCCGCCGGAGATTCCTTTGAAGTAGAAAACCGGCGCCAGCATTGCCGCAAACATCGTCAGCCATAGCAATCCATGCGGAATGATCCTGCGCGAATGCCACAGAAGGAATACGACGCTTGCAATCAAAAGACTGTACAAGCCCGTTGAGAAGACTCTTGCCGAGAAGTAGAGAGGGACGGGATGAAATATTGCGAGAGGATACGGCAGTAACGCATATCGCAGATATCGTCCGAACATCCACACGCCAAGGCTGATCCAGTCGAGACCGTTTGCATGCTGTTCGAGAAAAAATGCAAGACCGGATCCAACCACATAAACCCGAACTGCCAGGTAGAGGCCCAATACAAAGAACGACGGCGCAACTGTCAAACAGAGCTTCCGGATGGAGAACCGCAGCTCTGTTTGTTTCATGAGAAGAATCAAAACTACAGCAATGGGGAAAGTCACGGCCATTTCCTTTGAGAGCAGCGCAAACATGAAGAGTATTGCGGACAGGCCGAGCCAAACCCATGTTTTCCGATTCAGATATCGCACGAATGCCCAAAGTGCGGAAAAGTAAAATAGTCCGCAGGCAACTTCGCCGACACCGGAAATCCAGGCGACGGCCTCGGTATGAACGGGATGCACCGCAAATATGGCGGCTGCAGTCAGGCTCGTGGAGTTCCGCAGGCCCAATTCGAGGCAGAGAAAAAACACCGCGAGGGTAGCGGCAGCGTGAATCGAAACACTGACAAGATGGAAGGCAAATGGGGATAGCTGCCCGAAGTAATAGGTTAGTGTAAAAATAACGTTCTGGATCGGACGGTAATACCTGTCGGTGGATTTGCCGCTTGTGTTGGAAAAGGCCCATAACGACGCCGTAAAGTATTTAGGGATATTATCGAGCGAACGTATTCCCGCGTTTCGTTGAATCTGAAGGTTGTCGTCCCAGACAAAGCCACCGTTCAGTGAGTCGGAATAAACCAGGAATGAGACAATGACGAGCAATGCCGGGCGCCACACGCGCGCAAAACGCCGCACCGTTGGAGTACGGACAGGTTCCGGCACCGCGGCGTGTTTTGAAGATTTTGAAGAATTCAAGCGTTTTCCCACGGGAGTGCTCCTTTGTGACGCAACAGCAAACTAAAACGTAAGCATAGTCGGAATAAAAGCGAGTTGGATTGAGTTTTGAATCTATGCCGGGAAAAGAGAGTTCGTTCGATCCGGGAATTCCTGGCTGTACCCCTCGCCGTGCCAGTCGGTTCATCCTCTCCCGTCCGGCGCGGTACCCGCTTTGATATCTCCCCAACTACAGATCCGGCCATCTCCGGCTATACTAGCCGTTATGCCTAAGCCGACTTTTTACATCACGACGCCCCTGTATTACGTCAATGCTCCACCGCATTTCGGTGGAGCCTACACGACAATCGTGGCCGATACGATTGCCCGTTACAAACGCATGATGGGGTTCGACGTGAAACTGCTCTCCGGCACCGACGAACATGGACAGAAAATCGAACGATCGGCGAGGGCGCAAGGTATCGAGCCGCTGGCACTGGCAGACCGCGTTGTGACGCAGTACACCAAGCTATGGAACCAGCTGGGTATCCAGTACGACGAGTTCATACGAACGACGGAACCTCGTCACGACGCCGGCGTTATCGAACTCTATAACCGCTGCAAGAAGAACGGATTCATTTACAAGTCCGAGTATGCGGGCTGGTATTGCGTGTCGTGCGAGGCCTATGCTCCCGAGACCGATCCGGAGAAAGCCCCGGACTGTCCGGATTGCGGGCGCAAGACGGAATGGCTTGCCGAGGAGAGTTATTTCTTCAAGCTCTCGGCATTTCAGGATCGGCTGCTGGAATACTATGCATCGAATCCGGATTTTGTCCGCCCGAAGACGCGGCTCAACGAGATCGTGTCGTTCGTGAAGGGCGGTTTGAAGGACCTTTCGATCAGCCGCGTCACGCTCAAGTGGGGGATTCCACTTCCGGACGATCCGAAGCACGTTTTCTACGTGTGGTTCGATGCGCTCACCGGTTATATGAGCGGCATCGATTTTCAACGCAACGATGCGAAGTTCTCCAGGTACTGGCCGGCTAACGTCCACCTGGTTGGCAAGGATATCCTGCGCTTTCACGCGGTCTACTGGCCGGCATTTCTGCTGGCTGCCGGAATGGAACCGCCGAGGTGTGTCTTTGCTCACGGATGGTGGCTGAACAAGGACGAGAAGATGTCCAAGTCGCGCGGCAACGTTCTGGATCCGTACCTGCTCGATGCCGTTTTCGGTTCGGAATTGCTGCGGTATTTCGTCCTGCGCGAAATGGTGTTCGGTCAGGACTGCAACTTCAGCTTCGACGCGGTGATCCAACGCGCGAACAGCGATCTTGCCAACGATCTTGGAAATCTGCTGAGCCGAACGATGGCAATGATTACGAAGTATCGAACGAACCTCATTCCTTCACCTGGGGAAGCTTTGGGCGATGCAGACGTGCGCGCACTTGCAGGCAGGATCATCGCAAACTGTCTCGCTCAGTTTGACGAATTCAACTTCTCCCGTGCACTCGAAAGCCTTTGGGAACTCATTTCCCGCGTCAATAAGTACATCGTGGAAAATGAGCCATGGGCGTTGGCCGAAAAACCGGCCGAAGCGGGACGGCTCGACGGTGTCTTGTTTCATTGTGCGGAATCGCTGCGAATCATCGCCGTATTGCTCGCGCCGGTGATGCCGAAGAGCGCCCAGACAATATGGAACCAGTTGGGATTGGATGGAGAAATCGCCGCGGTACCGTTGAACGAACTTCAGTGGTCGAGCGAACTGGCAGGGAAGCCGATTCGCGGTGGAACTTCATTGTTTCCGCGCATCGACTCGAAGGAGATCTACAAGAAGCTGGAAGCAGGAGCGCGAGTTGAATCACCGGCCGTGGCCGCATCCGGTGGAAATGGGGCGTCCCCGGTTGCTCCGGTCATCACGATTGATGATTTTGTGAAGATCGATCTTCGCGCCGGAACCGTCGTCGAGGCCGAACGTGTGAAGGGCGCCGACAAGCTGCTGCGTTTGATCGTGGATCTTGGATTCGAAAAACGTCAGATTCTGGCCGGCATTGCAAAGGTCTACGACCCCGAAAAGCTCATCGGACGAAAAGTCGTCGTGGTGGCAAACCTTCAGCCGCGGAAGCTTCGGGGATTGGAGTCCAATGGCATGATTGTGGCTGCTTCACTGGGTTCGGATGATCCGCCCATTCTCGCGGGATTCAACGAAGAGACCCCGAACGGCGCGCGCCTGAGGTGATGCAGTGATGTTCCAGTGTAGTGATGTTGTGATGTTGCAATGCTGATCGATTCGCATGCCCATCTGGATGATGCCCGTTTCGCCCCCGACCGGGACGGTGTGATCCAGCGTGCCTGGGATGCCGGTGTGCGCCGAATTGTGACCATTGGGACCGGAACCGGGCCCAGTGACATGGGCTGCGGGATTCCGATCGCGGAATCCTACGACTGGATTCAAACCAGCCTGGGCATTCACCCACACGATTCCGCCCACGCGGAAGAACTCCATTTTGATCTGATGAAGAAACTCGCGGCGCATCCCAAAGTCATTGCCATTGGCGAGACCGGGCTGGACTATCACTACGATCATGCGCCGCGCGATGTGCAGAGGGCCGTATTTCAGCGGCAACTCGATATTGCGTCTGAACTGAGCTTGCCGGTGATCGTTCATACGCGCAATGCCGATGCCGACACCGAAGCGCTTCTCCGGCGGAGTGCGCCGCGGCGTGGAGTTCTCCACTGTTTTACTTCCGGACCGGCGCTTGCGAATGCCGCCCTGGATATTGGATTCATGATTTCGTTTTCCGGAATCGCAACCTTTCCGAACGCCAAAGATTTAATCGACATCGTTCGCATGGTGCCTGCGGACCGAATCCTCATCGAAACGGATTGCCCGTATCTCGCTCCGGTTCCTCATCGGGGGAAACGAAACGAGCCTGCCTTTGTGGCGGACACGGCGCGATTCATCGCGACGACGCGGGATATTTCCATCGCACAACTGGAGTCGGAGACGTATTCCAATTTCATGCGGCTTTTCTCGCAGGAGGTTCATTGACGCCCCGGGAGATCTATCAACTGGTTGCGCCGGACCTGGTGCGCGTTGAAGACGAACTGAAAAGCTATACGCATGCGTCCATCGAACCGATTGCGGAGATTGGTGAGCACCTTCTCAATGCCGGCGGCAAGCGCATCCGGCCGGTGCTGCTCTTGTTGACAGCCAGAATGCTGGGCGGCGTTTCACCGTCCATCATCCGTCTTGCCGCGGTAGTGGAACTCATCCACAACGCCACACTCGTTCATGACGACATCATCGACAGGGCCGATACGCGGCGCGGCCGCCCTACGGTCAACGCGCAGTGGGGGAATTCCATGACGGTGCTCGCCGGTGACTGGCTGTACATGCAGTCGTTCAACGTCGCACTCGGCGAGAAGAATCTGGAAGTCCTCGCCACGTTGATTGAGATTACCCAGAAGATGGTTGAGGGTGAAATGCTGCAGCTTACACTTTTGGGAAAAGCCGATGCGGATGGAGAGCAGTTACTGGATGTGGTGAAACGGAAAACAGCTTTTCTATTTTCGGGCTGCATGAAATTGCCTGCAATTGCAAATGGCAGCGACGTGAAAACCACGAATTGCCTCGCCGCTATCGGAATGAATCTGGGAATGGCGTTTCAGTTGGTGGACGATTTGTTGGATCTGACGGCGAGCCCGGAAACGCTCGGCAAGCCCGTTGCCAGCGATTTGAAGGAAGGGAAGCTGACGCTTCCGGTGTCCTTTGCCATGCGGGATGGCGGCCCGGAGGAAGCCTCAAAAGTTCAAACCGTACTTGTCGAGCGGGAGTTTCGCTCGGTGGAGAGCCGGGAGATTCTGGCTCTGGTCGAAAGGCACGATGGGTTGGGGCGGACGCGTCAGCTTGCCGAAAAATACGTGATCGACGCTACCGCCGGGCTTGAAGAGTTTCCCCCGTCGCCTTACCGTGACGCAATAATTGCGATTCCGGAGTTTATTTTGAATCGTAGTAATTGAAACTGGGGTAATTGAAACTGGGGTCAGACCCCTTGTTCCCCTATTTCTGCAACGCAGAAATAGGGGAACAAGGGGTCTGACCCCAGTTTCAGCCGCCTACATTCTCTGATGCTCGTAAGCCGTGCGGATGTTGTCGCGGATTTTCTCGACCGAAAGTCCCTTGCGATGCATTTCCTGTGCTTCGAGCGCGATGTTCTGGCAGAGGTCGCAGATGGAGCCGTGTTCGTCCGCAAAACAATAAAGGTTGCTGCGGTGTCCGAGGCTGTCCTTGCATCCGCAGAAGCAAGGAAGTTGAGCCAGTATTTCCGGAATTTCTTTTGCCACCTGATACGCCACACGGGCTTTGCCGGTATAGCTCACGGGATCCAGCGTCGCAATCAGTGTGACAGGGGCAGACGCGGATTCCGCGCCGTCGCTGGAACCCCAATGCGTCACCCGCAACGCGACCCAGACAATACAAATCATGATGAAGGTTCCACCGGCGATCAGCCACAGGTTCTTCTTTCCGGATTTGGCGACGATCTTTTCGGGCTTAGCTTTCGATCTCTTTCCCATTGGGTTTCCTCGCAAACGATGAAATGACAGTTCTCAACACGAAGAAGACTTCACCTTTTTGTTCGTCTTCCAGAAGGGTGCCGTCTTCGAGCGGCTGGTTCAACTCGGAGATAATATATTGAACGAGAAACGGCTCGGAGTCATCCGGGGCCAGCCCGCTTCCCTGATCCTGGGCTTCCTCGATTCGATCGATCCACGATTCACTCTCATGAAAAGCCGATTCAATGCGTTCCGGGGAGATTTCGCTCAGGTGGCCGGGCAATTCCGGCTCGGCGGCTTCCGCAGCCTTGAACACCATGTAAGACAGGAACAGCGACAATTCCTGTATTTCCGTCGTGCTTTCACTGGTCAATTCGGTAACAAACTCACAAATCCCGGGTTGCTTCTGAAAGAAACGGTCGAACTCGCTCATCATCTGATCGTCGGTGTAGGCACCCACTTCCGAGCAGGCCTTTTCGACAATGTCATTCGTGATCATCGGAGTCATTGTTGCATAGGGCCTGCGGGCTTGAAAACCCTCGATTTAATCCGGGATTTGATGCACTCTTTCTCCGTTCTACATCATGAAAGTCGATTTCGTCATTCCGCTGTTCAACGAGCAGGAAAGCCTCCTCAAATTCCATACGATGCTGGAAGCCATTGATCTTCCTGAAAGCTACTCAAAGCGGTACATCTACATCAATGACGGATCCACGGACAACACACAGCCCATCCTCCGGCATCTCACAGAGGGCGATTCGAAAGTCCTTTCGATCGAATTCAGCCGCAACTTTGGGCACCAGGCGGCGCTTTCCGCCGGTCTGGACGAAGCCGATGGAGATGTTGTGATCATGATGGATGGCGACGGCCAACATCCCCCGTCGCTGGTGCCGGAGATGCTGCGGCTTTTCGAAGGTGGATGCGACATTGTGCAGGCGCAGAGGCTGGATGAAATGGTTTCCGGCGGGTATTTCAAGCGGCTCAGCAGCCGTTGGTTCTACCGGCTGCTCCGCATCATCGGAGAAGTGGAACTTGTACCAGGCGCTTCGGACTTCCGGCTTTTGTCGCGACGCGCTGTCGATGCATTGCGCTGTCTTCCTGAATACGACCGATTCCTGCGCGGCATGACCGCATGGATTGGGTTTACCACCGCGCTGCTGCCATACCAGGCTTCGGAGCGGATCGGCGGAAATTCGAAATACTCTTTTCGAAAGATGACCCGTCTGGCTGGTGACGGGCTTTTTTCGTTCTCCCTGATGCCTCTGCGCATTGGACTGATTCTCGGGTTCGGTTTCATTTTCGCGGCGGCCGTGGAACTGCTCTATATCGCGGCGGTCGCAATCGGAGGACATCGCGATCGATTGGTTCCCGGATGGTCCTCTCTCGTGCTTATTCTGACCGTCAGCAGTGCGATCCACATGATCCTGCTGGGAATCCTTGGGGTTTATGTCGGAATGATCTTCCGCGAAGTGAAGCGGCGGCCGGTTTATCTTGTGCGATCGAGAATTGGACCGCGGCATTCGAAGAACTGATAAATCGAGAGCGATGGATGGATTCCGAGGACACGACTCCGGGTTTGCTTGAAAAACAATTGAAGGATGGCCCGGATTTCGTCCGCCGCATTGACGTGCTCATGCCGCAAAAGCACGCCGTAGTCCAGGCCGTAACGACTCCGAAACTCGACGCCGGTGGTCATCATCCAGCCGAGCTTCCAGAGAATCGTTCCCTCGCTGGGTATGGCAATTCTCAGCTGTCCGCCTGGAGCCAGCAATAATCCGCACTTTGCAACCACCGCGGGCAGGTTGCAAAAGTGTTCAAATGCGGCGATAGAAACGATGCGATCGTACCGGACGCCCTGGATGTCGTCCAAACTGCGGTATACATTTCGAACCCGGCCGCGATGTGGGGAGTGGAGACAGAGATCCGTCTTTTCTTCCACGACGTCGTATGTTGGAGACGGCGGTTCGTATGAAAGATGATTCAGGGTGCCGGCGCCAACTTCCAGGGTTTTATGTCCGATGGCTCCAGCCGCCACGTCTTGCGCAACGCGGCGATGCATCCAGGATTCCATCTTTTGAGCCATGGAAGATGCCAGGGAGAGGCCTTCGCGGTTGGACCGGTAATGTTCGGCGTAGATGGCGCGATAGGCGTCGGGCAGGTCCGGGCGGGATTTGGGAAAGCGGTCGAGCAGGGTGGAAATCATGAATCCCTTTCGGGGCGCCGGGTTCCCAAAAATGTCAAATGTCCGATGTCCATTGTGCGATGTCTGATGTACTTGTTTCGATGGCCCAATGGCCAAATCGCCCCTTGCTTCGCAAGATCAAATCGTATGAAAACTATCGTCGGGATAGTTCCAGAAAATAATTTGGCCATTGGGATATCGAAACAAGTACATCGGACATCGCACAATGGACATCGGACATTTGACATTTTGGGGAACCAAGACTACGAGGATTATACTCCCCCAATGGATTGGAGCCGCTTGCGGGAGGGAATCGGTGAGTTTGTGCATGGCCTCGCGCTGTCCGGCTATGAAAAGAACCTCCGCCACCAGTTTCTGGAATTGAACGATCTGTTCCTTCTGCTCTGCTTCATGGAGACCGTCGGATTGCCGAACCCGGCAACGATCTATCTGCTCGAAATCTATCCGTACTTTCTGGAGGAATTTCATAGCTGGCATCGGCGAATGGGCATGGAGCGTTCGCCTCTGGACAACCTGCCGTGTTGTTGAAAAAGAAAATCCTGTTCTTCGGCGGCAAGGGCGGCGTGGGAAAGACAACCTGCGCTTCGGCGGTCGCGCTGGCGGCCAGCCGGCTGGGCAAACGCGTATTGCTGGTGTCCACGGATCCGGCTCACTCGACCTCGGATATTTTTGAAAAGCAATTCGGCCGCGAGGAAAGCGAAATCTGTCCCGGCCTGTTTGGCCTGGAACTGGATGGGGAATTCGAAGCGCGCTCCTACATCGAAACGGTGAAGCGTCAGATCTCAACGATGTTCAGCGCCTCGATATTGAAGGAAGCCGAACGCCAGATTGAACTGGCTTCGATGATGCCGGGTGTGGAGGATGTGGCGCTGTTCGATCGCATGAGCGACTTGATCGTGTCGCGTTGCGACGACTATGACCTGGTTGTATTCGACACCGCGCCGACGGGCCATAGCCTGCGCCTGCTGCGGATGCCCGAGTTGATGACGTCGTGGATCCAGGCACTCTCGCAGCGGCGTCGCAGCCTGGTGGATTTAAACCGAAGCATGGACAGTGTCCGGCTGAAACCCGCATCGACACCGGGCACCACGGAAGACGATCCCATTCTGAAAGCGCTCGAGCGCCGTGGAGAAAAGCTCGAGCAGGTGCGGTCTCGTCTCATGCACCACAATGACACGGGTTTCGTCCTGGTCCTGATTCCCGAGAAGCTGCCGATTGAGGAGAGCGTGCGGGCCGCCGCAATGCTTCGCGAGGCGAATGTGAATGTGTCATGCGTTATCGTGAACCGGGTTCTGCCCGATCTGGCGGACGGAGAGTTCTATCAGGCACGACGGCGGCAGGAGCAGGTTTATCGCGATGAAATCATTCGCAGGCTGGGCGATTACAGACTGCAATGGGTGCCTCAATTCGAGACCGATGTTTATGGCCTCGCCAGCCTGGAGCGCATCAGTGCCGTGCTTGTGACCGCGCCCATATAATGGCGCCCTTTTCCGGCGGATGGTCCGGGTTCGAAAACTTCATGCGAATGCGCTTTCGTATGAGCGGGTGGCTTGCAATGGAACCGGCAATCGAGAGCCTGCATTGCGGCAGTCCAACGCGTGCAATTGCCAGCTGTGTGAGTGACCGCAGGTGCGATGCCGCTTGTCCGAGGATACGTTTCGCATGGTCTGTTGCGGGGTTCGCCAAGACGAGGGTCGTGAGTGACGCCACAGATTGAACCGTCAATGTGCCGGCCGCCCAGGCGCCACTGACGTCTGTGATCGACTGGATCCGAAGAGCCTTGCACACGGAGGCTACGAACTTCGGCGCAACGCCCGCATCGTTGGCGGACAATGCGGCGCGTATGACCTCTCGCCCAATCCAGAAGCCGCTTCCGTCGTCGCTGAATATGGGTCCCCATCCGCCCACGCGAATCATGGCGCCATTTCTGCGCCGCCCGATGGCGATGGATCCGGTGCCGGCGATCAACAGAACTCCAGGCTTCAGGCCAATTGCGCCGGCATAGGAGATGAACGCATCGGTTTCTACAAACAATTTTGCGTTCGGAAGAAGGTTCGCGAGGCAGTCCCGGTAGAAATGAATACCTTCCGGGCGTCCGGCGCCGGCGAAACCGGCGCCTACAATCCCTGGAAGCGTTTTGAGCTGTGCGATGCCGGATGCAATGTTCCGTCTCGCTTCGTCCTGACCGGTGGACAACCAGTTGGAAGGGCCCGTTTCAACCCGGCCCAGTTCCGCACCCGCTTCATCTTCGAGGAGAAAGGACGTCTTGGAACCGCCGCCATCGATTCCCAGGAAGACCACTAACGCGCCCAGCCTGCCGGTGCGCCGGAACGGCGCAGTTCATCCTCGAGTTGCAGGACCTTTTGCCGGGCCCGTTCGGCTTCCATTTCCGCTTTGCCGAGCTCCACGTTCTTGGCATTGAGCAGCGGACCAAGCACGCCCTCCTTGTTGAAGAGGTCGGATCTCGTCAGAAAGTCCATGTTGAGCTGCTTGAGATCCAATTCCAGAACCTTCTGGCGGTCTTCGGTGCGCTTCACATCGTCGCGCGCCGTCTTGAATGCACTACGCCACCATGTTTCGTCGCGCACGCTGCCGGTGCCGGACAAATCGGCCGCCGGCGCGGTGGGCGCCGCAGGTTTTGCGGCCGCGTCGACCGGCTTGTCGGCCGGAGGCGGCGGTTCAGGTTCCGCCGCCGCGGTTCCCAGCGTTTCGTTGGTGAATGTAGCGGTACTTTTGACGCTGTTCTGTCTTGCACGTTCCTGCCGCGCGATATCCGCCAACGACGGGCCTTGTGCCGCGATGGCCGCAGTGAAGATGCCAAGAGTCAGAATCAGCAATGCGATTTTCATTACGGACTCCTTGTTAGAGTTGTCGAACCCAATACCTGAAATTGTTCGATCGGTCGATCCTTTAATACTTGCCCCATCATATCCATCCAGATGGGAAGCGCCGCTCGCGCTCCGGTTTCCTTGTCGCCCAGAGTAACCTTTTCGTCAAAGCCCACCCATACGCCCGTGGTCAGCGACGGCGTGAATCCCATGAACCACGCATCCGTGAAATCGTTGGTCGTTCCGGTTTTCCCGGCAAGAGGCCGCTTGAGCTCCAGTGCTTTCGATGCCGTTCCTTCCTTAACGGGTTCCTGAAGCAGATCGGTCATTTTCCGGGCCGTTTCGAGCGTTATCACATCCTTAACTTCGGGAAGATTCTCTTCCAGAATATTTCCGTCGTAATCCGATATCCGGCGAATATAGCGCGGAACGACGCGAACTCCATCATTTGGGAATGTCGAGTATGCGGATGTCATCTCCAGCAGGGTGATGTCCGCGGCGCCCAGTGCGGTTGGAAGATAGGGCTCGATCTTCGAAGTGATGCCAAAGCGGCGAACGTAGGGCAGAAGGTTTTCCGCGCCAAGCATGGCCAGGATCTTCACTGCCGGAATATTCCGGGAATCCGCCAGCGCGCGACGGATTGTGATATTGCCTTCGTATTTTCCATCGTAGTTTCCCGGAGCATACCCGTTGAAGTTGACCGGGCTGTCGACGATCGTGCCTTCGAGATCGATCACGCCGCGGTCCAGAGCTGCCGTATAGACGAAAGGTTTGAACGCCGAGCCCGTCTGCCGATACGCCTGTGTTGCCCTGTCGAACTTGCTGTCGTCAAAATCGTAGCCACCGACGAAAGCTTTGATTTCTCCAGTCTGCGGATCGATTGCGACAAGCGCTCCCTGTACCTTCGGAATTTGATCGAGCATGACTTCGATTTTTCGTTCTGCGGAATTGATCGTTCGGACCTGGAACAAGGCGACGTCTCCCGGTTTCAGCAGTTGATCCGGAGACGCCTTCGCGCCGGTCCAGGCGACATCGCTGGGCTTCAGCAGTGCATGGTAAATCCCGATCCGAACCGAAGCGGTGCCGGGTGAAGTGGTAATCACAATTCCGGGAACGACATCATTGGGACGAATGGACAGCTTCCAGTCCGGCAGTTCGAAGGTCTCGAAATTCTTTACGCCATCCTTGATCAGATTTCTCTCAACGCCGCGCCACCCATGCCTCTTGTCATAATCGCGGAGGCCCTGCCGTACCGCGGAATTGGAGAATTTCTGCATGGCGACATTGAGAGTGGAATAGACCTTCAGGCCGCCCTCCAGGTATTTGGTACTGCCATACTTGCTGCCCAGATACTGGCGTATTTCTTCCACGAAGTAGGAGGCCAGTTCTTCCGGGCGCTGTTTCGGAGCAAGATTGATTTCCGTCGCCTGAGCCTGCTGTCCCTGCGCGACGGTGATTTTCCCTTCCGCGACCATACGGTCGATGGCGTAATTTCGCCGCGCCTTGGCGCGCGCGCGATTCAGAATAGGAGAATAGTTGGTTGGTGAGCGCGGAAGAGCCGCCAGCATCGCCGCTTCTTGAATGTTCACGTCCTTGAGTTCTTTGCCGAAGTAGTATTCGGCAGCGGCGGCAAAGCCATACTGGTTGCCTCCCAGGAAGATCTCATTGCAGTACATGGTCAGAATCTCTTCCTTGCTGTAATGGCGCTCGATCTGGATCGACAGCATGGCTTCCTGAATCTTGCGGCGGAAGGTTCTCTCCGGGGGCCCGGTTTTCATCAGGAACAAATTCTTGCTGAGTTGTTGGGTGAGAGTGCTTCCTCCTCCGACCACGCGTCCCGCCATGAGATTCTTCATGCTGGCGCGCGCGATGCCAAGAAAGTCGATACCCCAGTGATTCAGGAAATTCTGGTCTTCCACGGAAATGATGGCGTCTCTCATGACCTTTGGAATCTGATCGTAGGTGACGACTATGCGATGTTCCAAGGCGAAGGATCCGATCACAGTACTGTCGTCATCGGCATAGACCTCGGTGATCACGGGAGACCGCTGATCTTCGAGCGCCTTCACCTCGGGCAGGTCGCTGCTGTAAACGAACAGAACCCCCGCCGTTGCTCCCAATGCCATTGAAAGAGTCAACAGGACCACGAACACGAATGATCCCAGGAATTTCTGCATCTTCATCTAATTCTCAACTTTCAGCACTGCGAGAAAGGCTTCCTGCGGAATATCCACTCTTCCGACTCGCTTCATTCGCTTCTTGCCTTCCTTCTGCTTCTCCAGCAGCTTCCGTTTGCGGCTGATGTCTCCACCGTAACACTTCGCGATGACGTTTTTCCGGATCGCAGGTATGGATTCACGTGCAATCACACGGCTGCCGATCGCCGCTTGAATGGCCACTTCAAACATCTGACGCGGTATCAATTCCTTCATCTTTTCCGCGAGGGATTTTCCGCGCGCATAGGCCGAATCCCGATGAACGATCCAGGACAGGGCATCCACGGGTTCGCCGTTGACAAGGATGTCCAGCTTCACCAGATCCGCGGTCCGGTACCCGGATACATGATAATCAAAGGACGCGTATCCCCGGGAGATCGATTTCAGGCGGTCATAGAAATCCAGAACTATCTCATTCAACGGCATTTCGTACGTGAACAAGACCCGGCCAGGGGCCACATACTCGAACCCTTTCTGGATGCCGCGCTTGTCTTCGACCAGTTTCAGGATCACCCCGACAAATTCATCCGTCGACATGATCAGCGCGGTAATGATCGGTTCTTCGATTTCCTGGATGGATTGAACGTCGGGAAACTTCGTCGGGTTGTCGATTTCGATGATGGCGCCATCGGTCTTTGTGATCCGGTAACGGACGCCGGGCGCAGTGGTGATGAGTGAAAGCTGGAATTCGCGCTCGAGCCGCTCCTGGATGATCTCCATATGGAGCAGGCCGAGAAATCCGCAGCGGAATCCGAAGCCGAGAGCGGTGGACGTTTCAGGCTCGTAAAAGAACGACGAGTCGTTCAAGCGCAGTTTGTCGAGGGCGTCGCGGAGCCCTTCGTACTGGTTGGGCTCGATCGGGTAGAGCCCGGCGAACACCATCGGCTTTATTTCCTGAAAATCGGGAAACGCTTCTGCGGTTGGGCGGGCATTGTCGGTGATGGTGTCGCCGATCTTGGTGTCGGCGACAACTTTGATGTTCGCGATGATGAACCCCACCTCACCGGCGGACAGGCATTCAATCTCTTTCATTTTCGGGTTCAGAACGCCGACCGCATCGACGGGATAAACCTGGCCATTGGACATCAGGCGGATCTTCATGCCCTTGCGGACCATGCCGTCGATCAGACGCGCCATGACGATCACGCCGCGATACGGGTCGAACCACGAATCGAAAAGCAGCGCCTTGAGTGGCGCTTCGGTATCGCCTTTCGGCGGGGGCATCCGCAGCACAATGGCTTCGAGCACTTCATCGACACCCTGTCCCGACTTGGCGCTGATCGGTATGGCTTCGTCTCCATCGATTCCGATAATGGATTCGATCTGCTCTTTCACCCGTTCGACTTCGGCTCCGGGCAAGTCGATTTTGTTCAGAACGGGAACGATGGTCAGGTGATGGTCGATGGCGAGATAAGTGTTCGCCAGCGTCTGCGCTTCCACGCCCTGCGACGCGTCGACCACCAGCAGCGCGCCCTCGCAGGCCGCAAGGCTTCTGGAGACTTCGTAACTGAAGTCGACGTGGCCGGGCGTATCGATCAGATTGAGGATGTAATCCTTGCCGTCGCGGGCGCGGTAATGAAGCCGCACGGCCTTGGCTTTAATGGTGATGCCGCGTTCCTTTTCGAGGTCCATGTCGTCCAGCACCTGGGCCGACATTTCGCGCTTGGTGAGCGCGCCCGTCATTTCAAGCAGCCGGTCGGCGAGTGTGGACTTGCCGTGGTCGATATGAGCGATGATCGAAAAATTTCTAATGTGCGATAACGAGGACATATTACTGCCGGTCCCGTGCGAGCATGGCCGCGCCGATCATACCGGCGTCCGGCCACAATTGTGATTGTACTATCGGACAAATCCGGGCCGCGGGCTCGAACGCACGCCGCCGAACCTCGGAGGAAACCGAACGCAGCAGCAGGTCCCCGGATGCCATGACTCCTCCGCCAATAATGATCGATTCGAGATTCAGCAGGTTGATGAGATCGGCGCATGCGATGCCAAGAAACTGCCCGGTGTCTTCGAATGCAGCCAATGCCGCGGCGTCGCCCTGGATGGCTGCATCGTAGATGGCTTCGGCAGTCAAATCGGGGAGCGCATCGAGCGAACTGGGAAAACGCTTCAGGTGCTCCCGTGCGGTCGCGATCAGCCCGGGCGCGGACACGCGCGTTTCGAGGCAACCGACGGATCCGCAGGCGCATGGACGGCCATTGGGTTCGATGTTGACGTGTCCGATCTCTCCGGCATATCCGCTGGCTCCACGATAGAGCGCACCGGAGAGAACGAGTCCGCAACCCAGACCGGTCCCAATGGTGAGGTAGGCCATGAACTGCAGACCCCGGCCAGCGCCGGCCACCCATTCGCCGTATGCTCCGGCATTGGCATCGTTTTCGGTAATAACGGGCAGTTTCAGCTGTTTAGAGATCAAGTCCTCAAGGTTCAGATTATGAATGCAGGGGATGTTTGGCGAGGTTTCGATGCGGTGCGTTCGCGTGGATCGCAAGCCTGGAATCCCGATCCCAACCGCTTCAATCGTTTCGGATGCGGAAAAATCCGCGATGAGCTGTGTGAGGGTTCCCAGAAAACCGTCGATATCGTCAATGACCGTGGGACGCCGGCGAGTGTCGCGAACGGCGCCGGAATCGTCAATCAAACCCGCCTTTATATTGGTTCCACCAATGTCTATTCCGACGTAATTCATCGAGGAATCAGTATGGGTTATAGTGGAAGACCCGACAAAGGAGAATTCTATGAGCGTAAAACAGACCAATCCGTTAGAAACCAGCGACGTGCTGAAGAAGGATCCAAACGCCGTGTACGTCGATGTGCGAACCGTTCAGGAATTCCAGGCCGGCCATGTGCCTGGCTCCGCCAATATTCCTGTCATGATTCCGGATCCCTCCACAGGCCGGATGATGCCGAATCCCAATTTCATGCAGGCGATTGAAGCCGCGTTTCCGAAGGAAAAAAAGATCATTCTGGGTTGTCAAGCTGGCGGACGCTCGCAATTCGCGGCCGACATGCTGGATCGCGCCGGATACACGGACGTCTCCAACATGCGGGGTGGATTTGGCGGAGCGAAGGACCCGATGGGCCAGGTTGTTGCTCCCGGTTGGCTGCAGTCCAATTTGCCAGTTGAGATGTAAATTCTTCTGCAGCTTCAAGGCTTGTAGTTCGGCGACTGCGTCCGGTCCTGCCGGGTGCCGGCAGCTGCGGCGACAACGGGTCGTTTCGCTTCTGCCGTACGGCCCGCCACGCCCTCTGCCTGTAGGCGCGGTCTATGACCGCGCACTATGTATGGTGCAAACCCCATTGGATGTCGCACCGAAAGCTCGTGCGCGGTCATAGACCGCGCCTACAGGCAGACCTGCACCCAAGATGTCGAATTAGTCTTGCCGGGAGATGAACTTTATTCCAGTTGCTTCACCTCCGCAATGGAGTGCGTTACGATTTAGCCATGGCGGACTTCAACGTAAAAACACTCGAAGCAGATCTGGATTTCGAACATCTTCCCTACTGGGATGTGGTCATCATTGGCGCCGGACCGGCGGGCCTGGCTGCCGGACTCACCACCGCCCATCGCGCACTGACGACGTTAATCATCGAAGCCAAGGACGGCGCGGGAGGACAACCCCATTTCCTCTATGCCGACAAAAAAATCGTGGATATTCCCGGATTCCCGGACGGCATCACGGGCGAGGAACTGTCGGAACGAACCTACCGTCAGGCCGTCAACGCGCTGGTCCAGTTCCGCTTCAACGAAGAGTTGATCGCAGTTGACGACGCTGGAGAACTTCACGACAGCGAGCCGATGAAACGCGTGGTGACATCCACAAACACATACCTTTGCCGCAAGGTGATTATCGCGTGCGGACTTCTGCACTATCCCAGGCGGCTCGCGCTGCTCGACCGGCTCGAGTCCGAGAATGTGTACTACAAGATTCCCAAGATCGGAGACTACGAAGGAAAGCGCGTGGCGGTTGTTGGCGGAGGCGATTCTGCGTTGGATGCCGCGTTGATGGTTCTCGGAAGGCGCGGCACAGTCGATCTCATCATTCGTGAGGCCGTGCCGGTTGGAAAACCGGACACCCTTGCACGGATTCAAAATGCGGGGGCCACGGTTCGCGTCGCTGTGGAGATGGTGAACGTTGAGCTTGCCGGCCAGCAGATTCAAATCACGCTCAGCGATGGAGAGCGAGTGCGCTGCTCGCTTGTGATTGTGCAGATCGGATTTCTTTCGGCGAAAGAAACCTTCGAGCGGCTGCGGCTGAAGCTGAACGAGGATGGAAGCATCGCCATCGATCCGTATTTTGAAACGAGCCGCGAAGGCATTTTCGCGGTGGGAGATGTTCACGGAGATGTGAAATTGATCGCTGTTGCATGGGCCGAGGGGATTCAGGCGGCCATCCATGCGTTCAAGGAAATTACCAGCCCGTATTGGCTGAATGAGAAGCGCCTTCGTGATAACAAGATTGCCTTGATTGGCGAAAAGATCACCAAAGCAGCGCGCTCGCGAAAGGTCAGTTCATAGCGCAACGGCAAACCAGGAGCTTGACGCGGGCGAAACTCAAGATGTAGTGTTTCTCGCGCTTGAGAACGTTACCAACGCTGCGGCAGGGGGCTGCGATCGGGAGGACGGCTCATCTTTACTGTCGAAGAAGCGGCCGAAACCGACGGCACATCGACATACTGCATCAAGCCCCACGGGCGTTTCAACCACAGGACCCAGTATGTGGAACGCGTCCTCACCGATGCGAATCTTGAATTGAACATTGCGCGCGCGGAGTTGCGCACGGAAGCCGGTTCCCCTGTTCCGCTGGTCGTGACAGCGCGGAAGAAGCCCATCAATCTGGCGCTGAATAGGGTGCGTTCACGGCGGCAGATTTTTGTCGGGTGGGCTAAGGCGGGCCCCGACGCAAACTCGGCGGCGATCGCTGCCAGGCGTAGGCCATCGCCGATGGATTCTGCCATATAGGGCTCGTCCTCAACGATCAATACACGCATGCTCCGTTTATAACAGCTGACGCATATCGTCGGTATATCGAAAACCACATACGCGCTGACAACACCACGCTGCCTAGATTGGAGGCATGACTTACAGCTCACCAAGAGCCATCAACACAAATGTGAGTGGACTCATTCTTCAATCGTATGCACACAGGAGGTTTTCATGTCGTTCAAATCGGTTGCCGCGAAAAACGCGGTCCTGCGAATAGTTGGAGTGATGGGAAGCTCTTGGTCGTGAACGCTGTATTTAACCAATGGGCTTTCCATGATGTGTGATTCATGGCGGAAGATGGCGGAAGCTAGTGCCTCCTGCTCAGTTCTTCGAGCCGAGGACACTTGCTTGAAACCCACGTCAGTACTGACTGTGAGACCCGTTACTCTCACTCCAGGAAGCACTTCCAAGGAAGACCTCATCTGGCCCTTCTGTCTCCGAATATGGCAGAGCGTGAAGCGTGAAACCGTAACGACATTATCAAATCGAATTCGGGTGGTATTTGAAGACGACAGCGTGATTGTTGTCGACAAGCCCGCAGGTTTGCTCACCATGGGAACAGAGACGGAGCGTGCGAAAACCGTCTATGCCACGCTGCGCGCCTACGTCAATTCCAAAAGACCTCCGGAGAAAATATTCATCGTGCATCGTCTCGATCGAGAAGCTTCCGGACTGCTGGTGTTTGCAAAAACCAACGAAGCGAAGGAGCATCTGCAGGATCAGTTCAAGAATCACAGTGCAGGGAGAGTGTATGCCGCCATCGCCGAAGGGCGAGTGTTGCCGGACCAATTCACGATCCGGTCGATGCTCGCGGAGAATGCCGCGTTCCGTGTTTACTCCACGAAAAATGCGGCTGCAGGCAAGCCTGCAGTGACGCATGTTCGAGTATTGAAGCGCAATGCCAGAACCTCCATGTTGGAGGTGCGGCTGGAAACCGGACGCAAGCATCAGATCCGCGTTCATCTCGCCGAACGCGGAAATCCGATCGCCGGCGACAAGGTATACGGAAGCCGGAGCAATTCTCTGGGGCGGTTGGGCCTGCATGGCACGCATCTGGAGTTTGAACATCCGCGCACAAAAGTGCGAATGCAGTTTGATTCGCCGTGCCCACCGAATTGGCGATGAGTTAGTATTGGCGGATGGGTGCAGCCGACGTCGCGAAATCGCAGCCTTCGATTCTGGTGAATAGCCCACCGCTCGGCCGCTCCATGACATTCCGAACATCGCCCGATACGGATTTCCGAGTGGCGCTGGGCCGTCTCCGTGACGG
>Ga0134122_10000791_pt1 | contig 22038 bp, 22 predicted proteins | sample KB302_FD_96461 | JGI IMG/M metagenome (GOLD analysis project Ga0134122, IMG submission 96461) | Terrestrial soil microbial communities without Nitrogen fertilizer from Kellogg Biological Station, Michigan, USA - KB3-0-2 | ecosystem: Environmental > Terrestrial > Soil > Unclassified ... | reverse complement strand
GCTGCGCCAAGGTGCCCGACGATCGGCGTGTTCTGGTTCGTATTGACAAGCACATTGTCTGTCGTCGGCGCGTCGTTCACCGGAGCGACATTGACCGTCACGGTGGCGCTCTTGCTCTGCGCTGTGCCGTCCGTTGCCTTGTAGCTGAAGTCCGCCGCGCCGTTGAAATTTGCGTTCGGCGTGAAAGTCACCGTGCCGTCGCCGTTCAGCACAACGGTGCCGCCCGTTCCGTTCGTCACCGAGGCAATCGTCAGCGCATTGCCGTCGACGTCCGTGTCGTTGCCGAGCAGCTGCGCTGCCGTGTAGGTCGCCTGCGTGTCTTCGGTCGCCGCCAGCACGTCGACATTCGCTACCGGCGCGTCGTTCACTGCTGCGACATTGAGCGTCACGGTGGCGCTGTTGCTCTGTGCCGTGCCGTCCGTCGCTTTGTACGTAAAATCCGCCGCGCCGTTGAAGTTCGCGTTCGGCGTGAACGTCACCGTACCGTCGCCGTTCAGCACGACGGTGCCGCCGGTTCCGCTCGTCACCGAGGCGACCGTCAGCGCATTGCCGTCGGCATCCGTGTCGTTGCCGAGCAGCTGCGCTGCTGTGTAGGTCGCCTGCGTGTCTTCGGTCGCCGCCAGCGTGTCGGCATTCGCGACCGGCGCGTCGTTCACCGCCGCAACATTGACCGTCACCGTGGCGCTGTTGCTCTGTGCCGTGCCGTCCGTCGCTTTGTACGTAAAGTTTGCGCTGCCGTTGAAATTCGCGTTCGGCGTGAACGTCACCGTACCGTCACCGTTCAGCACGACCGCGCCGCCCGTGCCGCTCGTCACCGAGGCAATCGTCAGCGCGTTGCCGTCGACATCCGTGTCGGTGCCCAGAAGCTGAGCCGCCGTATAGTTCACAGGCGTATCTTCTGTCGCCGCCAGCGTGTCGCCATTCGCGACTGGCGCGTCGTTCACCGCCGCAACATTGAGCGTCACTGTGGCGCTGTTGCTCTGTGCCGTTCCGTCCGTCGCTTTGTACGTAAAGTTGGCCGCACCGTTGAAATTCGCGTTCGGCGTGAACGTCACCGTGCCGTCGCCGTTCAGCACGACGGTGCCGCCGGTTCCGCTCGTCACCGACGCAATCGTCAGCGCGTTGCCGTCGGCATCCGTGTCGGTGCCAAGCAGTTGGGCTGCCGTGTAAGTAACCGCCGTATCTTCGGTCGCCGCCAGCGTGTCGTTGTTGGCGACAGGCGCGTCGTTCACCGCCACGACCGTAATCGACGCCGTCGCGGGCGTCGGATCCTGCGTGCCGCTATTGTCGATCGAGGCATATTGGAAGCTTGCCGCGCCGTTATAATTGGGGTTCGGCTTGAAGTAGACCGTGGCCGCGTTGCCGCTCGCGGCGACCGTACCGTTCAGCGCAATCGCGATCGTCGCGCCAGCATCGCTGTACAGCGTGCCGTTCGCGGGCAGGCTGGTGATCCTGAACGAGGTCACCGAACCGTCCGTATCGCTTCCCGAGAGCGACACCGCGATCGTTGAGTCTTCGTTGCCCGAGCCCGAACCCGGCGCCGTGTCCGGCGCGACCACGATGCTGCCCCCGCCGATACGGATCGTTGCCGTCGCGGTGCCGATGGCGCCAGCACCACCATGGGGGTTGCCGTGGCCGTCATTGAGGGCGAAAGTCAGCGTCCGCTCAAGAGTCGATGCACCGCCCAAAGTATTGGCGTAGCCGATGTGCTCCATGAGCACCTGCACGCGGTCCAGGCTGGCGTGATTGTTGAACAGGACGACCAAAGGAGAACCGTCAGAACCGCCGGCAACGCTGCCGATGTCCATTCCGTTGACGGAGACCACGCCGCCGCTGAGGCTGACGGCTCCATCCGTCACGATCACCAAGCGGTCTCCCGCCCCGCCGTTCGCGGAGAAAGAGACTCTGAGATCGCCACCGCCCAGGTTGGCCGCGTTGTCGTCGCTCACCGTCGCCGAAGGCGCAATCTTGGTGGGCTGGTCTCCAAGCCTATAATAAATAGAGGTCGAGGTTCCGGCCGCCGCCCCGTTTAAGTCGACCACTGGCGCCGCATTGACGCTGGCGAGCTTATCCGGGGAGCGGATCGCGGCGTTTGCTCCCGCTACAAGCAAGTCTAGATCGGAGTCTTTTTTTGTCGGCATGGCTCGCGCTCCTTTAGGCGCTTCGGGCCAATTCACACATTCCCTCTCGTAACGAGCCTCGCTCGTTTCTGCCCTCCTGCTTGGATGTCCGGTTGGCCCCCGAACACGCCTTGCGCGTTGGGAATGCTCGCATTGATTGCGAGTAACGAATATCGGATTGGGGAGGGTCGCTTACCAATCCCTAAACGCGCGGGCTTGGATGCCTTGAACAAACTTAACTGTAAAACGGGCCCAACACCGATGGCCTTCCCTGCCGTTGCCGCAGCGATGGTGAATGCCGTGCTAACTCAGTTTTCGCCGCATTCGAAAAACGTTCTTCACACGTCAATCTGCTGTTTTCTGCCGCATGGAACGCGCGATTCCGGCGCGGTGCTAACGTATTGCTTACGTAAAAAACCGTGCAAATTTTTCCAGAAACGGCATCGCACACGCTTTCGAGCCGCAGCTAACAGCCGAAAGTAGAGAGCTGCAACTGCGGCAGGCGATCGGTTTGCGTCGCTGCGGTCTCTTTTGACCATCCAGATCCTTGCCCATGTGCCATGCATAAGCAGACTTGGTTTGGGAGTGGTCTATGGACTCCATCTTCTCGGCAGACCAATGGAATAGACTCGACAAACATGCACGCGCAGCCATGTGCCGCCGCTTCGCGGAAGAGGCGGAATTATTGGCTCAATCGGCTCATCCCGACGTGCAACAGAACTACGAAGATGTCGCGGACAAATGGCTTCATCTTGCCGCGGTCATCGAGCGCTGAATTTCACCTGATTTTGGCCCATCAATTGAAATAACTGTGAGCAACAAAGGATCGCTGAGGCCATACAGATAATGTGGTCAATTTTGAACACTCAGCCGATCCAGCGTGTGCAAAAATTAGGGACGCTGCGGGCTGCATCTCAAGCCCCCCTCACGCGGCTCCTCGGCGTAGGGCTCCTTTGTTGGAGCCCTTTTTACTTTCGGCGACAGTATTGAGCAGCATTCGGCGAACGACCCGCTGACCCCGCGACGCTTTGACCGCGAGGTGTCGGCGCTCACAAGCCCAGCGATGAGGTCGAAGGCTCTCTCTCGAACGATGCCGCGCTCCTTTTGAACGAACACGGTCAAAATGCCGATGTCGTTGCCGCTTTTCGCGCCGACCAGCTGTTTCAGCGGGGCGATGCCCCCGGCGGCGTGCGGTGGCTAAATATCTTTCGGGCGATCGCGACTTGGCATCTTCGCCGCCGTCGAGTGAAACCCGATTAGTGGAGCGTCTTCGGAAATCGCTCCTTCGTCGGTCAACCCAGCTTCGATTTCGAGCTCGCGCGCACTTGCAAGAACCACCGCAATGACCTCCGGATCGAACAGGGTCTCGGCAAGCAGTCGGTAGCGCATGGCTCTCGCCCGGAGCGATGACGCGGGATCGATCGCGTCCTGCGGCGCGAGCGTGTAAGCGGATCTGTTATTGAGACAACTGGCCAAAAGGGCCTCCTAAACAGAAGTGGCCCCCGCCCGGCAAACAGGATGGACCGATGAAGTTAATCAGAGGTTAACCGAATAACCCAATGGCAAAAGGCCGCTTTTGCCATGGCCCGCTGAGTTTACCCTCGGGCCGCGCATCGCGCGGACCCGGGGGCGGGCCACCCAGGCGATGAAGGCTAAAGTGATGCGATGATATGCACCAGCTGAATGGCAGATTATGTGTTCGTCTTGTGTAGCCTCTAGCCTTTCGCCCTACGGTGAGTTGATGTCGCTTCAAGGCAAAACCCTCTTCATCACGGGCGCTTCGCGCGGTATCGGGCTCGCCATTGCGCTCCGCGCCGCTCGCGACGGCGCCAATATCGCAATCGCCGCTAAGACCGAAACGCCGCATCCGAAGCTCGAGGGCACGATCCACACCGCTGCCGCTGCGATCGAAAAGGCCGGCGGGCGTGCGCTCCCGCTCGTCGTCGACGTGCGCGACGAGACTGGGGTCAAGGACGCGATCGAACAGACCGCGACGCGCTTCGGCGGCATCGACATCGTCATCAACAACGCGAGCGCGATCTCGCTGAGCCCGGTCTCCGAGACCGACATGAAGCGCTTTGATCTGATGCATCAGATCAACGCGCGCGGCACGTTTCTCACGTCCAAATACGCGATTGTGCATCTCGAGCGCGCCGCGAACCCGCACATCCTGATGTTGTCGCCGCCGCTCGACATGGCGGAAAAATGGTTTGCGCCCCACACCGCCTACTCCATGGCGAAGTTCGGCATGAGCATGGTGGTGCTCGGGCTCGCCGGCGAGCTGCGCGCCAAAGGCATCGCCGTCAATGCGCTGTGGCCGCGCACAACGATAGCGACCGCGGCGATCCGCAATCTCCTCGGCGGCGATGCAATCATGCGCCGCTCGCGCAAGCCGGAGATTGTCGCCGATGCCGCCTATCTCGTCTTCCAGAAGCCCGCCAAAACTTTCACCGGACAATTCCTGATCGACGACACCTTCCTCGCCGCCGAGGGCATCCGCGATTTCGACACCTACCGTGTCGACCCGACCCAACCGCTCCAGCAAGACTTCTTCGTGCCGGAGAGCGCCACGCCCCCACCCGGCGTGAGTCTGGCGGCGAAGGGGTGCGGCTAGACTATGCAATACGACTTGAGCTGGTAGGCCGAAATAGCGTCACCGATTTCGACACCTACCGCGTCGACCCAAGCCGCGCCCACCGCGCGCTTACTGCTTCATTCGATCGCTGGCTTTGCGTTGCGTGACTCCGCAGTTGCAACCTGTTAGCCTCTCTGTATCGCCGATATATGCCACGGGCATCGGCGCCTGAGAGACATCAGCGACACGAAACTGAACGTGCCCGCGCTCCCGCTCTATACGATGCGAGGGAGTGCGCTATGCGTTGTTATCGCAGGCACAATTTCTTACGGAACTCTGTTGACGCCATCGCGGCTATGGACCCGGCGCGGCGTGGACATAAGGCCGACGTGACGAAACACAATGGGAGGCAAACATGCGCGCCATAACCGCAGTCGCAGCAGCATTTAACCTCGTCGCCGTATCGGCTTGCATGACCATGCCGCCGATTCAGACGGCCTCGGGCCAGCCTGAGATAACTCTGAGCAACGTGGATGTTCAATGCGTCCGCAGTGGCTTCCTGAACCTGCTGGTGAACCAGCGGTTCGCGGTCAAATCAGCGACCGATCTCCAGATCGTCGCCGGCAAAGTAACCGACAATTTCTCGGCCGCTCTCTTGCTCGGAACCCAATTCAGCGGAGCGCCCGAAGACCGGATCACGATCCTGTTCGTGCCCCTGGCAGACAGTGGGCTCAGGGTTATCGTGTCGGAGCAATATGTCTCGAACGCCGGGACGGGTTTTGAGAAGCCAACGCCCATAGGCCAGACGCAAATCGTCCAGAACCAGTTTGAGACGGCTGGCCAGCAAATTCAGATGGGCTGTGGACGCGTCTGACCGAGAAGCCACTGATGTGAAAAAGAGTACTCCCAACTTCCGCCCTTAAAGCTTCAACTTATCGCTGGCCTTGAAATATCTTCGGGCATGGGCGACGAGCGCGCCGTCGCTCGGATGGTCCACGGTTTCCACTCCCGCGATGATGTCCATCAGCTTGGGATCATGGTGGTGGATATGTTTCACCAGTTCGGTCTTGGCGTTCGCCGGGCCTGTAATGAGCACGGCGCCCGCGTCCTTTATCGACTCGACGACACGATGAAGAAAATCCTAATCCTCCGCAGCGTGCCCGCTGCCGATGGAGTTCGCCTTGTGATGAATATGTTGGGTCGGATTGTTCGGGTGAAGCACCAAACTGTCCACCTCCGTTCGGCTGAAGTGGAACACGCGCGCTTCATGGTGGTCGATCCATACGACGGCATGAAAATGTGTGGTCATGGAATTCCTTCTTGATCAGGCCGTCGGGCGCCGGATGCGTGCGATGGGCCAAGGGGCGCCGCCATCATCGGCCCATGCAGGGGATCAAGGCAAGCTCGTCGCCGGGGCGCGTATCACTGCCCAATTCCTCACCCGGTCGCGAGCACCCAGGGCACGCCGATAATCAGAAACACGCCAAAGAAGATCAGACCGAAGATGGCGCCCAATCGCCAATAGTCGCGTGTCGGCAGATATCCGCTGCCGTAATAGACCGGACTCGGGCCCATGCCGTATGGCGAGATCACGCCCATGATGCCGAGCGTCAAACACAAGAGGAGCGCGTACGGCCTTATCGGCATTCCCGGCACCGTCGAGCCGACCGCAAGCATCACGGGCAGCATCGCGGTGGTATGGGCCGTGACGCTGGCGAACATGTAATGCGAGAAGAAAAATACCGCGATCAGAACCACCATGGCAGCGGTCGGCGAAACTCCTGCAAGCTGGCCGGCAATGGATTCGGCAAACCACCTAACGAAGCCCACCCTGGTGAGGCCGTCGGCAAGCGTGACCAGCGTGGCGAACCAGGCGAGCGTGTTCCACGCCGCCGGATAGTTGAGCATGTCGTCCCAGCTGAAGACCCTGGTCGCCAGCATCCCGACCACCACCATCAGCGCCACCGTCGTCGGATTCACCGAGCGCGCGGCAAAGATCCAAAGCGCGAGCGCCACCAGCACCAGTGCGGCGACGGTGAACTCGCGCGCGCTCATCGCCCCCATCTTGGTGAGCTCGCGGTGCGCCCAGTTCGACACTTCCTCACTCCGCTTGATCTCGGGCGGATAGAACCAATAGGTGAGCAGCGGTATCGCCAAGAGGAGCGGAATACCCACCGGCGCAAAGGCGACGAACCAGGTCACCCAATCGAATTCGATGTTGACGGTTTTTCGCACCAGTTCGATCGCGAGAAGATTTGGCGCAAGCCCGGTGAGAAAGAGCGAGCTGGTGACCGAGACGGCCGCAACTGAAACCCACATGATGTAGGAGCCGATGCGGCGCGCCGACGGATCGTTCGGCCTAGAATCGTAGAGCGCCGGCACGTTGCGAATGATGGGATAGATCGTGCCGGCGCTGCGCGCGGTATTCGACGGCGTCACGGGAGCAAGCACGGTCTCGGCGGCGACCACCGCGTAACCGAGCATGAGGGTTCTCCGACCCATCAGCTTGACCAAGGTGAGCGCGATGCGTTTGCCGAGCCCCGCCTTGTCGTAGCCGAGCGCGAACATGAAGGCCGCGAAGATCAGCCACACCGTGGCGTTGGAAAAGCCGGACAATGCCCAGGTGAGCGCAGCGTCTGCAGGGCTGAACCCAGGCCGGGCCAGCTCTTCGGGCCCATAAAGAACGAACGGGGCTAGCACCGCGGCGACAACGACGCCGATCAGCCCAACGGCGCCGCCGGGCAGCGGTTCGAACATCAGCCCCGCGATGACACCGGCGAAAATGGCAAAATAATACCAGGCGTGCTGAGGCAATCCCTCAGGCGCCGGCAGGAGCGCCAGTATTGCCGCGACGGCAATGGGAGCAATTGCTCGCCATGGACTTCTCAAGTGCACCCCCCGGTCGAGAGCACCGAGCACGCCCCCGCCGGCCTATGATACAGTAGGTTCCGGATCGGCGGCGGCGAAAAGACGACACGCCGGACAACTAAGGGAGAGTTCCGATGTCTCGTTTCACTTCACGCCTCATGCTCGCAAGCGCTATTGGCGCAGTCGGTTTGGTCGCGTCGATTCCAGCGGAAGCCGCGACGAGCTGTGCGGATCTCGCCAATCTGAAAATCGCTGCGAACGAGATCGGCCTGCCCACGACCGGCGCAACGATCGCGTCGGCGCAAGTGGCAACCGTTCCCGCCGATCCCACAGCGCCAGGAGGCACGCGCGAATACTGCAAGGTGTTGGGTGCGATCGCTCCCGTCGACCCCAACGCGCCGCCCATAAATTTCGAAGTGAACCTGCCCATGCAATGGAACGGCAAGGCCGTCCAATATGGCGGCGGCGGCAGCAACGGAACGCTGATCACCGGCCTCGCCCCCTTGCGCGACGCGCGGCGCGACACGCCGGTGCCGGTCGCGCGCGGATTTGCGACCTGGGGCACGGATTCCGGCCATCAGAATGCGAAGCTGCCCGAGCCACAGGCGTTCGCGTTGAACAGCGAATCGCTGACCAACATGGCCTATGGCTCATACAAGAAGACGCACGATGTCGGTCGCCGTATCGCGCAGGCGTTTTACGATCGCGCGCCGGCGAAGATCTATTACTACGGCGGCTCGGAAGGCGGACGCGAAGCGCTGATGATGGCGCAGAAATTCCCAGCCGATTTCGACGGCATCGTCAGCGTCGTGCCGGTGTTGAATTACACCGGCATCAATCTCGTCAGAAACAAGCTCGCCGCGCTCCAGCACCACGGAGTCGGCTGGCTCAACCCGGGGAAAGTCGAGCTGTTGCATCAGGCCGTCAACGCGGCCTGCGACAAACTTGATGGCCTGCAAGATGGCGTCATCAGCGCCTACGAAAAATGCATGAGCACGTTCGATGTGAAAACGCTGCGCTGCCCGAACGGCGCCGACACCGGAGAAACCTGCCTTTCGGATAAGCAGATCGAGGCCGACCTGTTGGTGCACCGGCGCTTCGATTATCCGTTTGCCTTGGCGAACGGCGTGACGAGCTTCCCGGGCTGGACCTATGGCAGCGAATATCAGCCGGGCGGAATGACCGATTCGGTGACTGGCCTCGAGCCGCCGCACTTCCCCGTCGTGTCGGAGCGGACGCAGTCGGTGGGGTGGGCGAACTCGAACGGCCTCGTGCGTTATTACATCGCGCGCGACGCGAAGTTCGATCCGCTTAGCTTCAAGCCGGAGGAGCATGCCGCGCGCATCCGCGAGATTTCCGATCTCTTCGACACATCCAATCCGGATTTGTCCGCGTTTCTTAATCGCGGCGGCAAACTGATCCTGAAAGGCAACGGCGCGGATTATCAGCGCAGCGTGATGCAGGAGATCACCTATTACAAAGCGGTCGTCGCCAAGATGGGACAGGCGCGCGCCGATCAGTTCCTTCGCTTCTATGTGACGCCGGGCGTGAATCATCCCGGCAACGGCGTGACGATCACCGGCGCGGCCGTGCCGGCGAAGGTCGATATGCTGGGTGCGCTTGACGGCTGGGTCGACGGTGGCAAGGCGCCTGGCGAGCTCATGCAGGTGACACAGGAAACCAAGGCGCCGTTCAAAGTCGAAGCGTCGCGGCCGATGTGCCTCTATCCGGCCTATCCGCGCTACAAGGGTGAAGGCGATCCGAACAAAGCCGCCAGTTTCGCTTGCATGAAGTAGTTTCCGCTCCCGCTGGCCGCGGCCGGACGCAATCGTCCAGATCACTTTGTGCCTCTCGCGGCGGGGCGTGAACGCCATTGGAGGATCGAGCAATGGATCGGAAAACATTCTTACTAGTAGCCGGAGTGATTTTTGCAGTAGTGGCGCTGGTCCATCTGACGCGGATTGCCATGGGCTGGCCGGTCGTAATCGGCAGTTGGACAATGCCGATGTGGGTGAGTTGGATCGGCCTCGCTGTCGCAGGAGCCTTAAGCCTCTTCGGGCTGCGTCTCGCCGCACGCGGCTAGTACCGCCTTCGCTTGTCGTCTTCCTCCTGTCTATCCCAGTCGCCTTCAAACTCCGGCAGAAGCGCGAGCAGAGCGAAGAACATCCCCATCACCCAGAGCAGTTCCAGGAGCTCGTTCGTGCTCGCGTAATTCGGTGGTCTCAATCTTTCCTTCTCGAGACGCTCCGCGAGCGGCAGTGTCCAACCCACCGGCATCGCACCCGGTGTCGCGCATCTGATAGTGTCGCCGTTCCTGTCTTGGCAGGTTGGCGCCGCGACAGCCGCATGAGCGCCAAGCAGTAAAATCGCAGCCACCAAAGCCACAGCGGCTCCGTTGCTCCAGCGACTAACGCTCAATCGCACCTCCCTATCCGGAAGAGCCTGCCCCGACTTGATCGGGGTCGATCCGCTGCCTCGCCCTCCGCACTTCGGAACCGTGATATAACCGGGATCCTGAGCAGAGGAGTATCGCCATGAAGACCCTTTCATCGCTTGGCCTCGTCCTCGCCGTCGCTTTAGCAGCACCAGCGCTTGCCGCGGAGCCCGCCTACAAGATCGCCGAGCGGATCAAGGTCCCCGATGGCGGCTTCGATTATGCGACCTACGATGCGGCCACCGGCAACATCCTCATGGCCCGCACCGATTTCACCACGGTGATCGACACCAAGACCGGCAAACTGTCGCAGATCAACAGCGCCGCGCGCGGCCACATGGCGCTGCCGATCCCCGGCACCACGCTCATCCTCCTGCCGCAGCGTCAAGGCACGATCCGCATCGTCGATAAGGCCACCGACATGATGGTTGCGGAGCTTCCGGGCGGAAAGAATCCCGACGGCGCGACCTACGATCCCGTCACCAAATATGTCTTCGTCATGAACCGCGAGAGCGCCGAAGCGACCGTTGTCGATCCGATTGCGCGAAAGGTGGTCACGACGATTCCGATCGGCGGCTCCATCGAGTTCACCGTCTCAGACGGCGCCGGCAAAGTCTTTGCCAATGACGAATCTGTGGGCGACATCGCGGTGATCGACGTGAAGGGGCTCAAGATGACCGGCCGCTACAAGATGCCGGGCTGCATGGCTCCGAGCGGAATGGCCTTTGTCCCCGGCGCCAAGCTGCTGATCTCGTCCTGCCGCAACGGTGTGGCCAAGGTCATTCACTCCGACACCGGACAAGAAGTCGCCTCGCTGCCTATCGGCCGCGGACCTGACGCGGTGATCTACGATGCAGCGCGCAAGCTGGCGTTTATTCCTTGCGGCGGCGATGGCGTGCTTGAAGTCATCTCACTCGCTGATCCGATGCACCCCGCTGTCGTGCAGCACGTTCAGACCCAACCGGGCTCGCGCACCGGCCAGCTCGACCCAACCACCGGCCGTCTCTATTTGATGGCGTCGAAGCCCGATCCGGCCGCCGTTCCGCCTCCCGGCGGCGGTGGCGCGCCGAGACTCGCCGGCTCCTTCGAGGTGCTGGTCGTGGCGCCCTAACAGCGCCGCTGAATCTCATCTGTTCTGGAAAATCGCCTTGGGCACCATCGCATGGATGCCTTTGGTGCCGTCGACGATCTGCGTCACCTGCAGATCCATCGCGGCGCTCATCAGCATCAACACGTCGTCGCGCGGCAGGTGCTTGGTTTCGGCGATGAAATTGATCATCTCGCGAGTGGCGATCTTCGCCGCCTGATCCAGATCCTCATGGAACGCCATCGTCATGTAGTGCGTCGGCGTTTCGGCTCGAGGCCATGTGATGCGCATGCCCTTATGCAGCACGACCTGGATCTCGCCTTTGAGCGAGGTCTCGACCGCGGACATGCCGACTTCGCCGGCGCCCTGCACCGCGTGACCGTCGCCGATCGAGATCAAAGCGCCGCGTGTATGCACCGGCAAATACAGGCTCGTTCCCGGTTGCAGATCATGATTGTCCATGTTGCCGCCGAAGACATTGGGTGGGCCGCTCGGCACGCGGCCCATCGACGACGGCGGCGCGACACCGATGACGCCCCAGAACGGCTTCGCCGGCACGACGACGCCCGGAGCGAACTCGATCACTTTCTTGGCGGGATCGAAGAAGAACACGCGGTCGCGCGAATAGGGAAAGTCTTCCGGCAGCGAGCCGCGGTTGGCGCGGAAGCCCATCCCCGCGATCGGGAGCCACAGCTCGATCGAGCGAATCTTGATTTCCACGGTGTCGCCAGGCTCGGCGCCTCTGACCGCGATCGGCCCATCGAGCGTGTGATCGTCGCGACCGTCGCCCGGCGCGCCTGCGAATGCCGCATAAAGCTCCGCCGGAATTTTTTCCTTCGGCACGCCGAGGCTCTCGAAGTAGCGCGGGTTTCCCGTCGTCGTCCACAGCCGCACGACGTCGCCGGAATCGATCGTCAGCACCGGCTTCAGCGTCGCATCGAAGAAGCCGCGATGCACCGTCGTCGGCGACGCCTTCAGCTCATGGATCTTCTCTGCGCCCTGCGCCGCGCCCGCCGCAAAGACGAAAACCGCGCTGAAACAAACAGCTATCGTGTGCGCTCTCATGGCTCCACTCCTTCGCTTATTCCGTCCAATCGAAAATGCCGGTTCGGGGTATCATGCTCTTATGTACGACCACTACCTGACCGCGCTGACAAATCGTTGCAGAGGTGTCTTAGGCGAAAAGCTGATTGGGCTCTATCTGCATGGCTCAGGATCGCAACATGATTACCGGCAGGGCAAGAGCGATCTCGATGTTGTCGGAGTTGTGTCCGAGTCGCTTCCCGATCAGAGAAAGGACCACCTTTGCGGTCAGTTAGACCATACGAGCCTCGCGGTGCCTGCCGCCGGCCTCGATTTTCTGCTCGTGACCCAAGACGCTGCGCAACACCCCATAGCGTGCCCCGCGCATGAGCTGTGGTTTTCGACAGGAGAGACCTGGAAAACGACCGTCGAAAAGCAAGGCCACACAACCGAGCATCTGATCGTATTTGCGAGCTGTCGAGAGCGCGGTCACGCGCTCTTTGGCCCGGAAGCCGAGGCGCTGTTCGCGCCGGTCCCTCGTCCCTTGCTTCTGAACGCGCTGATCGACGTGCTCACATGGCATCAAGGCAAGATCCTCGATCCCTTTCACGACCCAGGCGGTCAGTATTCGGTCTTGAATGCTTGCCGTGCATGGCAATACGCGGAAGAGAGCCGGCTTTCTTCCAAGACGGACGGCGCCCTTTGGCTTCTTTCGAAGGAGCCGCAGCATAGCCTCGTGCGGCACGCCGTCGCGTTGCGGAGAGGCGAACGTTCAGAACCCCTCGATGCCGGAGAGATCCAGCGCTTCCTCGTCAGGGTGACCGATATGATCAAAGTAAGCGACACCAAGTAGTTTGTTACAAAGCTCGTCGGTCAACTGTCGCTAATTGCTCGATCCCGCGCGGGATGCTGCACTGTCAACAGGACAACTTCGCCGGCTTCGTCATCGATCTCATAGTAGACCAGATAGGGGTATTTCCGCGTTACTAGCTTTCGTACGCCGCTCACCGTTGTCAAACGCCCTATGCGAGGAAAGCGCGTCAGAAGTTGGAGGGAATCAAGTATCGCTGCGCGCACCCGTTCCGCAGCTTGGGGATTTTCAGTGTGAATATAGTCGGCGATTTCTGAGATGTCTTGGAGCACCCGCCGTGTATAGCGAAGCCTCATGAATCGAAGCGGCGAAACGCAGCCTCAACCTCCGCATCGGTCGCAAATTCCCGACGCTTGGCTTGGGTCAGTCCCTCGAGCACCGCCGGCAAGTGTTCGGAGTCGACGGGTTCCGGCTCGCCATCCCGCGCGGCGAGATTGAGAATGATCAGCGCAATCTCGTCCTGGCTGTCTGCCGACAATCGGCGCAACTCTTTGAGAGCCTTATCGAGGAGTTTCGTCATTGCTCAAGGATACACGTCATCGATTCGAGGCGAAAGCACCCCTCGGGCGAAAGATTTCGCCTTAAAGCAGGTCAAACTCTACGCGCTTGGAAAAATTGCTTCAGCAATCGCCCCGCGGCTTCAGCATCTCCGGCGCGCACAACGTCCGGGCGATGATGGCACGTCGGTTGCGTGAAAAACCGCGGGCCGTGCTCGATCGCCCCACCTTTTGGATCGGTCGCGGCGTAAATCAGCCGCGCGACGCGGGCGAAGCTCACTGCCGCAGAGCACATCGCGCAAGGCTCCAGCGTCACGTACAACGCTGTGCCGATCAGCCGCTCGTTGCCTAGCACACGAGCGCCTTCCCGGAGCACCAGAATTTCCGCATGCGCGGTCGGATCATGTCTCTCGACCACGCGATTACCGTCCTTCGCCAGCACTTCCCCCGCGGCCGACACCAGCACAGCGCCAATCGGCACCTCCGCGCGCGCCGCCGCAGCTTCCGCCTCGGCCAGCGCCAGCGCCATCATCGTCTCATCTTGCTCTTTCATCGGTCCATGGCCGGGCTTGACCCGGCCACCCATACGGTCTTGAACCCGTGCTCAGGCAATCATGAAACAATACTTGTGACCAACCCAACGGACGACACCAGCGAAAAATCAGGCGAGCGCATCGCCAAGGTGATCGCGCGCGCCGGCATCTGCTCGCGCCGCGACGCCGAGAAGATGATCGCCGAAGGCCGCGTCGCGCTCGCCGGCAAAACCATCGCCTCGCCCGCGCTGAACGTCGAGCCCGGCGCGCTGATCACCGTCGACGGCAAGGTCATCCCGACCGCGCTCCCGGCAAAGCTCTGGCGCTATCACAAGCCGCGCGGCCTCGTGACCTCGCATCGCGATCCCGAAGGCCGGCCCACCGTCTTCTCCAAGCTTCCCCCAACGCTCCCGCGCGTCCTTTCGGTCGGCCGCCTGGACATCAATTCCGAAGGCCTGTTGCTTCTCACCAATGACGGCGAGCTCGCCCGCACGCTCGAGCTGCCGGCGCAAGGCTGGGTGCGGCGCTACCGCGCGCGCCTGTTCGGCGCCGTCACCCAACGAGATCTCGACCGCCTTAAGAACGGCGTCGTCATCGACGGCGTGCGCTATGGCCCGGTGACAGCCGAGCTTGAACGCAGCAAGGGCGCCTACTCATGGGCGATGATCGCGCTCAAAGAAGGCAAGAACCGCGAAGTGAAAAAGCTCATGGAGCACCTCGGCCTGAAAGTCGCGCGGCTCATCCGCGTCAGCTTCGGCCCGTTCCATCTCGGCCACCTGGGAGAGGGACAAGTCGACGAAATCCCCGGCAAGGTCTGGCGCGAACAGCTCGGCCTGACCAAACCCAAACGCCGCGCCGAGTGAATCGCTAGCTTTGAGCCTCCCGTCAAACGCCACGCAGCTCAGGACGATCATACTCAAACCCACCTCCCCCTTGCGGGGAGGTTGACGACGACTGCGAAGCGGGCGGCGTCGGGTGGGGGCCGGGCTGCCCGTCACAAAGCACAAGCTCTACGGAAATAGCCGCTCGGTCGTCCACGGCGCCTCGAGCGACGCGCGCCGGTAGACCAGCCGCTCATGCAAACGGAACGGCTTGTTGCGCCAGAACTCGATCTCCAGCGGCTGCACCAGAAAACCAGACCAATGCCCCGGCCGCGGCACGCTCGTCAGCGCGTACTTCGTCGCGTAGCGTGCCACCTCGCGCTCGAGCGCGAAGCGCCCCTCCAGCGGGCGCGACTGCCGCGACGCCCACGCGCCGATCTGGCTGTCCTTCGGCCGCGTCTTGAAATATGCATCCGCTTCCGCCGCGCTCACCGCTGTGACCGGCCCGCGTATGCGAACCTGCCGGCGCAGTGACTTCCAATAGAAACATAGCGCCGCCTTCGGATTGCCGGCGAGCTCTTCGCCCTTGGCGCTTTCCAGATTCGTGTAGAAGACGAAGCCGCGCTGATCGACGCCCTTCAACAGCACCATTCGCACATTGGGAAGCCCGCTTGCGTCCACGCTCGCGAGCGCCATGGCTTCCGGATCGTTCGGCTCACGCGCACGGGCGTCCTCGAACCACTCCTTGAACAGTGCGATGGGTTCGTTGAGCGGTGCGATCTCCCCCTCTTCGGCTGAGCTCACTTCTTATATAGCCCGTCGATGAAGCCGCTCTTGTCGAGCTCGGTCATGATGCTCGAGTCGTACCAGTCCTCCGCTTTGTGCTTTTTCATCTCGGGCGTGTCGTAGAACGCCATGGTCGCCTTGATTCCTTCCACTGTCGGATATGGCTTCTGCGGCAGCTCGTCGACCTCTTCATACATGCGCGCTTGGGCCTTCGCATCCTTGACGTTGAACCATTTCGCAAGTGCTGCGTTGAACGCCGCCTTGTTTGTTTTCATCAGCGCGACGGACTCGATGTGCGCCTTGACGAAACGGACCGCTGTGTCCTTGTTCGCCGCGTACCATTTCTTTTCCGCAAGGATCGACGAACCCGCGACGGGGAATTTGTACTGCGTGAGATCGATGACGTCTTTCAGATTCACCTCTGGCGCCATGGCAAAGGCGATCGCGCTCGCCAAGAACGCGTCTTCCTTGCCGTCGCGCACATGGTTCAAGCCGTTGCCGCCGCCGACGAGAGTGATGTCGCGGCCAACCTGCCAGCCCATGTGCTTCGCGAGGGAAAGCGCGCCGACATGAGTGACCGCGCCCGGAACCGAGTAGCCGAGACGCTTGCCCTTCAGGTCTTCGAGGCGGCTGACGTTCGGCGTGGCGATGATGTGGTCGCGGATGATGCTTTCGTCGGTCGCAAGCAGCACGCGGTCGATGGCGTTCGGAGTGGTGATCACGCGATAGATCATCGGGCTGCCGCCGCCGATGGAGATCGGCGCGCTGCCGATGTCCTGCTTCACATATTCCTTCGGCACGATGACGCCGGAGCTCGCAGCGACCTGCGCCGCGCCCGGTGTGATGAATTGATGCACGTCAAGACCATACTTCGCATAGAGGCCCCGATCGGCCGCAATCAGGAACGAGACCTTGTTCAGCGACACGTCGCCCAGCGCCACGTCGAGCGGGGTCAAGCGTTCCGCCGCCGATGCGGCCGCGATGCCGAGGCAACTAAAGGCGGCCGTGGCCGCAATCCTGGTCCAAAAGCCCATCTGTCTCTCCCAAACGATCAGGGCGATCATAGCGGATGCGCGGCCCCGTTCGTACCGGGACTTAACCACACGGGGAGACTCTTCCTATATAGATAGACTGTACGAGGGCAGGCTCTGGTGAGACATGGCGCGCGATCCCTATGACGTTCTTGGCGTGTCGAAGAAGGCAAGTGAAGCCGAGATCAAGAAGGCTTTCCGTACGCTCGCCAAGAAGCATCATCCCGACACCCACGCCAACGATCCCAAGGCAGTGAAGCGCTTCCAGGAGATCAGCGGCGCCTATGAGGTGATCGGCGACAAGGAAAAACGCGCCCAATACGATCGCGGCGAAATCGACGAAACCGGCGCCCCGAAGGGCTTCAATCCCGGCGCCGGCGGCCACGGCTTCGGCCAGGGCGGCTGGGAAGGCTTTCGCCGCCAAGGCGGCGGCCAGGGCGGCGGCCAAAGCGGCGACTTCCACTGGAACAGCGAGGGCGGGCACTTCTCCGCCGAGGACATCTTCTCCGACATACTGGGGGGGCTTGGCGGCGGTGGCGGCAGAAGCCGGCGCGGGCAATCCCGGAAAGGCCCCGACATCCAGTTCGAAACCACCGTTTCGCTTCAGGAAGCCGCGATGGGCGGCAATCGCCGTGTCGCGCTCGCCGATGGACGGCAGCTCGATGTGCGGATTCCTCCGGGCGTCAAGGAAGGCCAGCAGATCCGCCTGCGCGGCCAAGGCACACCCGGCGACCGCGGCGGCCCGCCAGGCGACGCGCTCATCTCCATCTCGATCGCGCCCCATCCTTATCTTCAGCTCGACGGCCGCGATCTCAAGATGGATTTGCCGGTCACGCTCAAGGAAGCCGTCCAGGGCGCCAGGATCACCGTGCCCACGCTCTCCGGCTCGGTCACTTTGACCGTTCCGCCGCACTCCAACAGCTTCAAAGTGCTGCGCCTGAAGGGCAAGGGCTTGCCCGCCACCACGAACAACGACCAGGGAGGCGACCTCTACATCAGGTTGATCGTCACGCTCCCGGAACCGTCCGACCCGAAGCTGGACAGCTTCGTGCGCACCTGGGACCTCAACTACGACCCCCGCGACAAACTGAAGTAGTCCCTCTGGCAACCGTGAGGCTCAATTACACCTCCCACTTGCGGGGAGGTCGCCCTGCGTAGCGCATTTGCGCGAAGCAGGGCGGGTGGGAGTCGGGCTGCTGCCGTAAACGTGCGAAACAGTCCCAATTGGCTTGGCCCGCGGAAGCACATAGTGCGAAGGCGGGTTGGCGGCCCCTCGCGCCCTCCGCTATAGGATGTGGGCAGACCTTGGGACAACGTTATGGCGAATTCCGGCATCATGGCGGGCAAGCGCGGGCTGATCATGGGCGTCGCCAATGACCGCTCGATCGCCTGGGGCATCGCGCAGTCGCTGCACGCTCACGGTGCCGAGCTCGCCTTCACCTATCAGGGCGATGTCTTCAAGAAGCGCGTCGAGCCGTTGGTCGAACCCCTAAAGCCCGCAGCCCTGCTTGACTGCGACGTCTCCGTTCCGGCTTCGCTGGACGCCGCCTTCGCCGCCTTAAGCTCCCTCTGGGGCCGGCTCGATTTCCTTGTCCACGCCGTCGCCTTCTCCGATCGCGATCAGCTCAAAGGCCGCTATCTGGATACGACCCAAGACAATTTCGCCATGACCATGAACATCTCCTGTTACTCGTTCACGGCCGTGGCGCAGCGGGCCGAGAAGCTGATGACCAACGGCGGCAGCCTGCTCACGCTCTCCTACTACGGCGCCGAGAAGGTGATGCCGCATTACAACGTCATGGGCGTCGCAAAGGCGGCGTTGGAAGCCAGCGTGCGCTACCTCGCCGAAGACCTCGGCAAGCAGAACATCCGCGTCAATGCGATTTCGGCGGGCCCCATCCGGACGCTGGCGGCCGCGGGCATCGGCGACTTCCGCTACATCCTGAAATGGAACGAGCTGAACGCGCCCCTCCGCCGCACCGTGACCACGGCCGAGGTCGGCGACGCCGCCCTCTTCCTGCTCTCCGATCTTGCGCGCGGTATCACCGGCGAAGTCATGCATGTCGATTCGGGCTACCACGTCGTCGGCATGAAGGCGGAAGACGCTCCCGATATCGCGACGGCGCTGAAAGGCAATGGCGCTTAAGCAACTCGACTTCCCGGTCTATTTCGCGCGCCACGGCGAAACGATCTACAACGTCGAAGGGCGTTACCAGGGCGATCGCGACGATTCCGCCTTGACGGAACGCGGCCGCGAACAAGCCCACGACGTCGCTCTCATCCTGCGCGACTTCATCTCGATGAAAACCCCACCCCGCTTCGTCTCAAGCCCGCTTGGCCGGGCGCGCGCAACGATGGAGATCGTGCTCGGTGGCCTGAAACTTCCGCTCGACAGCTACACCATTGACGCGCGCCTTCTCGAGATCGATCTCGGCGAGTGGTCGGGCCGCCATGTCCGCGACATCGAGTCGAACGACGAGCGCTGGACGGCCCGCGCCGCCGACAAGTGGAACATCCCCGCTCCCGGCGGCGAAAGCTATGCACAGGTTGCGGCGCGCGCTACGGAATGGTTCTCGCAGCTCACCGAGGAGACCGTCGCCATCGGTCACGGCGCCTTCGGCCGCATCCTGCGCGGGCTCTATTACGGCGCGACATGGCAGCAAATGTCCGAGATGGACGAGCCGCACGGCGTCGTCTACCGCTTCGACGGCGGCGTGCTCTCCTGCATCGAGTTGGGTCCCCCTACCCCCGCATTTGACGCCAATCACCCGGAACCGTGATCGCTCTAGGTTCTCCTCCCTTGAAAGCTTCTCGATTCGCTGTGATTCCCCCCATTCACCATGGGCGGGCTTGACCCGCCCACCCAGCTCGCGCGCGTCCGCGCGCGAAGCAGACTCATTCGGAATCAGCAGGCAGGAGGGGGCCACCTCGGAACCCAAAACTGAACGCTCTGCTGCTCAGTACAAAGCGAACCCTTTGACGGCTTGGGCCAGGTTCCCCTAGAACGAGTCCATGTCGCACAACAGCTTCGGGCATCTCTTTCGAGTGACGACGTTCGGCGAAAGTCATGGGCCGGCCCTCGGTTGCATCGTCGACGGCTGCCCGCCGGGTATTCCGCTCGTCGAAGCCGACATGCAGGCCTATCTCGATCGCCGCAAGCCCGGCCAGTCCAAATATGTCAGCCAGCGCAAAGAACCCGACACCGTCCGCATCCTCTCGGGCGTGTTCAAGGACGAGCGCATGAAAGCGCAGCTCACCACGGGGACGCCGATCGCGCTTGTCATCGACAATGTCGACGCACGCTCCAAGGATTATTCCGACATCCGCGACAAGTTCCGTCCGGGCCACGCCGACTACACCTACTGGATCAAGTACGGCCTGCGCGATTATCGCGGCGGCGGCCGCCAGTCGGCGCGCGAGACCGCCGCGCGAGTCGCGGCAGGCGCGATTGCGCGCAAGGTCCTCGACAAGATCTACGGCAAGGTGACGATCCGCGCCGCGCTGATCCAGATGGGCACGCTGAAGATCAACCGAAAGCGCTGGGACTGGGATGAAGTGCCGCGCAATCCGTTCAACTCGCCCGATTTCGGTATGGTCAATCAGTGGGCGGACTATCTCGAAGGCTTGCGCAAGGCGGGCTCGTCCTGCGGCGCCATCGTCGAAGTCGTCGCGGAAGGCATTCCCGCCGGACTGGGCGCACCGGTCTACGGCAAGCTCGATGCCGATCTCGCCTCGGCCTTCATGGGCATCAATGCGGTGAAGGGCGTCGAGATCGGTGCCGGCATGGGCGCCGCTGCGCTCACCGGCGAAGAGAACGCCGATGAGATGCGCGCCAGCCCCGACGGCAAGCCGGTGTTCCTGTCAAATCAGGCCGGCGGCATCTTGGGCGGCATCTCGACGGGGCAGGACATCGTCGCGCGCTTCGCCGTGAAGCCGACCTCGTCGATCCTAACCCCGCGCAAGACCATCGACGTGCACGGCAAGAACACCGAGATAGCCACCAAAGGCCGCCACGACCCTTGCGTCGGCATTCGCGCCGTGCCCATCGGCGAAGCGATGATGGCCTGCGTCCTCGCCGACCACGCCCTCCGCCACCGCGCCCAAATGGGCTAGTTACGTCCGAAAGGCGTCGCGTGGCTTCTAAGGACAACACCAAGAATTTCGCGGCCGCGGCCGCCGCCAATCGGCGGGGCGTCGCGCATTGTCAGGCGGGCGAGATCGCCAAGGGCGTGGAGTGCTTCAACGAAGCCGCGCGCGCGGCGCCGGATGTCCTCGAATATCAGCTCAATCTCGGTCGTGCCCTGAACCAGCTCGGCCAATGGCAAGAGGCGGAACGCGTGCTTGCCGAAGCCCATGCGCTCGCGCCCGGCGATACCGCCGTCCACATCGCGCTCGCCCGTACCTATGTGGGATTGGGAAAAACCGACGAACTGCTCTCCCGCTACCGTCAAAGTGTCGCCGCGAGGCCCGATGACGCCGTTCTGAAACGCAACGCGGCCGCGGTATTCCACCAGCTTGGTCGTTCTGACGAGGCGGTACCTCTGGCACGCGCCGCCCGCACTGCCCTGCCGAAGGACGAGGAGACGGCGCTCATTCTCGCCTCGTGTCTCGCCGCGGCCGGACGGCTCGAAGACAGCGAGCAAACCCTGATCGAGGTGCTGACGGCTTCTCCTCTGAACGCCCAAGCGGGGTTTCAGCTCGGCATCGTCCGCTCGCGCCGGGGAAACCACGAAGCCGCCGCGTCCACCTTCGAAATGGTAACCCGCATCGCGCCGGATCATGTCGAGGCGATGCACCGGCTTGCCGGCATGAGGCTGAACATGGGGCAGGTGAGCGAGGCCGTGTCGCTTCTTCGCCGACTTCTCGCCTTGCGGCCGAACTGGGCCGAGGCGCAGCGTGATTTCGCCACCGCATTGGCCCATCGCGGCAGCGTCGAGGAAGCAGCGGAAAAATATCGCGCGGGTCTTGCGCTGCGGCCAGACGACAAACAGATGCGGAGCGAATTTGCCTTCGTATTGTCGCTGCTGCCGTCCGCCACACGCCGCGAGATCCTCAAGGTGCATGCGGAATGGGGCCAGCGTCACGGCACATTTCCGCGGCCTGACTATGCCAACCCGCGTCAGCCGGAGAAGCGGCTGAAGGTCGGATACATCTCGCCCGATTTTCGCGAGCATTCGGTCTCCTACTTCTTCGAGCCGCTCCTGCAGGCGCATGACCGCAGCGCGTTCGAGATTTTCTGCTACGCGATCGGATCGCACACCGACGTGACAACGGAGCGCCTGAAAAAAGCCAGCGACCATTGGCGCTCGCTTGACAATTGCAGCGACGACGAAGCCTTTTCAATCATCCGCAACGACAAGATCGATGTCCTGGTCGATCTCGCCGGACTGAG
>Ga0134122_10000790_pt1 | contig 22080 bp, 20 predicted proteins | sample KB302_FD_96461 | JGI IMG/M metagenome (GOLD analysis project Ga0134122, IMG submission 96461) | Terrestrial soil microbial communities without Nitrogen fertilizer from Kellogg Biological Station, Michigan, USA - KB3-0-2 | ecosystem: Environmental > Terrestrial > Soil > Unclassified ... | reverse complement strand
GACCCCGTCCTTCGGGATCACGAAGGCCATCACCGCCTCGCCCATGATCGGGTCCGGCACCCCCACGACGGAGACGTCGAGCACCTTCGGATGGCGCAGGAAGAAGTCCTCGATCTCGGCCGGGTAGGTATTGAATCCTCCCACGATGATCATGTCGGTGAGCCGCCCGGTGATCCGCACGTAGCCCTCCGCGTCCTTCACCGCCATGTCGCCGGTGTGCAGCCACCCGTCGCGGATCTTCTCCGCGGTGGCCTCGGGCTTGTTGTAATAGCCGATCATGAGCGTGGGGCCCTTGATGCACAGCTCGCCTTCCCGGCCGGGCGGCAGCTCCTCGCCCGTCGCGGGATCCACCACCCGGTCCTCGATCTCCGCGGTGCGGACCCCGACGGTCGACACTCGCCGCTCGAGCGGATCGCCCGGCCGCGTCCAGTGGGTGCCGCCGGTCGCCTCGGTGAGACCGTAGACCACGAGGGCGTCCATGCCGAGCCCCCGCTCGCGGTCGAGAATGCGACGCATGATCTCCACCGGCACCGGCGCCGCCCCGATGGAGCCGGTGCGGAGCGACCGGAGATCGCGCGTGCCGAACGCGGGGTGGCCCAGGATCGTGATGAACATGGTGGGCACCCCGGAGAAGATCGTCACCCGCTCGGCCTCGATGAGCCGCATGGCCTCGAGCGGGTCGAAGACGTCCATCAGCACCTGGGTCGAGCCCACGAGACAGTTCGCCGCGATGCCGCCCATCGAGCCGAAGATGTGGAAGTACGGCACCGGCACCAGGCAGCGGTCCTCCGAGGTCCACGCGTGCAGCTCGGTGTAGACGCGGCACTTGTAGAACATGTTGCCGTGCGAGAGGAGGCAGCCCTTCGGCTCGCCGGTGGTGCCGGAGGTGTAGAGCATCTCCACCGGATCCTCCGGCCGGACCCGGATCGCGGAGAGATCGGCCCCGCCCGCGCGCCCAGAGCGCTCGACCTCGTCGAAGCCGACCGCGCCCGCGGGGCGCTCGACCCCGAGCACGATCACGTGGCGCAGCGCGGGGAAGCGATCGCGCGGGCCGAGCTCGCGCAGGATCTCCAGGTAGTCCACCGAGGCGGCCGCGAAGCGGTCCACCATGATCAGGGCCCGGGCGTCCGACTGCCGGAGCACGTACTCCACCTCGAACGCCTTGTACCGGCTGTTGCACGTGACGGTCACCGCCCCGATCTTGGCGATGCCCAGGTTCGCCACGTTCCACTCGACGCGATTGGGCATCCACAGCACCACGTGGTCGCCCGGGCCGAGGCCCAGCGCGAGAAGCCCCCGCGCGAAATCGTCGACGCGTTGCCTCAGGTCCGCGTAGCTGACGCGCTCGTCCTTGAAGACGACCGCGGCGCGATCGGGGAACCGCGCGGCCGCCCGGTCCACCATCTGGCCGAGGGTCAGGGCGGCCCCGAGATCGCTCATCGCACCGGGGTGTGCTCGATGTGGTCCAGGAGCTGGCGCGCCCGCGAGGAGGCCACCGCCAGATCCTCGGCCGACACGCCATTCTCCCGGGTGCGGCGAATGTGCTCGAGGAGCCGCTGCGCCTGTTCGAGCGCGACGGCGCGATCACTCTCGCCCAGGAGCTGCGGGATCAGCTCGAGGCTCTGCCCGGCCATGTCCTCCAGCGTGCGCACCAGCAGGTCACGGGCGAGGCGGCGGCGGCGCTCGTCGATCCCGCGCACGCCGAGCGCCCGGAAGAGGGACTCGACCGCGGTCTCGAAGGTCCCGGCCCGCCACCGGCGCAGGCCGAGCCGCGTGTGGCCGCGCCAGAGGCGGCCGGTCCCCCGCCGCCGCTGCTCGCGCGGAAGGCCCTGGGTCACCGGCGCCTCCAGCATCACCCGGGTCACCGCCAGCGAGGCCTCGAGCGGACCCTCGTCGCCCCCGCCGCGACGGACCGCGCGCCGCAGACGCCACAGATCACGAGCCACCGCGGTGGAGCAGACGTCAAGGATGAACCCCGCGGTTTCTCGATCGACCTCCCCGCGCTCGAGCGCGGGATCCAGGAGCTGGCGCGCCTCGGCGCTCTCGCGCCCGCGGATCAGCGTGGCCACCCGCGCGCGCCACTCCTCGGTCACGGTGGCGCGCGCCGGCTCGGGAGCGGGGGGTTCCGCTTCGGCTGGGCCGGACGCCGCCGATCGTGCGGGAGCCTTCGGCTCGGGACGCGACGACGCGGGAGACGGCGCGGTCGCCCGGCGAGCCAGCGGGGTGCGGGGGGCCGGCGCGGCGGCGTGCCGAGACCGGTCGGGCCGCGCGAGGCGCCGGCGGCGCCCGCGGAGCCAGGTGCGCGGATCGCCTTCGAGGGCGTCGGCCAGACCGAGGAAGAGCAGCACGAGCGCGACCGCCCCCACCACCGCGAGCAGGGCCTCTTCGACGGTCATGCGCGTCACCGTATCACGCCGTCCGGGCTTTCACGATCATTTGCCGAGCCGGCGCGGTATGATGCCGGATACAGGAACGTCAATACTTTCAGCGGGCTCGAGGAGGCCTCATGCGTCGCGTCGCCGTGATCGGAGTGGGTGTTACCAAGTTTGGCAAGCACGATCGGACCAGCGCGGAGCTCTTCGCGGCCGCGGCCGCCGACGCCATCACCGACGCCGAGATCGCCCCCAGCGCCATCCAGGCGCTCTACTTCGGCAACGTGACCGGGGGCGAGACCGAACGGCAGCTCCACATGGGCCCGCTGGCCGCCACCCTGCTGGGATTGCCGACGGTCCCCACCACCCGCTTCGAGAACGCCTGCGCGACCAGCCACGTGGCCTTCCGCCACGCGGTGATGGAGATCGCGAGCGGCGTCTCGGACGTGGTCCTGGTGGGCGGCGCCGAACGCGTGCTGAACGTGCCGACCGAATCCGCCACCGAGTTCTTCGCCTACTGCTCCGACGCCTCCCTCGAGCAGCCCGCCGGCCTCACCTTCCCGGGCGTCTTCGCCCTGATCGCGCGGGCCCACATGGACAAGTACGGCACCACCGAGGAGCAGATGGCCCACGTGGCGGTCAAGAACCACCGGCACGGCGTGCTGAACCCGAAGGCGCAGTTCCAGAAGGAGATCTCGCTCGAGACCGTGCTCAAGAGCGCGTACGTGGCGGATCCACTCAAGCTCTTCGACTGCTGCCCCTTCACCGACGGGGGCGCCGCGCTCGTGCTGGCCTCCGAGAACGTGGCCCGGCGGCACCGCCGCCCGATCTGGGTGCTCGGCTCGCACGCGGCGACCGACACGATGTTCGTGCACGAGAAGCGCGATCTCTCCCGCGTGACCGCCACCGAGCGCGCCGCCCAGGGCGCCTACCGCCAGGCCGGCAAGGCCCCGACCGACGTGGACGTGGTGGAGCTGCACGACTGCTTCACGATCGCGGAGATCGTGGCCACCGAAGGCCTCGGCTTCTTCGAGCCCGGCACCGGGGGCCTGGCCGCGGAGAAGGGCTGGACGAGCCTCGGCGGCAAGCTGCCGGTGAATCCGTCGGGCGGGCTCAAGGCCAAGGGCCACCCGATCGGCGCCACCGGGGCCGCCCAGATCGCCGAGATCGTCACGCAGCTTCGCGGTGAGGCGGACCGACGCCAGGTGGACGGCGCCCGCACCGGCCTGACCCATACGCTCGGCGGCAACGCCGCGACGGTCGTCGTGAGTCTGTTCGGCCGTGACTGAGCGTGTGATCAACCTGAAGAGCTTCTTCGAGGAAGCGCGCGCGGGCCGGCTCACCGGGATCCGGTGCGGCTGCTGCGGCGAGCTCGCCATTCCCCCGAAGGAATTCTGCGCGGGCTGCGGGCAGCGCGACTGGCAGCCGGTGCCGCTCGCGGGCACCGGCGCCATCGTGTCCTTCACGGTGATCCGGGTCGCCCCGCGCGGCCGCGGCGGCGAGGTGCCCTACGCGGTCGCGGTGGTGAAGCTCGACGAGGGCGTCTCGTTGCTGGGGCGCCTGGTCGACACCCCGCTGGACACGCTCAGCAGCGGCCTCCGGGTGCGCTTCCGGCCGCTCCAGCTGGGAGGCGAGACCGCCGCCGGCTTCGGTCCCGCCTGAGGCCGACTCAGCCCCCGTAGCCCCAGTTCCAGCAGGGCAGACGCTCCTTCCAGAACCAGTCGTCGCACAGCGCCTCGTCGCACCGGCGGCGGCAATCCCGCTCGGTGAGGTTCGCCGTGCAGTGCAGCTCTCCGGCCGCCCGGCAGTAGCAGGCCCCACGGTGGACCTCGGGCTCGGCGGTGAGCCCGGCCCCCGCCGCCGCCAGCAATCCTATCCCCACCAGGACCGCGCGGATCCTCCCGGTCATTGCGACTCCCCGTCGGTCTCTCTATACTCCCGGCGTATGGCGTCGCGCCAGCGCCGGCGGATCGTCGGCTGGGCCCTCCTCACGCTGCTCGCGCTCGTGCCGGCCGCCAAGGCCGGCGACCGGTATGTCCTCCGTCCGGTCGCCCGCGTGGGCGACGCCGCACCGGGCGGCGGGACCTTCGACCGCTTCACCCACGAGAACCTGCCGGTGATCGCGCCGGTCAACACCCGCGGCGATGTCGCCTTCTTCGCGCGCCTCGCGCGCGGCCCCGCCGACGAGGGCATCTTCCTCCGCCGCGGCGAGCGCATCCTGACCGTCGCCCGCGAGGGCGACCGCGTGCCCGGCGTCGGCCGCCTCGCCGGCTTCGGCAAGCATCCGACGCCGGCGCTCAACGACGGGGGCCTCGTCGCCTTCGCTGCGGCCGTATCGGGCGGGCGCGCGGTCGAAGGCATCTTCGCGTGGAGCGCAGGACGTCTGCGGCCCGTCGCCCTCACCGGCGCCCCCGCGCCCGGCATCCCCTCGGGCGTCCTCGCCGGGCTCGACTCTCCCGCGCTCAACGCGCGCGGCGACATCGTGTTCCTCGCCTCCGTGCGCCGGGGCCGCGAATCCGGCGACGCGATCATCGCGAGTGTGGGCGGCACGCTCCGGAAGGTCGTCGCCCAGGGCGATCCCACGCCCGCGGGCGGCACCTTCGCCGCGTTCGGGCCGCCCGTCGTCAATGCCCAGGGCGCCGTCGCCTTCGCCGCGGTCGTCGAGGGCAAGACGGTGCCGGGCGGCCTCTTCGTGGCGAGCGGAGACACGGTCCGCATGGTGGTAGGCGCCGGCGAGGACGCGCCGACCGGCGGGATCTTCGCCAAGTTCTCCGAGCGCATCGCGCTCGACGATGCCGGCGTCGTCGCGTTCCACGGCATGCTCAAGTTCGCCCCGGTCGAGGCGGCGATCTTCGCGGTCGACCGCGGCCGCGCGCGCGCCGTCTCACGGCTGGGCGACCCCGCGCCGGGGGGAGGCACGATGACCCACTTCGGCCTCTGGCCCGCGCTCGGCCCCGGGGGCAGCGTCGCCTTCGCGGCCTCGATCGAGGGAGGGCCGACACCGCTGGCGATCGCGATGGCCGACGGCGCGGGGCTGGTCGAGGTGGTCGCGGTGGGCGATTCCCTCCCCGGCGGCGACCGGATCACCACGCTCACCCTGTATCCGGTCGTGAGCGTGGGCCCGAAGGGCCAGATCACGTTCGCGGTGGCCCCCACCGCGGCCGGAGACGGGCCGGAGGGCCTCTTCGCCGCGACCCCGGTCTCCCGCTGACCCGGGGCACGCCTCAGTTCATGTCGGACGGCGGATACTCGACGTAGACGTTCGCGGCGGTGACCAGCAGGTGCCGCGTGGTGACGCGCGCGGGCACGGCGTCGCCCCGGAGCATGCGCATCGCGAGCGGCAGCAGGTCGTAGCCGTACCGGTCCAGGTAGAACGCGACCGAGCCGATCACGATGCTCGCGCGGTTGGCGGGGTCGATCTCCTTCCGGTCGTTCATCCCGCCGTGGATGCTCCGGTCCACCCCGTGGCTCACGATGGCCGCGTCCTGCACCCGCCCCGCCTGCTCCACCGCGGCCTTCAGCGCCAGCGCGGTCGCGTCGTCGGTGGCCGCGAGGAGCAGCTTGCCGGTCGGATGGGCGCCGATGAACTTGCCGGCCAGCGGCCCGACCTGGGCCGGGTTGCCCTTCGTGTCGATCACGGTCACGCGCACCGCGGGCAATCGCTGTCCGAGCGCCCGCGTGACGCCCTGGACGCGCTCCGGCACACGCTCGGCGGACGCGCTGACCGGCCCCACGATCGCCGCGGCCATCTGCGACTGCCCGCGCCACGCCCGCGCCGCGAACTGCGCGAGGGCCTCTCCCGCGAGCCGGCCGGCGGCCTCGTTGTCCGCGGTGTAGAGCGGGGCGCCGGGGACCGGCGCGTTCACCGCCAGCACCTTGACGCCGGCGGCCCGCAGCTTCTCGCCGACCGCGGCGTTGGCGGCCCCGCGGTGGTACTGGATGTAGAGATCCACCTTGCGCGCGATGGCGGCCTCCGCGTTGGCGAGGGCCCGCGCGTCGTCTCGCTGGTTGTCGTAGTACACCATCTCGACCGGAAGGCCGCGAGCCGCGAGCGCGACGCTCTCCCGGATCTCGCGACCGGTGAAGCCGGTACCTTCCAGGGTCACCCCCGGCTCCTCGGTCAGGTTGGCGAAGGCGATCACAAACGTGCGCTGCGCGCTGGCCGGCGCGAACGCCGGCGCGAGCGCGAGCGCGACCACGGCCGCTGCGAGCCGGCTCCGGAAACACGAGCGCCGGCGTCTCCCTGAAGAGAACGCCGGCGCCCGATCCGTCACGAGACCGCGACCGACGGTCGGCCTAGCGGATGCCCTCGATCCCGACGAAGTTGCCGGTCATGCCCACGCCCTTCGGCACCGTCATGCTGAAGAAGAACGTCGCGCGGCCGCTCGCGGCGGCCTCGGCCGCCATCAGGTCCGTGCGCACGTTCTCGATGATGTGGATGCCGTTGTCGGTGAGGAGCATGTTGTGGACGATGAAGGCTTCCTTCGGGTCCTCTCCGGGGATGACCTCGACGGCCCACGTGTCGCTGCCGACCGCGACGACCTTCTGGGAGATGAGCCAGGTGGCCGCTTCCTTGCCGATCCCCGGCTCACCCGAGTTGTACAGCGCGTTCTGGGCCGGGAACTGCTCGAAGAGATCGCCCCACCCGGTGTGGATGATGACGATGTCGCCCTCGCGCAAGGTCACGTTGTACATCCTGAGGCCGGCCTGGAGGTCGGCGGCGGTGATCACGGTGCCCTTCTCGATGCAGGCCTTCTTGCACGCGGCGTTGGTCTTCAGCTTGTTCGCCTGCTGGTACACCTTCACCATGTCGATGATCACGCCGCGGGTCGCGAAGGGCTTCAGGTGCTCGAGCCCCAGCTTGGTCATGTTGTTCTGGTTGATGTACTTCCCCATCGGGGTCTGGTTGTAGTAGCAGTCCTGCCGCCCGATGTGCCCCATGCCGTCGAGGTGCGTGCCCACGTGGCTCTGGCTCAGCCAGGTGTCTTCCATGTAGGTCAGCTGGTTCTCACCGAAGGAGGCGCCGGGCGCGAGCGAGACCGCGGTGAGGATGGTCTTGGTGAACCGGCTCCCGAAGAGCGGAACCCCGTCGGTCAGCGGATACGACATCGCGATGACCTTGCCGTCACGGATCTCGGCGGCGGCCGCCTTCGTCACGGCCGGGGTGATCCGGTTGGTGGCGCCCGTCTGATCGTTCGGCCCCCACGGTGATGCCGGCACCAGCTTCTTGCAGTCCGTCTGGGCGAAGGCCGCCGATCCGAACGCGAGCACCATCAACGCCGAACCGACGGCTACGATCGCTCTTGGCTTCATGGCCGACACTCCTTCTCCTCGGTGAGAGGGCACGTCGCGCGTCACGATGGCAACGCCGGGGGAATCCTAGTGCAGCCAGCGGAGGAAGGTCAAGTATCCAGGTTGCCGCGCGGCGTCAGCCTCACCCCTTGACCGCGGTCGCATCTTCGTCCACGATCCCCCGGCCGATGGTCACGCTTGGCCGGGCCGCGCTGATGCTGCTCGCCGTCCTGACCCTCACCGTCGCCGGCGTCCCGCCCGCGCTCGACGAGGACCGGAGCGAGCCTGGATTCTGCAGCCCGGACTGCCCGCTCCAGCAGGACGGGCACTCCGCCTCCGCCGTCATCGCGCCGCCGCCGCGACCGCGCCCGGCCGATACCGCCCGCCCCTACCGGACCGCGGTTCACGAGTTCAGTCCGCCCGCCGCCCCCGGCTCTCCGGACACCCCTCGCGCGCCCCCTCGGGCCTGAGCGCCCTCGCCGATCCGGCACCGCGGTCTCCACCAGACCGCCTCGACCGTTCAACGGCGCTGCTCCCGGAGGGGATCCATGTCCACGCCCGTCGCCCGTCTGTGGCCGTTCGCCGCACTGCTGACCGTGCTCGTCTCCTGCCTTGCCGCGCCCGTGGGCGCCCAGGACGTGGACGCGGTCCGCCAGGAGCTCACCACGGTTCGCCGCCAGCTCGACGCCATCCGCGAGCAGTACGAGAAGCGGCTTCGCGAGCTGACCGACCGCCTCGAGCAGCTCGAGACGCACCAGAAAGCCGCGACCGCGCCGCCCACCGCGCCCCCGGCTGCCCCATCCGTCCCGCTCACCACGGCGAGCCCGGCTCCGGCCGCCAACGAGCCCACGCTGCGCGAGATGCTGAGCCCGCGCCAGCCGTTCGCACTCGCCCAGCCGGGCCGCACGCTGCTCTTCGACATCGGGGTCAGCGGCGACTTTGTCACCGACGTCACCTCTCGCACCCGCGAGCGGCGCCGGGACGGGACCTTCGCCGGGCGCGAGAACCGCTTCTTTCCGCGTGAGGTGGAGCTGGGCCTCTTCGGCCGCGTCGACCCCTACGCCAGCGCGGTCGTCCGGCTCTCCGCCGGCGAGGAGCCCGCGGGTCTCGAGCCCTCGGACCGCAGCCTCCGCGTCGGCCTGGACGAGGCCAACCTGACGCTGCTGACCCTGCCGCTCGATACCACCGCGCGGCTCGGCCTCATGCGTCCCCGGTTCGGCACCCTCAACGTGGTCCACCAGGACGACCTGCCGCAGATCGACCGTCCCAACGTCCTGAGCCGGTTCTTCGGCGAGGAGCAGCTCGACGGGGAGCGGGGCGCCGAGGCGTTCTGGGTACTGCCGCTGCCCGTGTACAACGAGCTGTCCGTCGGCGTCTTCGACGGGGACAACGAGGTGGCCTTCGGCCGCGGCACCCTTCGCGATCCGCTCGTGATCGGCCGCTGGCGGACGTTCTTCGAGCTCGAGGAGCGCGGCGGGCTGCAGATCGACCTCTCCGCCGCGAGCGGCATCGCGAGCGACGGGCACCGCAATACCATCCTGGGCCTCGGGGCCAAGTACAAGTGGGCGGCGCCCGGCTCCGGCTTCCCCCTCTTCACGATCGCGGGCGAGGCGCTCTACGCGATGCGCACGGTCACCGTGGAAGGCGATGACGCCGCCCCGCCGCGAAACCGGCGATTCGACCGGTGGGGCGCGTACCTCTACGGACAGTGGGACTTCAACCGCCGCTGGGCCGCCGGCCTCCGGGGCGACTGGACCGAGCTGCCGGTGGAGCGCGGGCACGAGTGGGCCATCTCGCCGTATCTCCAGTTCAAGCCGTCGGAGTTCCTCCGCTTCCGGGCGCAGTACAAGCGCAGCGAGGGCACCGGGGCGGTGGAGCGTGTGGCCAACGAGTTCTTCCTCCAGGGCACCTTCATCCTGGGAGCGCACCCCACGGAGCGCTTCTGATGCGCCCGCGCCGGTGTCTCCCCCTCGTCAGGCTCCTCGCGGTCGGCACGCTCGCCGTCTCTCTCGTGGCGGTCCCCCGCCCCGAGCTGGCCGCCGAGCCTCCCCTGCGCGTGCTGGCCACCCTGCCCGATCTCTGGTCCATCACGCGCGCGATCGTCGGCGATCTCGGCCGGGTCGAGGTCGCGACGCGGCCGGGCCAGAACCCCCACGACCTCGAGATCCGGCCGAGCCAGATCCTGCTCGTCAAGCGCGCCGAGATCCTCGTTCGCAACGGGCTCGAGGAGGACGCCTGGATCGATCCGGTCGTCGAGAGCAGCGGCAACCCGCGCCTGCTGCGCGGCTCGGCGACCGTCATCGAGGCCTCGCAGGGACTCGCCCTGCTCAAGATCCCGTCCGGTCGGGTCGACCGGTCCCAGGGGGACGTGCACCCGTCGGGCAATCCTCACTTCACCCTCGACCCCGGCACCATGCCGACGGTCAGCGCATCCATCACTGAGGGCCTGGCCCGACTGCGGCCCGATCTCGCGCCGAAGCTCGCGGCCAACCGGAGCGCGTTCCTCTCCGAGGTGGAGGGGCGCTTCCAGGGCTGGCGCGAGCGGCTCGCACCCTACCGCGGCGAGCGCGTCGTCAGCTACCACGACAGCTGGCCGTACTTCTACCGGGCGTACGGCCTCATCGAGCTCGGCGTCATCGAGGATCGCCCGGGCGTGCCGCCGACGCCCCAGCACCTCGCGAGCCTGGTACGCCAGATGAAAGAGCAGCGCGCGCGGGTGGTCGTGCTCGAGAGCTGGTATCCGCCCGAGACCGCGGCCTCGGTGGCGCGGCTCGCCGGAGCGAAGCTCGTCACGATCCCGCAATCGCCGGGCGCGGTGCCCGGGGCCGGCGACTACATCGCCCACATGGACTACGTCGTGAACGCGCTCGCGAAGGCGTTCGCCGGACCCTGAGGCGGCGCGAGCCCGGTCAAGCCCGCGGCGGGTCGACCAGGCCGATCTTCACCCGCCGGTTGTGCCGGCCCTTGTTGTCGATCTTGAGGATGCGCAGGGCGCCCGAGCCCGCGGTGGAGGCCAGGTGCGTCCCGCCGCATGCCTGGCGATCGAGGCCCACGATCTCGACCACGCGGACCGTGCCGTCCTGGGTCGGGGGCGGCGCCACCGACCGATTCCGCACGAGCCCGCGCTCCGCGAGGGCCTCGGCCTCCGTGACGTAGGCGTAGCGCACGGGCAGGTCTTGGCGGATCACGTCGTTGATGGCGGGCTCGAGCGCGCGCAGCCGGTCGTTGTCGGCGTCGGGCAGGTCGAAGTCCATGCGCGCAGTGCCGTCCTCGTTGAGCTGCGCGCCGGTCACCAGCGCCCCCTGGAAGTGCTGGAAGACCAGCGCGTTCAGGATGTGGGTGTCGGTGTGCAGCTGCGCCATCATCGAGCGGAAGGCCGGGTCCACCCGCGCCTCGACCGCGCCCGCCAGCTCCACCCCATCGGGCAGGAGGTGCCAGTAGCGGCCGTCTCCCGCGGCCTCGATGCCGGTCAGGCGCATCTCTCCGCCCTCCCAGCGCAGCAGGCCGCGATCGGCCAGCTGGCCGCCTCCGCCCGGGTGGAACGGCGACTGCTCGAGGACGACCGCGCCCGGGCGCGCGTCGACGACGCGGGTTTCGACGATCAGGACGTCGGGATGCTCGTGGCAGAAGTAGCGAGTCATGGGCCACAGTATAAACGCAAGATTCGATTGGCCGCCGGCCCACTCGGCCTCGCGCTCCCGCGAGGAATCTTTCTGGTCAGGCTGAACCAGGGCGGGGCCCGCCGCCAGGAGTGCCGCCGCCGGCTAGTCGATCCTCGCGTGCGCCTCGGTGGTCCGGCCGGTGCGCCCGTTGATCGGCAGGATGTCCTGGGGGCACGCGGAGAACGCGATGACGAGGTCCATCTCCGCCCGGAGCACCACGTGGCTGCCGGGCGTGGATGCCGGCTCGGCCCAGGCCAGCGCGCCCTCCGGCGTCCACGGGATGTTCATGAAGAGGTTCAGCGGGGCGGGCGTGGCCGGCACCGCGATACCCAGCGCGCCCAGCCCGGCATGCAGGTTGTCCCGGCAGTTGTCGTGGTGGCCCTCGACGCCGAGGAGGCGGTAGCGCGGGGCGTCGCAGGCTGCCATCAAGGTGTCGTGAGCGCCGCCCGAGGTGTCCTCCGCCAGGGTCAGGATCGGCCGGCGCTGGTTCGTCAGAAACGTGTCGCCGAGCGCCGGACGCAGCTTCATGAACCACGCGCGGCTCGCCTCCATCGACATCCACTCGGTGACGTCGTCCGCGCAGAAGGCCCAGGTGTCCACGACCTGCGCTCCGTGGGTGTTGATCACCGTGATGCGCTGGCCCTTCGCGGCGCGGGCGGCCAGCCCGCGCCGGGCGGGGATCGTGAGCAGCTCCGTCGTGACCGCCATCGGTGTCTCTCCTCGCCTCGCGCGCTAGCCGCGCCGGAGGCCGTGGTCTCCTCGATAGTCGGATGGGGCGGGTGACGTCCAGCCGGCGAGCCGTGAGGGCTCCGGCTCCCAGATCTCCACGTCGAGCGGGCGGCAGGTCGCGAGCGGGTCGCCCGCGTCCGACCCCCACATCTGCACCGACAGGTCGCCGTGCGGACAGGTCGAGATCGCGCACAGCACGTCGATCTCGGCGAAGAACTCGATGAAGTCCCCCCGCTTCGCCGGGCTCGCCTTGACGAAGTACCGGTCGTCGGCGGTGAGCCCGGTGACCTGGAAGATGTTGAGCACGTCGTGGACATCTAACTCGTTTAGACGATACGGGGTGATCGCCCGCACGAGGTTCGAGTGACAGCAGAGGTCGAAGTCCTCGCCGTTGAGCATCTTGTGCACGTACGGGTCGCACCGGGTCCCCAGCAGGTCGTGGCACCCCGCTCCGTCCTCGTCGCGCCCGTAGCGGATGCTGTCGTTGGTGATGGTGAGCATCGGCCGGAGGTACGGCAGACACGACCAGAGCCGGTCGTGGGTGGTGACGTGGGCGCGGTGGAGCTGCTTGGTCCGGGCGGCCCAGAAGCGCTCGCGCGGGTTCCCCAGGTTCCACGCGTTGAAATCGGCCACCTGCGGTCCCTCCACCGCGACGATACGGAAGAGCTGGCCGGCCTTCACCGGCCACGCGCGGCCCGAGCGCTTGGGGACCACGAAGCGCTCGACCAGGGTGCGCCCGCTCTCGTCGGCCAGGCGATCGTAGAACGCGCGGTCGACCGCGATCGGCGAGCCGGGCTTCGGTTCGTAGATGACGCGCGGCTTCGGCATGTGGCCCTCCGTGAGTGGGCACAGCATAGCGCAGGACGGCGCCCAAGAAACCCCTTGACAGCCGACGCGCCAGTCCCCAGCATCCGGCCAAAGCTCGGGGCCGTTCGGCGGCGGTTGCTCACGTCGTAGTCACACGGAAGGAGGACCTCATGCGCGGATGGAAGAGGCTCGGAATCCTCTTGAGCGCGGTGCTCGCCCTGGTGGCCATTAGCCAGATGGACGCGACCGCTCAGCAATGCCCAAAGGGTAAGCTCCGCATCTACACCTCCTGGCCGATGCAAGGGGCCATGATCCCGGAAGGCACCGGCATGAAGAACGGCCTGGACATGGCCATCGCCGAGGTCGGGGGCGTGGTGGCCGGCTTCTGCCTGGAGATCGTCAATCTCGACGACGCCTCTCCGCAGACCGGCAAGTGGGACGGCGCGGTCGAGGCCGAGAACGCCAACAAGGCGGTGGCCGACCCGCTCGCCATCCTGTACGTCGGCACCTACAACTCCGGCGCCGCGAAGGTCTCGATCCCGATCAACAACCGGGCGCACATGGCCCAGATCACCCCGGCCAACACCTACCCGGGCCTCACCAAGAAGCAGGGCGCCGCGCCGGGTGAGCCCGAGATCTACCGGCCGATGGGCTTCGCCAACTACTTCCGGCCGATCCCCGCCGACGACATCCAGGGGGCGGTCGCGGCCAAGTGGGCCAAGCGCCTGGGCGTGAAGAAGGTGTTCATCCTCAACGACCAGGAGCTCTACGGCAAGGGCATCGCCGACGTCTTCGAGGCCACCGCCAAGAAGATCGGCCTCGCGGTCGTGGCCAACGAGGGCATCGACTGGAAGCAGCCCGACCAGAAGCCGATCCTGACCAAGGTGCGCGCCTCGGGGGCCGACCTCGTCTACATGGGGGGCGTCATCGAGACCGGCGCCCAGGTCATCATCCGCCAGATGAAGGAGGTCGGCCTGGTGGCCCCGCGCGTGCGCTTCATGGGCCCCGACGGCCTCCTCGAGGAAGAGCTGCTGAAGGGCGCGACCTGCGAGGTAGCGATGGCCACCGAGATGCGGGTGACCTTCGCGGGGCTCCCGTTCGAGAAGATGAAGGGCGTGGGGGCCAAGACCTACGAGGAGTACAAGAAGAAGTTCGGGAAGGAGCCCACCTCCTACGCCCTCTATGCGGCGGAAGCGGGCCGGGTCGCGATCGACTCGATCAAGCGGGCGGCCCCCGCGATCGAGAAGGGCAAGGATCCGACCGAGAAGCGCGAGGCGCTCCGCAAGGCGATGGCCACCACCAAGAACTTCGAGGGCATCAACGGCAAGTGGAGCTTCGACGCCAACGGCGACGTCGACTACGACACGATGTCGGGTTTCAAGGTCGTGAAGGCCGACACCCCGATCGGCTGCAAGTTCCAGTTCGAGTCGATCCTGGAATAGCGGGGCCGAGTCGCGGGATCGATCGGACACGGTTGGCCGGGGCGCCACGGGCATGACGAATGCGATGGGGGGGTATGGGGCAGGAGCGGCGCCGCTCCCCCCCATTTAGGACAAATCTGGACTGGCACGAGGTCCTGATCCAGCAGACGGTCAACGGGGTCACCCGCGGAGCCGTCTTCGCCCTCATCGCGCTCGGCTACACGATGGTCTACGGGATCATCGGCCTCATCAACTTCGCCCACGGCGACGTCTTCATGCTGGGCCTGTTCATCTCACTCAGCTACTTCGCCCTGCTCGGCATGACTACCACGCTGCACGGCTGGCAGCTGGTGGGGGTGCTGCCGCTGGTGTTCCTCGCCACCATGCTGACCACCGGCGCGATCAACGTGGCCATCGATCGGGTCGCTTACCGGCCCCTCCGCCACGCCTTCCGGCTCGCGCCCCTGATCACCGCGATCGGCGTCTCGTTCATGCTGGAGAACCTGGCCCTCATGTGGAAGGGGCCCACTCCCATCGCCTATCCGGACCTGTTCCCCTCGGTGGACATTCTCCGCGACTGGATGGGGGTGGAGTCGCTGCTCTTCATCACCACCAAGGACATCCTGGTGCTGGTCACCACCATCCCCCTGATGATCGCGCTCCAGTACTTCGTGACCCGCACGCGCTGGGGCAAGGCGATGCGGGCCACCGCCCAGGACAAGGAGACCGCGCTCGCGATGGGGATCGACGTCGAGAAGACGATCATCCTCACCTTCTTCATCGGCGGGGCCCTGGCCGGCGCGGCCGGGCTCATCCAGGGGCTCTACTACAACATCGGCATGTGGTGGATGGGCTACCAGGCCGGCCTGCGCGCCTTCACCGCGGCGGTGCTGGGCGGCATCGGCAGCATGCCCGGCGCGGCGCTCGGGGGCCTCGTGATCGGCTTCCTCTCCGCGTGGAGCGACCAGTACATCTCGGCTCGCTGGACCAACGCGCTGGTCTTCGCGATCCTGATCCTGGTCCTCGTCTTCCGGCCGCAGGGTCTCTTGGGCGAGCGCGTCCCGGACAAGGCGTGACCGGCCCGGACCGCATCCGTCCCCTGCCCGCGGCCCTGCTGGTCACCGCGCTGGTCGCCTACCCGTTCCTCGATCGCTGGCTCCACGCCCAGACCGTCCACGCGGTCACCGACGCGATGATCTACGTCCTGCTCGCGCTGGGGCTGAACATCGTGGTCGGTTACGCGGGGCTCCTCGATCTGGGCTACGCCGCCTTCTTCGCGATCGGCGCCTATACCATGGGCCTGCTGAACTCCCCGGTGCTCGGCTCCCCGCTCTACGGGCACGCGTGGAGCTTCTGGGTCGTGATCTGGATCGCTGCGCTGGTGTCGGCCGGCCTGGGCGTCGTGATCGGGGCCCCGACCCTGCGCGTGCGCGGCGACTACCTCGCCATCATCACGCTCGCCTTCGGAGAGATCATCCCGGTCGCGATCCGCAACCTGGGAGACATCACGATCGACATAGGGGGCTGGCGCCCGGTCGAGCGCCTGAACCTGACCGGCGGAGAGAACGGGGTGAACCCGGTGGGGCGCCCGCACCTGCCCGGGGTCAACTTCGACACCGACTTCATCCCCTGGTACTTCCTCATCCTCGTCATCGGCGCGGCCTCGCTCTGGGCCATGAACCGGATGCGGGACTCCCGCCTCGGCCGCGCCTGGATGGCCATCCGGGAGGACGAGACCGCCGCCGATTGCACCGGCGTGAACCCGATCAAGACCAAGCTGCTGGCCTTCGCCCTCGGCGCGTCGTTCGCGGGATTCGCCGGGTCCTTCTACGCGGCCAAGCTGCAGGCCATCACCCCCGGGGCGTTCGAGTTCAACGTCTCGATCATGCTGCTCTGCATGGTCGTCCTCGGAGGCATGGGGAGCCTCAAGGGCGTGATCCTGGGCGGGATGCTCATCACCCTGTTCGACCGGATCCTGCTGGCCCAGATGACCACCCTGATCCGCTGGGTCGGCCGCTCCGTCGGGATCGCGGCCCTCACGACCGTCGATCTCACCCTCTGGCGCTGGTTCTTCTTCGGTCTCGGTCTGGTCGTCGTCATGCTGCTCCGCCCGGAGGGCCTGGCCGGCCGGCGCGTGCGCCCGCCCGCCGCGGACGTGGACGAGCGCGAGGAGGCCCTGGCCCTCGTCACCGCGCCGCCCCGCCCACGCCCCGAAGCGATCCCGGGCTGGCTGCGGGCGGCGAGCGCGGCACCCGCCGATGCGCCTGCGAGCCGCGCGGTACTCGAGGTCCGCGGCTTGACCCGGCGCTTCGGAGGCCTGCTCGCGGTGAGCGAGGTGGACCTGGTGATCCCCCCGCGCGGGATCGTCGGCCTGATCGGTCCGAACGGGGCGGGCAAGACCACCTTCTTCAACCTGGTCACCGGCCTGCTCCAACCGAACCAGGGCGAGATCCTCCTCGACGGCGCGAGCCTGGTGGGCCTCCGCCCCCACGCGATCGTCGGGCGGGGCATCGCCCGCACCTTCCAGTCGATCCGGCTCTTCCAGAACATGAGCGTGCGCGACAACGTCCTGGTCGGCGAGCACTGCCGCCTGCGCGCCTCGGTGGCCGGCGCGGTCCTCCGCCCGCCCACCGTCGTCGTCGAGGAGGCCCGCGCGCGCGCGCGGGCGCGGGAGATGCTCGCCTTCGTCGGCCTCGAGGGGAAGGACGACGAGCTCGCCAAGAACCTGGCCTACGGCGATCAGCGCCGGCTCGAGATCGCGCGCGCGCTGGCCACCGAGCCCGCGCTGCTGCTCCTCGACGAGCCCACCGCCGGCATGAACCCGCGCGAGACCGACGCCCTCACCGAGCTGATCGGCATGCTCCGCGCGAAGCTCGGGCTGGCCGTCCTCCTGATCGAGCACCACATGGAGGTCGTCATGACGATCTCCGATCGCATCACCGTGCTCGACTACGGCACCCGCATCGCGGAAGGAACCCCCGCCGAGATCCGGCGCACCCCGAAGGTCATCGAGGCCTACCTGGGCAAAGGCTACGAGCAGGAGCTCATGTCCGGATGAGCGACGGGGCCGGCCTGCTCGAGCTGCACGACGTCCACGCCTACTACGGCAACATCCGGGCGCTCAAGGGCGTATCGCTCTCGGTCGCCCGCGGGGAGATCGTCACCCTCATCGGGTCCAACGGGGCCGGCAAGACCACCACCCTGCGCACCGTGCTCGGGACGGTACGGGCGCTGCGGGGCACCGTGAGCTTCGCCGGCCGGCGCATCGACCGCGTCCCCACCCACCGCATCGCCCGCCTCGGCATCGCCCAGTCTCCCGAGGGCCGCCGCATCTTCGCCCCCATGACCGTGCTCGAAAACCTGGAGCTGGGCGCGTTCTCGCGCGCCGACCGCGAAGCCATCCCCCGGGACCTCGAGCACGTGCTGACCCTCTTCCCGCGGCTGCGCGACCGCCTGCAGCAGAAGGGCGGCACGCTCTCCGGGGGCGAGCAGCAGATGCTCGCGATGGGGCGCGCGCTCATGGCCCGTCCCGAGATGCTGCTGCTGGACGAGCCCTCCATGGGGCTCTCCCCGATCCTGGTGGAGACGATCTTCGAGATCATCCGGAGCATCAACCGCCTCGGCACCACCATCCTGCTGGTCGAGCAGAACGCCCGCATGGCCCTGCGGGTGGCTCATCGGGGCTACGTCATCCAGACCGGGCGCATCGTGCTGCAGGACGCTGCCTCCGCGCTGCTCCATTCCGACGTGGTGCGGAAGGCCTACCTGGGAGAGAAGTAGGGACCGTGGATCTCCGGCCCTCCGCGCGCCAGAGCGAGCTCGTCGACACCGCCCGCCGCCTCGCGCGCGAGCGCTTCGCCCATCGCGCGGAGCGCCACGACCGCGAAGCGTCCTTTCCGTTCGACGACTACGCCGACCTCCGGGCCACCGGGCTCCTCGGCCTCTGCGTGCCCGCGCGCTACGGCGGGCTCGGCGCCGACTACGAGACCTACTGTCTGGTCGCGGAGCAGCTCGCCCAGGGCAACGGATCGACCGCGCTCACCTTCAACATGCACTGCCTCACGATGCTGATGATGGGGCCGCTCGCCGACGACATGCCGATGACTCCCGAGGCGCGGGGCCGCCACGAGAAGCTCCGCGCCGCCAAGTTCCGCGAGGTGATCCAGGCGGGTGTCTTCTACGGCCAGCCCCACAGCGAGCCGGTCGAGCAGGGCGAGACCGACACCGCGCTCCGCATGGGCGGCCGCCGCTTCGGCACCACCGCCCGCAAAGTGGACGGGGGCTACGTGGTCAACGGGCGGAAGTTCTTCGTGTCCCTCGCGGGGTCAGCGCCCTATTTCGCCACGCCCGCGATCCGGCTGGGCGACGAGCCCTGGATCGAGCGCACGCTCTACCTCCAGGTCCCGAAGGACGCGCCGGGCGTGTCCTTCCCCGGCGACTGGGATCCGATGGGCATGCGCGGCACGGTCAGCCGCGACATGCTGCTCCAGGACGTCTTCGTGCCCGACGACGGCGAGGTCCTCCCGCCAGGCCTCTTCGGCGCCATGTACAACGCCTTCCCCCAGCTCTCTCCGCTGACCTTCTGCGCCACTTTTCTGGGCCTCATGCAGGCGGCCTACGACGGCGCCCTCGCCTACCTGACCGGCCAGATGGCGGGCTCGCCGGGCCTGCACACCGAGGCCGCGGTGAAGGGCCACGCGGTGGCCGAGATGCTCTTCACGCTGGAGGCGACGCGGGCGCTCTACTACCGCGCGATCTCGGAGGCGCGGGTGGGCTGCCCGCCGGACGTGGTGCAGCGCGCGCGCGCCGCGCACGTCACCGTGCAGCGGTCCGCGGTCACCGTGACCCAGGAGGCGATCCGCGTGTGCGGAGGGCGGGGCCTCCTCAAGCGCTACCCGCTCGAGCGCTACGCGCGGGACGCGCGGGCCGGCGCCCTGATGCGTCCGTGGACCCAGGAGATCGCCACCCAGCAGGCATGGGAGGCCGCGCTCGGCCTCGATACGCCGGGCAAGCAACCGCCATGACGAAGCCGGTTCCGTCGCGGGTCACCCTCGCGTCGGTCTCCCTGGCCGTCGGTCTGGCCGCGTCGAGCCTACCGGTCGCCGGACTGTCGGCGGATCAGCCGCCGCGCCTCGCCGCGGGCGACGTGATCGTGGCCGACACCCTGCCGCCCGGCGCCAGCACGTCCGCCGGTGGCGGAACCGCGATCGGCCTCGTACGGGCCACTCCGGAGCGCGTCTGGTCCGTCCTCGTCGACTATCGTGGCCATCCTCGGTACTACCCCCGGGTGGTCGCCGCCGAACCACTGGAGGCCGATGCGCAACACGTGCTCGTCCGCTACCAGATCGGGATCGGCCCCTTCTCCTTCGGCTTCCACATGCTCAAGCATCCGGATCCGGCCCGACATCGAATCGACTGGCGTCTCGATCCGGGCCACGCCAACAACTTCTTCAGGGAAAATACCGGCTACTGGCAAGTGGACCCCGCCGAGGGTGGCAGCCTGGTCACCTTCGCGATCGCGGTGCGCACCATCCTCCCGGGCTTCATGACCCGCGGCGCCGAGCGGCAGAGCCTCGTCGACACGATCCGGAGATTGCGCAAGGTGGCCGAGGATTGAGTTCAGCGGGGTCGGAACGTGATGCGGACGATCCGGCCCCCGTGGTCGTCCGAGACGTAGAGGGCCCCGTCGCGGCCGGTGACCACGTCGACCGGACGTCCCCATACGCGCCCGTGACGGAGCCAGCCCGTCGCGAAGTCCTCGATGCCGGTCGGCCGCCCGCGCTGGAAGACCACGCGAATCAGCTTGTAGCCGGCAGGGAGCAGCTCCGGGCGGGACCCGTGCATGGCGACGAAGAGACTCTCCCGGTAGGTCGCGGGGAAAGCCGTGCCCCCATAGAAGGTCAGCCCGAGCGGGGCCGAATGCGCCGGCACTTCGAAGGTGGGCAGCGTGAGCCCCTGACACTCCCGTCGGCCCTGCAGCTCCGGATCTCCGACGAATACGCCCCGCTCGGCGTAGCAGTCGGGCCAGCCGTACGAGGCGCCCCGGTGCACCTCGGTGACGTAATCGGGAGGTGCGCCGCCGCGGCGCCAGTCACGCTCGTTGACCGTCGTCCAGAGAGTCCCGCTCCGTGGATGGAACGCCAGCCCGAAGGGATTCCGGAGGCCCGTGCCGAATAGCCGCTCGCCCGAGCCATCCGTCTCGTAACGCACGATCGCGGCCCGCCGACGATCCGCCTCCCGGCAGATGTCACACGACGACCCCACGCTGACGTAGAGCGCGCCATCCGGGCCGAATGCGATCCCGCGGGTCCAGTGGTGCGCGCCCGCGGGCAGGCCGGCCACGACCACGATCGGATCCCGGGCGGCCAGCGTCTTCGGATCGTAGCGGAAGCGAAGGATCCGGCCGGTCTCCGCCACGTACAGGTCACCGCGACGAAAGGCGAGGCCGTGCGGCAGCTGGAGCCCTTCGGCCAGGGTCACCGGCTGCACCCCCCGACCGCCACCCCGATCGGCCAGGGCCACGACCTTTCCCTGGGCGGACAGCGACGTCACCAGCGTACCGGCGGGATCGACGGCCAGCGCCCGCGGTGAGCCCAGCCCGCCCGCGAACACATCGGCCGTAAAACCGGGGGGCAAATCGAGCGGTGGGTCGGTATCCGAGGTCCGCGCAGACTCGTGCGGCAGCCCGAGGATCAACAGGCCGGCGAGCAGGCCGCTGGCGGCCGTGGCAGCGCCGCGACGCTCTCTCATTGCGCGACACCCCATGGCGAAACCGAGGGTCGGATGCTAGCGCCGCCCCGGCGCCGATGTCAATGCCGCGCCGCGCCGATTCTCCCCTATTGACAGTGCTTCGATGCCTCTCGTATAAACCGGCTTGTCAAATCTCCGCCCGGCGAGCGAGCGGAGATTCATGGCGCAGATGCCACCCCGTGAGGAAGGAGTGAGACCATGCGGACGACGGCGTCCCGATTGACAGCACTCACCGTAGTGCTCCTGGTCGCTTCTGCACTACTGGCGTGTGTCGCTCACGCCCAACCAACGGGGGCGTCGCGCCTCACGTCGGACGATCCGAACAACTGGCCGATGTACCACCGCACGTACGAGTCCTTCCGTTACAGCCCACTCGCCCAGATCAACAAGAGCAACGTGAAGGACCTGCAGGTGGCGTGGGTGCACCAGTCGGGCGTGGTGGTCCAGGGATTGGAGTCGACCCCGCTCGTGATCGACGGCGTCCTGTACTACATCGCCTCGAACAACCGCGTCTTCGCGCTGGACGGGGCGACCGGCAAGGAGATCTGGCACTACTACACCAAGCTCGACCCGGTGGTCACCACCCTGTTCTTCCAGCCCTACAACCGCGGTCTGGCCGCCGGGCACGGCAACGTCTACTTCGGCACGCTCGACGGCCGCGTCATCGCGCTCAACATGAAGACGGGCAAGGAAGCGTGGGTCACCACGCTCCTCGACACGAAGAAGTGCAGCTGCAACTTCACCGGCGCGCCCCTGGTCGTCAAGGACAAGGTGGTCCTGGGCCAGACCGCGGGCGAGCTCCCGATCCAGGGTAAGATCTTCGCGGTGAAGGCCTCCGACGGGTCGAAGGCGTGGGAATTCAACACGATCAAGAACGACCCGAAGAGCTGGGGCGGCGAGTCGGGCAAGTTCGGCGGGGGCGGCGGGTGGATGACCGGCTCGTACGATCCCGCGCTCAACCTCGTGTACTGGGGCACCGGCAACCCGGCCCCCGACTACGACTGGGGCGGGGCGCGGCCCGGCGACAACCTCTACACCTCGTCGGTG
>Ga0134122_10000789_pt1 | contig 22086 bp, 17 predicted proteins | sample KB302_FD_96461 | JGI IMG/M metagenome (GOLD analysis project Ga0134122, IMG submission 96461) | Terrestrial soil microbial communities without Nitrogen fertilizer from Kellogg Biological Station, Michigan, USA - KB3-0-2 | ecosystem: Environmental > Terrestrial > Soil > Unclassified ... | reverse complement strand
TACCTCGGCGGGCACCTGCCGACGGTGATGCTGCAGTCGAGCGGCGTCGGCAACTCGCTCAACGCGCTCACCTCGCTGATCCTGCCGTACCAGATTCCGGTGCTCGCCATCGTCAGCATGCGCGGCGACGAGGGAGAGTGGAACGCGGCGCAGGTGCCGATGGGGCGCGCCCTGCGGTCGATCTTCGACGCCGTCGACATGCCGCATGCCACGGTCGCGTCGGCCGATGCTGCGGCGGAGACGGTGCGGCTGGTGGGCAAGACGGCGTTCGGCACCCGCCGGCCGGGCGCGTGCCTGCTGCCGCGCCGGATGACCAGCGCCTCGATCTCCGGCTGATGACGCGCCTCGAAGCCACGCGCGTGGTCGTCGCGCTCGCCGGCGACTCGCCGATCGTCGCCAGCCTCGGCCACCCGGCGTACGATCTCGCGGCCGCCGGCGATCGGCCGCAGAACTTCTACACCTGGGGCAGCATGGGGCTGGCCTCGTCGATTGGCGTCGGGCTGGCGATGGCGCGGCGCGACCTTCGCGTGTTCGTGGTCGACGGCGACGGTTCGCTGCTGATGAACCTGGGGTCGCTGGCGACGATCGGCCTGCTCGCGCCGGCGAATCTCGTCCTGATCGTGATGGACAACGAGGAGTATGCGACCACCGGTCGGCAGAAGACGCCGACCGCGCACGGCGCCGATCTCGACGCCGCGGCGCGCGCGATGGGCATCGCCCAGACGGCAACGGCTCGCGGCGAAGGCGAGCTGCGGCGCGCGATCGAACACCTGAACGGGCCGCTGGTCGTGATCGCCAAGGTGGCCGAATCAGCGCCGGTCATCAAGCCGCCGCTCGACTGCGTCTTCATCAAGCAGCGTTTCATGGCGGCGATCGGCAATGCCGAGCCGGCGACCGCCGCGCAGCGGTCATCATGAGGCTGGCCGAGTTCGCCATCGCCGCAGTGCCACCGGCGACCGCTCGGGCGGCCGCGGCGCGCGCAGTTGTCGATACCGTCGGCGTCACCCTGGCCGGCGCCACGCAGCCAGCCGCACGCATCGTCCAACGGGTCATCGAAGCGGAGGGCGGGAGCGGCTGCACCGTGCTCGGCACCGCGATCGCCGCCAGCCCGGGCAACGCAGCGCTCGCCAACGGCACCGCTGCCCACGCCCACGATTACGACGACATGTGTTTCGTCTCGCTCGCGCATCCCAGCGCGCCGCTCGTCGCCGCGGGCCTCGCGGCGGCGGAAATCGCGGGCCGGCCAGGCGCCGCGCTGCTCGACGCCTACGTCGTCGGCTTCGAGATCGAAGGCCGGCTCGGCCGGACAATGAACCCGCGGCACTATCAGCGCGGCTGGCACTGCACGGCGACGATCGGCACCCTTGGAGCCGCGGCTGCGGCCGCGCGCCTGTTGGGGCTGGATGCGCGGCAGGCAGCCCACGCGCTGGCGATTGCCGCTTCGGAAGCGTCGGGCCTGAAGGAAAACTTCGGCACCATGGTGAAGCCGCTGCACGCCGGGCTGGCGGCACGCAATGGCGTCCTCGCGGCGCAGCTGGCGCGGGCCGGGATGACCGCGAGCGCGGCGGCGATCGACGGCGCCCAGGGACTGCTGACGGCGATGGACAGCGAGCGGCCGTCGCTCGACGAAGCGATCGGCGATCTCGGCGAGCGCTGGGAGATTCTCGACACCGGTATCACGGTGAAGCTCTACCCGTCGTGCGCCGGCACGCATCCGACGCTCGACGCGCTGCTCGACCTGAAACGGCGCGAAGGCTTCGCGGGCGAGGACGTCGACACGATCGAGGTCGGCGTCGATCCGATCGTGCCGACCATCCTCATCTACGATCGCCCGGCCAGCGGCCTCGAGGGGAAGTTCAGCATGCCGTTCTGCGCTGCGGCTGCGGTCGTGCACGGCCACATCGGCCTCGACACCTTCGACGCGGCCCATCTCGCCGATCCGCGGGTCGCCGCCGTGCAGTCGCGCGTGACGATGCGGGTCGACCCGTTGCTCGACGCGTCGGCGCCGGCGCTGACGCAGGCGCGGGTGAGCGTGCGGCTGCGCGACGGGCGGGTCTTGAGCGCGTCGGCCAACGGCGCGCGCGGGTATCACGATCGGCCGGCCAGCGACACGGAGCTCGCGGGCAAGTTCATGTCGTGTGCGCGCGAGAGCCTGTCGGAGAAACAGGCGGCGGAGGGCCTGGCGGCGGTGCGCGACATCGAACGCGCCGCCGATGTGCGCGCGGTCACCCGGCTGTTGATGCTTCCGCGAGCGTAGCGCGCTCCTGCAGGGGCCGCCGCTTACGGCCGCCGCGCCGGCGCGTGGGCGCGTTTCCAGATCATGAAGGTGCGCGTGAACTCGATCACCGGCGTCTTGTCCTGGTTGACGCCGGTGGTTCGGACGCGAACGATGCCCACCTTCGGCCGTGACTTCGACTCCCGGACGTCGAGCACCTCGCTGCGCGAGTAGATGGTATCGCCCTCGAACACCGGGTTCGGCAGCCGCACTTCGTCCCATCCCAGGTTGGCGACGCCGTTGACCGTGAGATCGGTCACCGACTGCCCGGTGACGAGCGCCAGCGTGAAGCACGAATTCACCAGCCGCCGCTTGAAGTCGGTGCGCGCCGCGTACTCGCCGTCGAAATGAATCGGGTTGGTGTTCATCGTCAGGCAGGAGAACCAGATGTTGTCGGCGTCGAGGATGGTGCGGCCGAGCGGGTGCTCGTAGACGTCGCCGATGGTGAAGTCCTCGAACACGCGGCCGGTCCACCCGTCTTTGACTGCCATCAGATCACTCCCTCTTTCCGCCATGCCGCCAGCGTCGCGTCCGCGACGCCGAGCTCGGCGAGAATCGCGTCGGTATGCTGGCCGAGCGCGGGCACGTCTCCCATTGCCGGCTCGACGCCCTCCATTCGCACCGGCGGGAGGCTGACCTGCAGCGGGCCGGCGGGTGAGCCAACTGCGCGCTGACAATTGCGCCCGGTGAGTTGGGGATGCTCGAGGAACTCGGCGATCGTGTTCACCCGTGCCCAGGCGATGCCCGCCGACTCGAGCCGCTCGATGACCCGGGCAGTCGACATCGCTGCGAAGGCCGACTCGATCGCCGCGTGAAGCGCCGCACGGTTTCGGACCCGCGCGGAATTGGTGTTGAAGCGCGCATCGGCGGCAAGCGCCGGCTGGCCGAGGACGTGCTCGCAGAACGCGCTCCACTCGCGCGCGTTCTGGATGCCGAGCGCGATCGTGCCGCCGTCGCCGGCGCGAAACGGGCCGTACGGCGCAATCGACGCATGGTTGGCGCCGGCGCGCGGCGGCGGCGTGCCGCCATACCCGGCAAAGAGCGCCGGCTGCGCCATCCACTCGGTCATGGCGTCGAAAAGGGAGACGTCGATGGCGGTTCCGCGGCCGGTCGATGCGCGCACGAGCAGTGCGGTGAGGATCCCGGAGTAGGCGTACATGCCGGCGGCGATGTCGGCGACCGAGATGCCGGCTTTGGCCGGGGCGTCTTCCGACCCGGTGATCGAGACCAGCCCGACCTCGCCCTGCACTAAAAGGTCGTACGCCTTCTTCGCCGAGTAAGGGCCGTCGGCGCCGTAGCCCGACACGGTGCAGACGATCAGCCGTGGATACTGCTGCCGCAGCGCCGAAGCCGCTGTGCCGATCCGATCGGCCGCGCCGGGCGCGAGGTTCTGGACGAAGACATCGGCTTGTGCCAGGAGCCGCGCGAGCACGCCGGCCGCTTCCGGCCGCTTCAGATCGAGCGTCAGCGACTCCTTCGATCGATTCAGCCAGACGAAATAGCTGGAAAGCCCGCGGACGGTGGTGTCGTAGCTGCGGGCAAAGTCGCCGCCGCCGGGCCGCTCGATCTTGATGACCCGCGCGCCGAGATCGGCGAGCTGCCGCGTGGCGAATGGCGCGGCAACCGCCTGCTCCACGGAGACGACGGTGACTCCCTTCAGCGGCTGCACGCGCCTTCCCTAGTACGAGCGGGGCAAACCCAGCACGTGCTCGGCGACGTAGGCGAGGATCAGGTTGGTCGACACCGGCGCGACTTGATAGAGGCGGGTCTCGCGGAATTTGCGCTCGATGTCGTAGTCCTCGGCGAAGCCGAAGCCGCCATGCGTCTGGACCGCGACATTCGCCGCTTCCCACGACGCATCGGCGGCGAGCAGCTTCGCCATGTTCGCTTCCGCGCCGCACGGCTGGTGGCGATCGAAGAGCTCCGCCGCCTTCATGCGCATCAGGTCGGCCGCCTCGACGTTGACGTGCGCGCGCGCGATTGGAAACTGGACCCCCTGGTTCTGACCGATCGGCCGGTTGAAGACGACCCGCTCCTTCGCGTACCGCGCCGCGCGGGCGACGAACCAGCGGCCGTCGCCGATGCATTCGGCGGCAATCAGGATCCGCTCGGCGTTCAGCCCGTCGAGCAGATAGCGAAAGCCCTGGCCCTCCTCGCCGACCAGCGCGTCGAGCGGCACTTCCAGGTCGTCGAAGAACAGCTCCGTGGTCGCGTGGTTCATCATCGTGCGGATCGGCCGGATGGTAAGGCCATGGCCGACCGCAGTGCGCAGGTCGACCAGGAGGATCGAGAGTCCCTCGGTGCGCTTCTTCACCTGTTCGATTGGCGTCGTTCGCACTACCAGCAGGAGCAGGTCCGAGTGCTCGGCGCGCGAGATCCACACCTTCTGGCCGCGGACGATGTAGCGGCCGCCTTTTCGCGTCGCCGTCGTCTTCAGCTGCGTGGTGTCGGAACCAGTCGTCGGCTCGGTGACGCCGAAGGCCTGCAGCCGCAGCCGTCCGTCGGCGATCGCCGGCAGGAACGCGCGCTTCTGCGCCTCCGAGCCGTGCCGGAGCAGCGTGCCCATCGTGTACATCTGCGCGTGGCACGCGGCGGCGTTGCCGCCGCTGCGGTTGATCTCCTCGAGGATGATCGACGCCTCGACGACGCCGAGGCCGCTGCCGCCGTACTCCTCGGGGATGAGCGCCGCCAGATACCCGGCGTCGGTCAGCGCCTTGACGAAGGCTTCGGGATACGCGCGCGCCTGGTCGAGCTCGCGCCAGTAGCTGTCGGGGAAGCCCTGGCACAAGCCGCGGATCGCGGTGCGCAGATCGTGCTGCAGCTCGGCGCTCGGCATCGGGAGCGGAATCATATAATGCGGCGCATGAAAAGAAACGCCGGCCTCATCCTGATCGCGCTCGCCGCGCTCGCTGTCGCGTCCGCGGCGCAGTCGCGCGGCGCGCGGCTGCTCGTGCTCAACAAGGAAGATGCGACGCTGAACGTCATCAACCCGGAATCGGGCACGATCCTCGCGACCGTCGCGACCGGCCAGGGGCCGCACGAGCTCGTCGCCACCGCCGACGGCAAGACGGCGTTTGCCAGCAACTACGGCACCGGGCCGGCGCCGGGACACACGATCTCGATGATCGACGTTGCCGCCGGCAAGGAGCTGCGCCGCATCGACGTTGCGCCGCTGTCGCGCCCGCACGGCCTCGCGGTGGTCAACGGCAAGCTGTACTTCACCGCCGAGGCCGACAAGAAGATCGCGCGCTACGACCCGGCGGCCGGCAAGATCGACTGGGAGTTCGACACCGGACAGAACACCACGCACATGGTGCTGCCGGCGAAGGACGCGCGTACGATCTTCACGTCGAACATCGCCTCCGACACCATCTCGATGATTCAGCAGGCCGCCGGCGGCGCGTGGTCGCAGACGATCGTGCCCGTCGGCAAGGGGCCGGAAGGGCTCGACCTGTCGCCTGACGGCCGGCAGCTGTGGAGCGCCCACTCGCGCGACGGCGGCGTCTCGGTGATCGATGTGGCCTCGAAGAAGGTCGTGCACACGATCGCCGCCGGGACGAAGCGCTCCAACCGGATCAAGCTGACGCCCGACGGCAAGTTCGCGCTGATCTCCGATCTCGAAGCCGGCGACCTGGTCGTGCTCGATGCGGCGGCGCACAAGGAAGTGAAGCGGCTGCCGCTGGGCAAGATGCCGGAAGGGATCTTGATTCCGCCGGCCGGGGGAGTCGCCTACGTCGCCGTCAACGGCGACAATCACGTTGCCGTCGTCGATCTGAAGTCCTGGCAGGTGACGAAGAAGATCCAGACGGGCAAAGGCCCTGATGGCCTTGCATGGGTGCCGTAACCGTCACTTGATGCCGACGATCGCAGACCTCATCGTCGGCGCGCTGCGCGATGCGGGCGTGGGCTTCATCTTCGGCATGCCGGGCGGCGGCAGCAGCCTCGATCTGATGGCCGCCGCCGGCCGCGCCGGCATTCCCTTTGTCCTCACCGCGACTGAAACCGGCGCGGCGCTCGCCGCACTCGCGCAGGCGGAGGTGTCGGGACGGCCCGGCGTCTGCCTGACCACGCTCGGCCCTGGTGTCGCGTCCGTGGTCAACGGCGTGGCGTGCGCCTGGCTCGATCGCGCGCCGCTGGTCGTCGTCACCGACAGCCAGCCGTCGGCGAGCGGCGGCCGGTACGCGCACCAGCGGCTGGATCACGCCGCGCTGCTCGGCCCGATTACCAAATGGTCGGCGACGATCTGCGCCGACGCCGTTGTCGACACGCTGCACAGGGCGATTGACTGCGCGACCACCGAGCCGCGCGGCCCGGTGCACATCGAATGCCCCGGCGAGGTCGCCGGGCTCGAATACCACGCGTCGCGTCGCGACGGCGAAGACTTCGAGGTGTCGACCGGCGCGGCGCACGGGCAGCCGGCGCACCTCGTCGACACGGCGCCGCTGCGCGATCCCGACGCGGTCATCCCGGTGGTCGATGGCGCCCGCAAGCCGCTGCTGATCGTCGGCCTCGGCGCCCGCCGCCCGCTCGACGCCGAAGCGATTGCAGCGCTGTGCGCGAGCCATGGCATTCCGGCCATGGTCACCTACAAGGCGAAGGGCGTGATCGCCGACACCGACCCGCATTTTGCCGGCGTCTTCACCAACGGCGCGATCGAGCGCGCGATCGTCGCCGAGGCCGACCTGCTCGTCGGCGTCGGCCTCGACCCTGTCGAACTGCTGCCGCGCCCGTGGACGTTCAATCAGCCGATCGTGAACGTCGCCCCGTGGGCGGTGGACGATCGCCACGTCCCCTTTGCCGCGCAGCTGGTGACCGACGTCCCGACCGGCATGGAATTCATCGCTCGCGTGCTGGCGCGGTCGGACTGGGATCTGGATGCGGTTCGCCGCACCTGTGTGGCGGCGCGGCAGAACGTGTGCCCGCCGGCTGGGCCGCGGCTCAGCGCCCATCGCGTCATCCAGGTGGCGGCCGACGCCGCTGCCGCGCGCGCCCGCGTCGCCGTCGATGCCGGCGCGCATATGTTTGCCGCGACGATGCTGTGGCCCGCCTTCGAGCCCAACGGCATGCTGATCTCCAACGGTCTGTCGACGATGGGATTTGCGCTGCCGGCGGCAATCGGGGCGGCGCTGCTCGAACGCGAAGGCGCGCCGGGGGCGATTCACGACCACGATCGGCCGGTCGTCGCGCTCACCGGCGACGGCGGCCTGCTGATCTGCGCCGGCGAGCTGCTCACGGCGGTGCGCGAGCGGCTTCGCGTGATCACCATCGTCTTCAGCGACGGCCGATTGAGCCTGATCGACATCAAGCAGCGGCAGCGTCGGCTGCCGGAGTGCGGCGTCGAGCTCGGGGCGGTCGACTGGTGCCGCATGGCTGAGAGCCTCGGCGCCGCCGCGGAGCGGGCGGCCGACGAATCGGAGCTGCAGCGTGCCCTGGCCAGAGCGCTCGAATACCGCGGACCGACGGTGATCGAAGCGAGGATCGATCCGGGCACCTACGCGGACACGCTGCGCGCGGTCCGCGGTAATTAGGAAATGCGCGCGGCTCGGTAGCGCAGGCCTTCAGGCCTGCCAACGCCGCGCGGGCAGCCCTGAAGGGCTGCGCTACGGCGAGGAATAACGATGATGCGAATCAAGAAGCTGCTTCCGATAGTCGCGGTGCTTGCGACCGCGTGCGCGCGGGCGCCGCAGTACGACGTGGTCATCCGTCACGGCACCGTCTACGACGGGACCGGCGCGGCGCCGGCGGTCGAGGACCTCGCGATCAGCGGCGATCGGATCGCCGCCCGCGGCAATCTCGGCTCGGCGCGCGGCCGCGACGAGGTGGACGCAACCGGCCTCGCCGTCGCGCCGGGTTTCATCAACATGCTCAGCCACTCCGAGACGTCGCTGATCGCTGACGGCCGCTCACAGGGAGACATCCGGCAGGGTGTGACGCTCGAAGTGTTCGGCGAGAGCTCGATGGGACCGCTCAGCGAGCAGATGAAGCGGGAGCAGACCGAGCGGCAGGGCGATATCAAGTTCGACATCACCTGGACGACGCTCGGCGAGTACCTCGATCACCTGGCGGCGCGCGGCATCTCGACCAACGTCGCCTCGTTCGTCAGCGCCGCGACCGTCCGCGTCCACGAGCTTGGCAGCATCAACCGCGCGCCGACGCCCGAGGAGCTCGATCGGATGCGCGGCCACGTCCGCCGCGCGATGGACGAAGGCGCGATGGGGCTGACCTCGGCGCTGATCTACACCCCCGGCGTGTTCGCGAAGACCGACGAGCTCGTCGAGCTGGCGAAGGTCGCCTCCGAGTCGGGCGGCATGTACATCTCGCACATGCGCAGCGAAGGCAATCGCCTGCTGGAGGCGATCGACGAGGTGCTCACGATCGCGCGCGAGGCGCGCATCCGTGCGGAGATCTATCACCTCAAGGCCGCAGGCAAGGAGAACTGGGCCAGGCTCGACGACGCGATCGCGCGCATCGAGGGAGCGCGGAAGGAAGGGCTCGAGATCACCGCCGACATGTACACCTACACCGCCGGGTCGACCGGGCTCGACGCGTCGATGCCGCCGTGGGTTCAGGAAGGCGGGTACAAGGAGTGGGCCAAGCGGCTTCAGGATCCGAAGGTCCGCGAGCGGCTGCGCCGCGAGATGACGACGCCGACGGATTCGTGGGAGAACCTGCTGCTTTCAGCCGGCGGCGAGGGTGCGCTGCTGGTTGGTTTCAAGAACGAGGCGCTCCGCGGGTACGCAGGCAAGACGTTGGCCGATGTCGCCAAGGAGCGTGGCAAGTCGATCCAGGAAACGGCGATGGATCTCGTCGTCGAGGACGGCAGCCGCGTCCAGGTCGTCTACTTCCTGATGGCGGAAGACAACGTCACGAAGCAGATCCGGCTGCCGTGGGTGAGCTTCGGATCCGACGCCGCATCGATGGCGCCCGAAGGCGTGTTCGTCAAGACCAGCACCCACCCGCGGTCGTACGGCAACTTCGCCCGGCTGCTCGGCAAGTACGTCCGCGACGAGCGCGTCGTCCCGCTCGAAGAGGCGATTCGCAAGCTGACCTTGCAGCCGGCGGAAACGCTGCGCGTCAAGGAGCGCGGCAAACTTGCTCCGCAGTTCTTCGCCGACGTCGTCGTCTTCGACCCGGCGACGATTGCCGACAAGGCGACCTACGAGAGGCCGCACCAATACGCGGTGGGCATGCGCCACGTGTGGGTCAACGGCGTGAGGGTGTTGAAGGACGGCGAGCACACCGACGCAAAACCCGGCCGCGTCGTGCGGGGGCCGGGGTGGAAGCCCAGGACGTCCTGATCGGGTCTCGTAGCGCAGGCCTTTCAGGCCTGCCCGCGGCCTAGGCAGCCCTGAAGGGCTGCGCTACGCCGACTCCCCGTTTGGGTAGTGTCGCGCCGCGCCCGGCCTTTTATCATCGAGCTGTGATCCCTCAACTCCAGGACTCTGAGCTGCTCGACGCCTACTCGCGCGCCGTCACCCAGGCGGTCGAGGTGGTCGGGCCGGCGGTGGTGAAGATCGATGCCGAGCGCGGCAACGGATCCGGCGTGGTCTTCACGCCCGACGGCCTGATCCTGACCAATTGCCATGTCGTCGATCGCGCGAAGCGCCTCACGGTCATGCTGCCCGACGGCCGCTCGATGCCGGCGGACGTCATCGGCCACGACGCCGACACCGACCTCGCCGTGATTCGCGCCGACGTGTCGAGCGGGCCGGCGCTGCCGGCGGCGGCGCTCGGCGACTCGCGGGCGGTGCGCGTCGGCCAGGTCGCGATTGCGATTGGCAACCCGTACGGCTTCCAGCATTCGGTCACCGCCGGCGTGGTGAGCGCGCTGGGACGGTCGCTGCGCAGCCAGTCGGGCCGGATGATGGACGACATCATCCAGACCGACGCCGCGTTGAACCCCGGCAACTCGGGCGGTCCGCTGGTGACGACCAGCGGCGAAGTGGTCGGGATCAACACCGCGACGATCATGCAGGCGCAGGGGTTGTGCTTCGCGATCGCGATCAACACGGCGCGCTTCGTCGCGCTACGGCTGCTGCGCGATGGCAAGATCCGCCGCAGCTACATCGGCGTCGGCGGGCAGACGGTGCCGATTCCGCGCGCGGTCGCGCGCGCCAACCAGCTGGCGGTGTCGTCGGGCGTCTTCGTGGTGTCGGTCGAGAAGAACAGCCCCGCGGCCGCTGCCGGGCTGCGCGACGGCGACGTCGTGCTGGCCCTGGACGGCGAGGCGGTGACCGGCATCGACGATCTGCACCGGCTGCTGACCGCCGACCGGATCGGCAGCTCGGCCCCGCTCACGATCCTGCGCAGCGCGCAGCGGCAGCAGTTGACGGTTGTGCCAAGCGAACGCAGGTAGATCGCAGCCCTGAAGGGCTGCGCTACGGGAGGCGGTTGTACAATCCGCGCCATGAAGAGCTCACGGCGCGTCTCCATCCTGTCCGCGCTCGTCGTCGCGCTGCTCGCGGTGACGCCGGCCGTCCCGCAGCTGCAGGGCGATCCGACTGCCGACGAGTTCGCCATCCGCGACGTCATGATCCCGATGCGCGACGGCGTCAAGCTGCACACCAAGATCTACACGCCGAAGAAGCAAACCGCGCCCCTGCCGCTGATCATGAAGCGGACGCCGTACGGCATCGAAGGCTCGGCGGGGAACTTCGTCTCCTACCTGAGAGCGCTGGCCGACGACGGCTACATCTTCGTCTTCCAGGATCTGCGGGGGAAGTTCGGCTCCGAGGGGACCTTCGTGATGCAGCGGCCGCCGCGCGGGCCGGGCAACCCGTCGCCGCTCGACGAAGGGACCGACACCTACGACACGATCGACTGGCTGCTGAAGAACGTGCCGCGCAACAACGGCCGGGTCGGGATGCTGGGCATCTCCTACGACGGCTGGACGACGATCATGGGCGCGCTCGAGCCGCACCCGGCGCTGAAGGCCATCTCGCCGCAGGCGTCGCCGGCCGACATGTGGATCGGCGACGACTTCCATCACAACGGCGCGTTCCGACTGAGCTACGGCTTCGAGTACGCGGCGATGATGGAGAGCGGCAAGGACGTACAGCAGTTCGCGTTCGATGCTTACGATACCTTCGGCTGGTACCTGCGCCTCGGCTCGCTCGCCAACGTCAACGCGAAGTACCTGCACGGCAAGATCCCGACCTGGAACGACTTCGTCGCCCACCCCGACTACGACGAGTTCTGGAAGCGGCAGACGATGATCCCGCAGATACAGTCCGTCAAGGTGCCGACGCTCAGCGTCGCCGGCTGGTGGGACCAGGAAGACTTCTACGGGCCGATCCGGATCTACGACGCGCTCGAGCAGCACGACGCCTCGAAGTTGAACTACCTGGTCGTCGGGCCGTGGCGGCACGGCGGCTGGGCGGCGGGCCCGGGCGATCGGCTCGGCGCGATTCCGTTCGACAGCGCCACCGGCAAGTACTTCCGCGACGAGGTGCAGGCGCCGTGGTTCGCGTATTTCTTGAAAGATCGGGGCAAGCTCGACATGCCGGAGGCGCTGACATTCGAAGCCGGCTCGAACCGGTGGCGGCGCTGGGACCAGTGGCCGCCGACGAAGAGCACCGACGCGAAACCGCTGTACTTCGGCGCCGGCGGCGCGCTCGGCTTCGATCGGCCGGCGGCGCAGGATGACGCCTTCGACAGCTACGTGTCGGATCCGGCATTCCCGGTGCCTTACCGGCAGCGTCCGATTCAACCCACCTATTTCCCGGGCGGGTCCAAATGGTCGACGTGGCTCGTGGAGGACCAGCGGTTCGTCGGCGATCGCCCCGATGTCGTCAGCTGGAAGACGCCGCCGCTCGAGTCGAACGTCACCATTGCCGGCGAGGTGATGGCGCACCTGTTCGCGTCGACGACCGGCAGCGACGCCGACTGGGTGGTGAAGCTGATTGACGTGTACCCGGAGCATCATCCCGAAAACTGGGACCTCGCGGGCTTCCAGCTGATGGTGTCGAACGAAGTGTTTCGGGGGCGCTACCGTCAGAGCCAGGAGAAGCCGTCAGCGATCACGCCCAATGCCGTGCTCGAGTACAGCTTCAGCCTGCACACGCAGAACTACACCTTCCTGAAGGGGCACGCCGTCATGGTCCAGGTGCAGAGCAGCTGGTTCCCGATCATCGATCGCAACCCGCAGACGGCGGTGCCGAACATTTTCAACGCGAAGGAGTCGGACTTCCAGAAGGCGACGCATCGCATCTACCGCTCGGCGCAGCATCCGTCGAATGTGACGATCCCGGTCGCCCGTTAGAGCGTGATCAAGCCGCGCCGCACCGCCCGCCGCACCGCGTCGGTGCGGTTGGCGGCGCCGAGCTTGCCGGCGATCGAGGCGACGTGAAACTTGACCGTCTGATCGCTGATGCCGAGGCGCGCGGCAATCGCCTTGTTCGGCAGCCCTTCGGCCAGAAGCTCCAGCACCTGCACCTCGCGCGCCGTCAGCGGTTCGTCGAATGCCGCCTCGTCGTCGGCCGGCGCCGCTGCGCTCGTGCCATCGTCGGCGACGAGCATCGCCTCGACGCCGGTATCGGCCGCGCGCGCCGCCGCGACGGTGGCGAACTCGCCGGCGATCTCGAGCGAGCCGTTCAGCTGCGCCCGCAGCCGCGCACGCGCCGGCGGTGATCCGACGAGCAACACTCGCATCAGTGCACGGGACGCTCGCCGATGGTCACCGTCAGATCGGTGACCTTGCCGCCGCGCAGCAGCTTGAGCGGTACCTTGCGACCGACGCCGATCGAGAACAGCTGCGCCAGCAGCTGCTCGGGCGACGCGGTCGCGTGTCCATCGAGCTCGAGCAGCACGTCGCCGACGAGCACGCCGGCCGCCGCCGCCGGGCCGTCGCCGGTGACGCCGACCACCAGCAGCGCTTCGTCGCGTTGATGGCCGCCGCGCTGGCTCTCGGGCAGCGCGACGCGCTGGCCGGCGAGGCCGAGGTAGCCGCGCTTGAGGCTGCCGTGCTCGACCAGCGTCGCCGCCGTCTTCCACGCGATCGTCGCCGGGATGATCACGCCGAGGCCGCGAATTGCCGTCGCGGTGGCGACGCCAATCAACCCTCCCGCGGTGTCGACGAAGGCGCCGCCGGCAAAGCCGTCGTGCATCGGCGCCGTGGTGCGGTAGACCTGATCGATCGCCTGACGCCTGCCGGTCGGCAGCGGCCCGCCGATCACCGACAGCACGCCGGCGCTTGCGGTGACGACGTTGCTCCACGAGCGCGCGACGGCGAGCGCGAGATGGCCGACGCGCGGCGCCGACGACGCCGGCGCGATTGGTTTGGTGGCGAGACTGGCGACGCGCAGGACCGCCAGGCCGGTCGTCGGATCCCACCCGGCGAGATCCGCGTCGAGCGTGCGGCCGTCGTCGGTGCGCACGTGCAGGCCGTCGTCGCGGCCCAGCGCCCGGACTGTGGTCAGCACCACGTTGTCAGCGTACACGAGGCCGCTGGCCGGGCGGCGGCGTCCCTGGACCTGCACGACGGCAGGTGCAGCGGCGGCCACCGCATCGGCGAGCTGGTTCGAGAAGGTTGTGAGAAGGTCGGTGCTCATGCGCCCGATGGTGACAGACCGGCGCCAGGCGCCGGATCACCCAATCGGGCGGAACCGACGCTAGTCCTTGCCTTTCGAACGGGTGGCAACCGTCCAGTCGAACTGAGCCGACACGGCGACGCCGTTCCGGGTGAACGTCACCGTGACGTGATAGCTCCCCGCTGTCGTCAGGCGGCCCCGGATTTCACCGTCGCGGCTGTCGATGGCGAGCCCCGGCGGCAGGCCGGCGGCGGCGAACGCGCCATCCCGATCACTGCGCGAGTCGGTCCGCGTCAGCCGGAGACGAAGCCGGACCTCGTCACCGACGCGATCGCTCTGCGGCCCGGGGTTGACGATCTGCGCCCCGGTGTTCGGGGTCACGGTGATCGTCACCGTCGCGGTTGCGCCGTTGTAGTTCGTGGTGTCGGCCGGCGTGAAGGAAACCGAGAGCGTCTGCGACGCATTCAGCACGGTTCCCAGCGGCGGATCGTAGGTGAACGTGCCGGCGACGTTGGCGGTCGCATTCAGCTGCGTGCTGGTCAGAGCCGTGCCGGCGACGACAGCGGCCGGCTGCGCCCAACTGAGAGTCGGCGTCGCCCGGGCGATGGTGATGGCGACGCTGCCCGACGCGGAGTTGTAGTTCGTGCCGCCGAAGCTCCAGTTCGCGGTGCCGCCCGGCACGTCGGCGAAGCCGGCGCCGAGGTTGAGCAGCGCGCCCAGGTTCTCGCCGTTCACGCCGGTGGCCGTGCCGCTGGCGCCGTGCGCAACGCCGTCGTACGTGCCGCTGTATCCGGAGACGGCAATCACCGCGTCCGCACGGTTGATGGTGATCGCCGCCGTGCCTTCGGCGGCGTTGTAACTGGCATTGCCGGCGAAGGTCCAGCTCGCAGTGCCCCCGGGTGCGTCCGTGAAGCTGTCGCCGAGATTGAGCAGCGCGCTCAGGTCCTCTCCGTCGACGCCGGTCGCCGAGCCGGTCGCGCCATGCGCGGTACCGTCATAGCTGCCGGTGTAACCGGACACGACGATCGTCGCGGTCCTCTTCACATCGCTGGGGCCGAGCGGCGCGATCGTCACGACCACCCGTGCGTCCGTCAATTCGACGTGCGCTTCGCCCGAGGTCGGCGCCGCGAAGACCGACAGGTTGGTCGTAATCGACACCGGGACGATCGTCAGCTGCGAATTCGAGAACTCCTCGGTGCGTGAGAGCGACGGATCGGATCGGAAGAAGCCGAGGTGTGATGGCTTGCCGGCGACGATCCAGCTGGATGCGCCTCGTGCGTCGGCAACCCGGATGATCGACCCGACGCCGGCCTGCACGTAGGTGATGCTCGAGACGTAATACCCCGATGGGGCGACGACGTTGAAGCTCAGGGTGTCCATCGCGACGCGGTTGCCGAATGCCTCGGTCGAGGCCTTGAACGCATCGTCGAGAGAATCTCCCGAGTCCCTGCCGCTCTCGAATCCGATCAGGAGCGTGTTGGGGGCGGCGGGATCGACGTGAGTGCTGTCGGCGTTTGGATTGAAGAACTTTCCCGGCACCGCGTCGCGAACATCGGTGAACGTCACGTGTTGGGCCAGCGCCGGCGCGGCGCAGCCGAGGAGGATGAGGGCAAGAATAGCGGCCGGCACGCGCGTCTGGAGATTCATCTAGATCCTCTCTAAGGGTGGTGCAATGGACGCTTGAATACCGAGGCGCTATGCTGCACGAGCCTGCGTGCTACGTCTATGGCACGAAAGTGGGGGATGATGTCGGGGCGCGGTCATGTTCACGCGCCCGAGGAGCCTGTATGCGACGCGCCGCGTTTCTCGTTGTACTGCTTGGCTTTCTGACGCCGCTCGGCGCGCAGCGCGCCGCCGTCTCGACGAAGCCCGATACGCCGTTCAAGCTGGCCACGTTCGAGGCGGCGGGGAAGACGCGCGTCGGACTCGTGCTCGGCACCCGGGTGCTGGACATCGCGGGGGCGAACGCGGAGCTGACCCAGAAAGCCGGTGTGGCCGCGGTACGAATCCCCGGCGAAATGCGGGAGCTGATCGAGCAGTACGCGCGCGTGGCGCCGCGGCTCTACCAGATTGCCAATTACTTCAAGGACGGCGCGGCCGCGCCGTTTGCGTTCGATCTCGACAAGGTCGCGATCAAGGCGCCGATCAAATATCCGTACAACCTTCTGGCCGCGGCGGCGAACTACAAGCTGCACGCCGGCGAGATGTTCGCGCCGGGCAGCCCGCAGCAGCAGGCGGCGCTCGAGGCGGATCAGGACAAGGTCGATCCGGTCTTCTTCGCCAAGTCGCCGCGCTCCTGCATCATCGACCCGAACGAGCCCTACACGATGCCGCCGGGGCGCAACATCGACTGGGAAGGCGAGCTGGCGATCATCATCGGCAAGCCGGCGTTCAACGTCACCGAGGCGCAGGCCCACGACTACGTGTTCGGCTACAGCGTGATGTACGACCTCAGCGATCGCGGCGGCACCGGGCGCAAGCCGCTCACCGGCATGTTCGGCGGACCGAACTGGTTCGCGGGGAAGAGCGGCGACAAGTGCGCGCCCTTCGGGCCGTTGATCGTGCCGAAGGAGTTCGCCCCCAACCCGCCGCACTTTCACATCGTCACCAAGGTGAACGGCGTGGTGAAGCAGGACGGCAACACCGCCAACTGGATCTGGGACGAGGCGCACATGATTCGCTACCTCACCTCGATCCTGACGCTGTATCCGGGCGACGTGATTTCCAGCGGCACGCCGGACGGCGTCGGCGCCGGACGCAAGCCACCGGAGTTCCTGAAGCCGGGCGACGTGGTGACGATCGAGATCGATGGCATCGGCCTGTTGCGGACGCCGATGCGGGCGCGCACGGCGCCGGCGACGCCATGATGGGGGGTAGGGGGCCGAGCAAGCTCGGCCCCCACAGGTGGGTCATGGGCAAGCTCGGCCCCCACGGGTGGGTCGTGGCAGCGCTTGCGATCGCGGCGCTGCACGGCCAAACACCGCCGCCGGTTGCCGAGACGATCCTCGTCAACGGCCACATCGTCACCGTCGACGCGAATTTCTCAACCGCACAAGCCGTCGCGATTGGCGGCGGTCGGTTCACGGCAGTCGGCACCGATGCCGCGATCCGAAAGCTCGCCGGTCCCGCGACGACGACAATCGACCTCAAAGGCCAGACGGTCATCCCCGGGCTCGCCGACAACCACCTTCACGACGCGGGCGGCGGCCCGGGCGTCGATCTGTCGCGGGTGCGGACGATGGCGGCGCTGCTCGGGGCGATTGCGGCCCGCGTCAGGCAATCGAGTCCCGGCGAGGTTGTCATCACCAACAGCGACTGGCACGAGGCGCAGCTCGCCGAACACCGCCTGCCGTACCGGAAAGATCTCGACACCGTCGCGCCGGTGAATCCGGTGGTCGTCGTTCGCGGCGGACACGAGTACATCCTGAATTCCGCGGCGCTGAAGAAGTGGAACGTCACGAAAGAGACGCCGCAGCTGCCCGGCGGGCGGATCACGCGCGACGCGCACGGCGAGTTGAACGGCGAGCTGGTCGATCGCGCGAAGTCGCTGGTGCAGCTGCCGCCGCCGCCACCGCTCACCGTGGAGGCGCTGGTCGAACAGCATCGAAAGCTGAATGCCGCCGGGCTGACCAGCATCCGCTATCCGGGCGCATCGATCGAGCAATACCGGCTGCTGCAGGAGATGCAGCGCAAGCGTCTCCTGACGATGCGCGTGACGCAGTTGATGCGCGTCAACGCCGACAGCGCGGAGAAGATGCGCGCCGCCGTCGCCGCGCTGAACGTCAAGCCGGATGAAGGCGACGAGTGGGTGCGCGTCGGCGGCATGAAGCTGGGCGTCGACGGCGGCTTCGAGGGCGGCTGGATGCGCGAGCCGTACGCCGAGCCGTGGGGAGAGCGCGGCACCTTCTTCGGCGTCAACACCATGAAGCAGGCGCCTTACACCGACGTGGTGAAGGAGCTGAATCGCCTCGGCTGGCGCGTCGCGACTCACGCCGTGGGCGACGCCGCGATCGACGAAGTGCTCGCCGCCTACGAGGCGGCCAACGCGGAAAAGCCGATCGCCGCGCGACGGTGGAGCATCGAGCACGCGTTCATCGCGCAGCCGGATCAGCTGCCGCGAATGAAAACGCTCGGGCTCGTCGTCTCGGCGCAGAACCACCTCTACCTTGCCGGCCCGAGCCTGGTTGCCTACTGGGGTCCGCAGCGCGCGGCGCGCACGACGCCGATGCGCGCGTTCTACGATCAGGGACTGGTGGTGACGAGTGGGACCGACTCGGCCGTGGTGCCGTACCCGCCGTTGTGGACCCTTTATCACTTCGTCAGCCGCGCTACAATCAGCGGCGGTGTTCTTGGCGCGGACCAGAAGATCACGCGCCGGCAGGCGCTGCAGGCAGCGACGATCAACAACGCCTACCTGACGTTCGAGGAGCGCACCAAAGGCTCGATCGAGCCGGGGAAGGTCGCCGACCTCGTGGTGCTGCCCGCCGACATCCTGACGTGCGACGAGCCGCTCATCGAACGGATGGAAGTCGTGATGACGATGGTCGGCGGGAACGTGGTGTACCGCAGAAGGTAAGGCCTTACGTCACCGGTAATGTATCGCGATGTTTCCGCCTGTGCTGTCAATGAGTTAGCTCTGGTCCGGGCCTTGCTGTTGGAGCCGCCACCGTGTCCCGATTCGCTTTCGTGCTCACTCTAGGTCTGTCGCTCGGCGCCCCCTGGGGCGTGACAACCGTTTACGCGCAGGCGACGTCTTCATCGTCGTCTTCTTCGTCATCGTCGACGGCAGCCGCCGCTCAGTCGTCGTCCGACGACGACGCGACGCTGCGGCCGCTCGAACCCGATTTCACCGTCGTCAACCTGCCGACGACGCTGCCGCTGCCGCGCTTCGGCGGCAACTTCCACCTGACGCACCGCTTCAACCAGAACCTGCGGCGCGCGCCGTTCGACGAGCAGCTCAGCAACCTGTTCGGCCTCGATCAGGGCGCGACGATTCAGTTCGAGTACCGCTTCGGCATCATGCGGCACCTGCAGGCGATCGCCGCGCGCACCAACAACGGCAAGACGTTTCAGTTCTCGGGCAAGTACGACGCGTTTCACCAGTCCGCCTCGACGCCGGCCGGCCTCTCGGCGATCGTCAGTATCGAGGGTGAGGACAACTTCCGCAGGGACTACGCACCCGCGCTCGGCGTCGTCGTCTCGCGCACGCTCGGCAACGTCGCCGCGGTCTATGCGACGCCGTTCTGGGTCCACAACACGCTCTCCGGCACCGGCGTCAGCCGCGACACTGGCTTCCTCGGCCTGGGTGCCCGCGTGCGTGTCCGCCCGACCGTCTACGTCGTCGGCGAGGTCTCACCGCGGGTCGGCGGGTTCGTTGCTGGGGATCCGCTCTACGCCTTTGCGATCGAGAAGCGCGTCGGCGCGCACGTGTTCTCGCTCACCTTCGCCAACGCCGCGGCGACCACCTACGCGCAGATCGCGCGCGGCGGCATCCCGGAAAGTTTGTTTTTCGGCTTCAACCTGGCTCGTAAGTTCTACTGAGGAGACCATCGATGAAACCAGTGTCAGCATTCGTCATCGCGCTCAGCCTGCTGGTGGCCGGCTGCGGCAAAGACTCGTCGACTCCGACCACGCCGTCGCCGTCGACCAATCCGATCTTCGTCGCCAGCCTGTCGCCCGCGAACGAAGTGCCGCCGGTGACCAACTCGGAATCGTCGGTGAGCGGCACCGCGACGATCACGTTGAACACGACCAGGGACAGCGCCGGCAACGTCACCTCGGCCAGCGCCACCTTTGCCGTCACGCTCGGCGGGTTCCCGGCCGGATCCGCGATCAACATCGCGCACATCCACGAAGGCGCGAGCACCTGCGCCTGCCCGGTGGTGGTCAACACCACGCTGGCCGCCGGCCAGGTGACGGTCACGAACAACCTGGCGTCGTTCACCAAGGACAACATCCCGGTGACGGCGGAGGTCGCGAACCGGATCATCGCCAACCCGGGCAACTTCTATTTCAACGTGCACTCGACGTTGAATCCGGGCGGCGTCGCGCGCGGCACGCTGGTCAAGACCAACTAGTTCTCGCACGCTCGAACGCCGGCCGCGCGTGATGCGCGGCCGGCTGCGTCCGCCTGCAGCCCGGCCGGGCGCCGCGCTCGTATATCATCCCCTCATGCGAGCCCCCTCCCGCTCTCTCATCACCGGCTCGATGTGCGCGCTGGCGACAACCCTGGCGCTGGCGCAGGAGCGTTCGGCGCCGCGCGCGCTGAGCGCCGCCGACTACGCGCGCGCCGAGAAGTTCATGGGCTACAACACGACGCCGCTGGTGCTGCATGCCGGCGTGCGGCCGGCGTGGGTCGTGGGCGACCGCTCGGATCGGTTCTGGTACCGGACGACGACCGAGAAAGGCGCGGAGGCGGTGCTCGTCGATCCGGTGAAAGGCACGAGGTCGGCCTGCGATCTGCCGGTGTGCCGGCCGTCCGAGCCGGAGGATGCGCCGCGTGCGGGACGGTACGACGAGCTCTCGCCCGATCGCCGCAAGCTGGCGTTCACCCGCGACTGGAACCTCTGGGTGCGCGACGTCGCCAGCGGGCGCGAGACGCAGCTGACGAAGGACGGGACCAGGGACTTCGGCTATGCCACCGACAACGCCGGCTGGACGCGCAGCGACCGGCCGATCCTGAAGTGGTCGCCCGATTCGAAGAAGATCGCCACCTTCCAGCAGGATCAACGGGCCGTGGGTGAGATGTACCTCGTCGACACCCGGGTCGGGCACCCGGTGCTGCAGGCGTGGAAGTATCCGCTGCCGGGCGACGAGACGGTGACGATGATCCAGCGGGTGGTGATCGACGTCGAGCGCGGCAAGGTCGTCCGGCTGCAGATGCCGCCGGATCAGCATCGCTCGTCGCTCTGCGACGACCTGGCGTGCCGCGGCGAATGGGGCGACGTGCAGTGGTCGCCCGACGGTTCGACCGTGGCGTTCGTGTCGACGGCGCGCGATCACCGGCGCGAGCAGCTGCGCGTCGCCGACGCCGCGAGCGGCGCGATCCGCGAGGTGCTGGAAGAGAAGGCGGAAACGTTTTTCGAGTCGGGCAACGGCGCGGTGAACTGGCGCTACCTGCCGGCGTCGAACGAGGTGATCTGGTTCTCGGAGCGCGACAACTGGGGCCACCTCTATCTCTACGACGCGCGCAGCGGACACGAGAAGCACGCGATCACGTCCGGCGACGGCAACGTCACGCAGCTGCTCCGCGTCGACGAGAAGAACCGTCAGCTCTACTTCATGGCTGTCGGCCGCGAAGCGGGCCGCGACCCGTATTTCCGGCATCTCTATCGCATCGGCATGGACGGCAAGGGCCTGCAGCTGCTGACGCCGGCCGATGCCGACCACGACGTGTCGTTCTCACCGTCGGGACGCTTTTTCGTCGACGTCTATTCGCGACCGGAGGTGCCGCCGGTTGCCGAGCTCAGGGACGCGGACGGCACGCTGGTGCTCGCGCTGGAGACCGCGGACGTCAGCCGGCTGGCCGCTGCCGGCTGGCAGCCGCCGACGCCGATTACAGTGAAGGCGCGCGACGGCGCCACCGATCTGCACGGCCTGCTCTACAAGCCGACCAGCTTCGATCCGGCGCAGAAGTACCCGATCGTCAATCACATCTATCCCGGCCCGCAGACCGGCAGCGTCGGCAGCCGCCAGTTCAGCGCCGCGCGCGGCGATGCGCAGGCGCTCGCCGAGCTCGGGTTCGTGGTCGTGGAAATCGACGGCATGGGCACGCCCTGGCGCTCGAAGAAATTTCACGAGGCCTACTACGGCAACATGGGCGACAACACGCTGCCCGACCAGGTCGCGGCGATGAAAGAGCTGGCGGCGCGATATCCGTGGATCGATCTCGAGCGCGCCGGAATTTACGGTCACTCAGGCGGCGGTTACGCCGCCGCGGACGCGATGTTCCGCTACCCGGATTTTTTCAAGGTCGGCATCTCCGAGGCGGGCAACCACGACAACCGCGTCTATGAAGACGACTGGGCCGAGAAGTGGCAGGGGCTGCTCGAGAAGAAGCCGGACGGCACCAGCAACTACGACAGCCAGGCCAATCAGCTGGTCGCGGCGAACTTGAAGGGCAAGCTGCTGCTGGCGCACGGCACGCTCGACGCCAACGTACCGCCGAACAACACACTGCTGGTCGTCGACGCGCTGATCAAGGCGAACAAGGATTTCGATCTGCTGATGCTGCCGAACCGGGGACACGGGTTCGGCAACGAGCCGTACATGGTTCGCCGGCGG
>Ga0134122_10000785_pt1 | contig 22165 bp, 13 predicted proteins | sample KB302_FD_96461 | JGI IMG/M metagenome (GOLD analysis project Ga0134122, IMG submission 96461) | Terrestrial soil microbial communities without Nitrogen fertilizer from Kellogg Biological Station, Michigan, USA - KB3-0-2 | ecosystem: Environmental > Terrestrial > Soil > Unclassified ... | reverse complement strand
GTTCGGAATCAACGGACTGCCGAGTTTGGGAGGCGCGATTCTGACGTCGACGGGGCTGGCGTTCATTGCGGGAACGATTCAGGACGACAACATTCGTGCGTTCAATGTTCAGACCGGAGAAGAAGTGTGGAAGCACGGGCTCCCTGCGGGCGGACAGGCTACACCCATGACCTACGAAGTCGAACTGGATGGCGGCAAGCGGCGGCAGTTTGTGGTGATCGCCGCAGGAGGCAATCCGCGAGGACGGTCTCAACCTCGCGACTACCTGGTGGCGTTTAGTCTGCCGGAGAAGTAAACGGGGTGGGTAGATTCTCTCAGGGCACTTAGTGGTAATGAAGGGGCACTCGAAATGCCCCTCCGTAAATTGGGGAGATTACTTGGAAGCGGACGCGACGGACGCGATCGCGAGCTTGGGCGCCAGGTTCAGGTGCCGGGAAAAGTCGTAAACGTAGGACTTGAATCCCTCATGGCCGCCGCTGGTATAGAAATCATAGGCGAGCATTTCGTTGTATGCCTGATCGATGGTCCATTCGTCATGAGTCATCCTGTAAATGGCGATCATGGAGCCTGTACGGTGCCTCCCCCCAGCGCAATGAACGTAGAGGATGCCGTTGCCCGGATCGTCAACTGCGTTCAGAAACTCATTTGCCTGCTCATCCGTCGGCCTGCCGTGGCCATCAATTTGAATATTGATGTACTTGAAACCAGCGGATTCTGCGTCGCGCCGCGCGCTGCTTTTCGCGTCTTCCCGCAGATCGATGATGGTCTTTACGCCAATTCCAGCCAGAGCTGCGTAGTCTTTACCGCTTGGCTGTTCTCCGCGGAAGATACGACCGTCGACGACACCGAAGTTTCCAATTGAAATCCCAGCCAGGGAAATCGGACCCATACTGCTGAAACGATTGGCTAGCATTTCGGTCGGTGAAACCGGGGCGGGCGCGTTACTTTTTGCAAAGGCGGTTATTGTCAGAAGTCCCAGGATCAGGGAACCACTAGCGGCACTCCTCAAGAACAGGCGATTCAGCATACGTTCACCCTCCTTAAATTTCTCTGAGTAGCGGAGCCGTTTTAGACCTCAACCAGGAGGAAAAGTTTCACCCGAGAGAGTGAGTATTGGAAGAATTATAAGAGGGCGGGGGAGGGGTTATCCCAAGGGTTCCTGATTGCCCGCTGGATGTTGAACTTCCGTCTGAATCTTCAAAACATTCTTCGATTCCGGTAGGATCTCTGCAAATTCATTGGTATTTCGGGAACGCAATTCCAGTTGCCCAATGACTTCTTTTGAACTTTGAAGAACACACCGAAGCTGGACATTGATTTCATCCAAAGCATCAAGGATTGTTTCGAGGTCCGCAAAACGCGCAGCTTTATCAGGATCGGAAGACATATTCATTTCAATTCCAATGACCTCTCTCATGCTTCAGGCGCTAAGGAAAAAGCCGCCTGCCGTGGAGGCAATTGGCCGATTGAATTCATCCAGACACCGGAGGAGATGATGGCTGGATCCGGCCTGCGGCAGGCGGCGACTCGCAACCGCACCTAAAACCCATTGAAGCAATACGGGTACCAATCCCTTGGTGGTTCGAGTACCCATTGAATCGTCGGTTCATTTGGATTTGCGAAAACGAAAGTCTTACGATGGCACGTCATGTCACTTGAAGTGGAGTGGCGAAGGCGCATCAGGTCAAAGCCAGGATTGGCCTGCCTGATGCGCCTTCCGGAAACCGATCTAATTGGAGTTGAGTTCAGATGTCAGTTTGACGGGTGTACCGATGATCTCTCCGGAAACCACCATTTCGACGCGGCGATTCAGCTGCCGTCCGATGGGGGTGTCGTTCGAGGCCACGGGCTGGCTTTCCCCGAAACCGTGTACGCCGATCATCGAACCTTTCACGCCCTGCTGCACCAGGAAATCCCGGACGGCGGCAGCGCGGTTTTCCGACAGGGTCAGGTTGAATTCCTCCGTGCCGACGCTATCGGTGTGCCCCTCGACTATGAGGCTCAGGCCCGGATGCGCCATCACAATTCCGGAGATCTTCGCCAGTTTCTCGCGGGCGCCGGGCTTCAATGTGGACTTTCCCGTATCGAAGAGGACGTCTGTCATATTGACGATCAATCCTCGGGGCGAATCCCGAGTTTGCAGAATCGCATTGAACTGCGTTACCAATTGCTGGCGCAATTCCTGCTTTTCCATCTCGGCCTTCGCGGCAGTTTTTCGAGCGCGTTCGGCATCGGCTTCAGCGGCCTGCCTGTCATTTGCAGCACGCTGTATTGTGATTTGAGCCTGCGCTTCCGATGCGGCGCGTGCCGACTCGGCTGCGGCTCGCTGCGACTCGGCTGCGGCGCGTGCCGACTCGGCTTCCGCACGCCTCAGCGCTTCCTGAGTACGAAGAAGTTCAGCGGCGTCAGCGTCTGCTTTTGCTCGATCCGCCCTTAACTTCGCTTCGGCTTCCCTCGCCTCGGCGGCAGCCCGCTCCTGCGCAATCTGTTCCTCGTCATGCCGCTTTAGCGCGATCAATCGCGCATCCTCGGCCGTTTGAACTGCCTGCCGCGCCATCATGGATAGCGGCTTCCAGTGTTTCTTGGCGCGATTCTCCTCAGCCTGCTGGAGGAAGTTGACCGACTTCGTGTAGGAATCCGCCGCGTACTTGTCGGCGCCGGACCAACGGGCAATGCGGACTGCATTCCGGGCTTCATACAGATCCAGCGGCACCTTCTTTTCGAGGAGGATTGGCTTCAATTCTGTTGGAAGAACATTGGTGATGTACTGACCGCGCTGCAACAATTCATATTTAGCTTCGATGGGTTGAAGGATCCCTTTGGTTTCCGGCCGGATAAAGTTCTCCATAACGACAACGTCGCTCGGCTGAGTGACCGCAAAATACGGTTCGGCTGTAACGATTAAGCCGAAAGCCTGCAATTCGGTGGTGACTTCGAGCTTGCTCTTATCGTCGTCCAGGATCAGTTCGCCCAGGTTTGTCGCCCGGCCTTCCGGACTGATGGCCCACATCACGTAGGTCAGGTATTCGGAGCCATACCGGGTCGCCGGTTCGAGGTTATCGAATTCGACTTTAATTTCGGTATAGCCCTTTTGGGTTTCCACTTTCGCCTCGCCTCTCGCTTTTGGCAGAAGCGGAGTTCCGCGGAAATCAATGGGGGTGGAACCCTGGCGTTGGCGATAGTTGACCGCCGTTGTCATACGGGCCACCACATGGATTGTGATTTTGTAGATGGAATTGTCCCCATCCCTCTGTTCCTGAATCTGGCGTGGAGCAGGGAGTTGCTGCGCCGTAGTCACGGCGGAAAGGACAAACGACATCGTAATAAATAGTAGAAGCGTTCTTATTCGCGTCATTTTGCACCTCACACTCGTAATTTGACTGGCACGACGCAGACCATTCGGCCAGCGATTGGACAAACCCATTCCTTCCAGGAAGTTACAATATCCGCTAGAGCCACGGCCAGCGCTGAACAGGGACCGCCGGGGAAAAAGGGGAGGCTGTGGCATCGTGCGTGCAAATCACGTTTATTGAGAGAGGAACCCGATTGTTTTCGAACAATTTCAAGATAGGGACGGGAGGAATTCCATGCGTGCGATCTGGAAAGGTACCATCAGTTTTGGTTTGGTGAATATTCCGATTTCTCTTTATCCCGCAACCCGGAAGGAAGAACTCACATTTCGGCTCTTACGTGCCTCGGATCTCAGCCCGGTGAATTACAAGAGGGTTGCCGAGAGCGATGGAAAGGAAGTTCCATGGGACCAGGTTGTGAAGGGATATGAGTACAAGAAAGATCAGTTCGTGGCCCTGACAGAAGAGGATTTCAAGCGCGTCGATATCGAAGCGACGCAAACCGTGGATATTCGAAGTTTTGTAAAACTGGACGAAGTGAATCCGCTCCTCTTCTACAAGCCCTACTACATGGAAAGCGGCAAAGGCGGAGACAAGGCTTATGCGCTCCTGCGCGACGCTCTTCAGGATTCCAAAAAGATTGCCATTGCAACCGTGGTGATCAAGACGCGGCAACACCTCGCCGCCATCAAGCCGCAGGGAAAAGGCTTGATGCTGGAACTGATGCATTTCCCCAACGAGATTCTGGATACTTCCGATTTCAAAGTTCCAGCCTCGGGTTCAGCATCGAAGCCGGAAATGAAAATGGCATTGCAGCTTATCGACAGCATGTCCACGAAGTGGAATCCTTCCGACTACAAGGACGAGTACCGCGAAGCGCTGGAGGCCATGATCGAAAAGAAAATGGAAAGCGGCGGCGAAGAAGCGCCGGCGCCGAAAAAAAGGCCGGCGACAAATGTCATCGATCTGGCGTCGGTGTTGCAGCGCAGCATCCGCGAGACTGCCCATCCACGCAAAGCAAAGGCCCGGCGGAAAGGAGCTGCGTGATCCATGTCATTGCGGAAGTATGCCGAAAAACGCGACTTCACCAAAACACCCGAGCCCAGGGGCGGATCCTCCGCCGGGAGCGGAACCCGAGCGTTCGTCATCCAGAAGCATGAAGCCTCACATCTTCATTACGATTTCCGGCTGGAGATCGGCGGAACGTTGAAGTCCTGGGCGGTTCCAAAAGGGATTCCCTTTTCCAAAGGTGAAAAGCGTCTGGCAATGCATGTGGAGGATCATCCCATTTCATATCGCGACTTCGAAGGGATCATCCCCAAGGGACAATACGGCGGCGGGACAGTCATGGTATGGGATTACGGTACGTTTGAGCCTCAGAGCCATGCGCCCGCAAAGGACCTTGCCGAGGGCAAACTCCATTTCGTTCTTCATGGCAAAAAACTTTCCGGCGAGTGGTATCTGGTTCGCCTGAAAAAGGACGAGAAGCAGTGGTTGCTGATTCGAGGAGGTGACAACATGAAACCCATCTCGAAGAAGCAGGACGATACTTCCGCCCTTTCCGGAAAAAGCATGAAGCGGCTCGCAACGGGAGCGAGGGTCTGGCATTCGAAATCAGCAGCCTCCACGCCCAAACTCCTGCCGTTTTTCGAGCCCATGATGGCGAAGCTTTTGAAATCGCCGCCGCCGGGAGACTGGCAATACGAAATCAAGTACGACGGATTTCGCGCGCTCGCGTTTCGAGGCAACGGCAGCGTCCAGCTCATTTCCCGCAATGGGAAGGATCTCGGGAAAAGATTTCCGGAAGTCGTAGCGGCCCTGCGGAAATTCTCCACGGAAAACACAGTCTTCGACGGTGAAGTTGTTGCGCTCGACTCGAAGGGCAGATCGTCATTTCAACTGCTGCAGACTTTTGAACCTGGGGCCGAATCACCGCCGCTTTTCTATTACATCTTTGACCTGCCTCAGCAGGACGGCGAAGACCTGCGCTCCCTACCGCTGGATATCCGTCGGGAGAAACTGAAGAAGCTGGTGCGCCGCTCTAGCGGAATCCTGCGATTGTCCGAGGACCTCGGCAGCGATGGAGCTGCCCTGCTCGTTCAGGCGCGCAAGCTTGGCCTGGAAGGGCTCATCGGCAAGCGGAAAGACTCTCCATACGAAGCAGGACGTCGCAGCGGCGCGTGGATCAAGCTCAAGACTCATCAGGAACAGGAATTTGTTATCGGAGGATATTCAGACCCGGCTGGCGCACGGCCGTACTTCGGGGCCCTTCTGGTGGGAGTCTTTCAACGTGGAAAACTGGCCTTCTGCGGCAAGGTCGGGACGGGTTTCAACGATTCCACGTTGCGAACGCTCCACAGGCAATTCCAAAAACTAACGATTGCGAAATGTCCGTTCGAAAACCTATCGGAATCCGGGACCGGCATGACGCGGGCCGAGATCAAGCGCAGTCACTGGCTGAAGCCGGAGCTGGTTTGTGAAATCCGTTTTTCCGAATGGACCCGAGATGCAAAACTGCGGCAGCCCGTTTTTCTCGGTCTGCGAGAGGATAAGGATGCCGCGGATGTCATGCGCGAGGAGGCCTCTTAATGGCGAAAACGCAACTGGATATTGATGGAACCAAAGTCGAGGTGTCCAACATCGAAAAAGTATTCTATCCAAAAAGCGGATTCACGAAGGGAGAGGTGATCGATTACTACGTGCGGATCTCTCCGTACCTTCTACCTCATCTGAAGAATCGCCCGATTACGCTGAAGCGGTATCCCGACGGAGTGAACGGCATTTTCTTCTATGAAAAGAATTGCCCTCCTCATCCTTCGTGGGTTCATACGGCCACGGTGCCACGCTCCGAAGGCGGTCAAATTTCATACTGCCTGATGAATAGTCTCGCATCGCTCGTATGGGCCGTGAATCTGGCCGACCTCGAACTGCACGCGTTCCTGCATCAGGCTCCCGCATTGGATCGGCCCACTGCGCTCGCCTTCGATCTGGATCCCGGAGCTCCGGCCGATCTCGTTTCCTGCTGTGAAATCGGCCTTCGCCTCAACACGCTCTTCGGTGCCTTGAACCTGGAATGCTTTCCGAAAACATCCGGTTCAAAGGGCCTGCAGGTTTATGTTCCTCTGAATACCAAGGTGACCTACGACCAGACAAAAGCGTTTGCCCACGCCGTGGCGCAATTATTGGAGCGACAGATGGAAGGGAAGGTCGTTTCCAGGATGCAAAAGGTGTTACGGAAGGGGAAGGTACTTGTGGACTGGAGCCAGAACGACAGCCACAAGACGACCGTGAATGTGTATTCCTTGCGGGCAACGGAACAATCGCTGGTGTCCACGCCCGTCACCTGGGAAGAAGTTCGAAAGACCCTCAAGCAAAAACGCGCCGGCCTGCTGCAGTTTGAGCCGGCCGACGTGTTAAAGCGCGTGAAGGCTAAGGGGGATCTTTTTGCCCCGGTATTAACGCTCAAGCAAAAATTACCCACTCTAGAAGCGCTCGAAAGAGCATCGGTAGAATCCCGGCGTAAATAAATTCTGTTCAACTATCGGCGAAAGTAGAGATTCTCCCCGGACAACAGCACCTGAGTTCCATCTTCCAAAGCGACCAGGTATTCATCATAAATGCATCGGAGAATCGTTCCTACCTTGCCGTCGTATTTTGTGCCTGCGACAAGTACCGCATCTCCGACAGCAAAATCCCGTTTTACGCTCATGACAGCTACCTCCTTTTCGCGTCCGTCAATGCTGGAGCGGCCCGTGGCGTGTAATGGCTATGAAGTCTCGCCGGTGCAATCGGGATGACCGCAATCGCAGGCGATGTCGACCAGGCTCCCGGCATCGTGACAGAAAGGACTGCAATATTTTTCGTGTTCTGGCGCAGGACAGTTGCAGGAAGGATGAGCACATTTTTCAAGCTTAGCCATTGTCTCTTACCTCCTGCTGATGAGTAGGCACATCAAGGACCAAAAGTGCCCACTCGCCTCAGAAAAATAAAAACTTTCAGGCGGAGGTCGAAGGAGGGTAGCTTCCCGTGCGGCCAGCCAGGCTGGCAACAACGGCAATCAAATCATTCGGATCAACGGGCTTGGGGACATGCACCTGATATCCCGCCAACAGGGCACTGCGGGCATAGGCTTTATCGGCAAATGCGGTCAGCGCCACCGCAGGCAGCTGCGACACACTGTGTCCGGTGCTGCGCACTTTACGGATCAGGTCAAAGCCATCTTCTTCGGGCATGGACAGGTCGCTGATCAGGACATGCGGAGCGCTCTCTTTATTCTCCATGACCAGCAGCGCTTCGCGCACACTGGCTGCAGCGGTCACATCTGCGCCAGCCTCTTGAAGCACCTTGGCCACAAGCCGCCGGGCATCCGGCTCGTCATCCACAACCAGAAGATGGAGTCCGTCGAGACGAATCGAAGAGCTCGCGAAATCTCCAAACTGCTCCGGCAGCCCGACGTAGGCGCTCACTTCAGCCTGCGTTGCACGAATCGGAAGACTCACAGTAAAGGTGGACCCTTTCCCTTCACCCGGGCTTTCCACTTCTACCGATCCCCCATGTAATTCGACGAGATGCTTGACGATGGACAGCCCCAATCCCAGTCCACCCGCTCTCCGCGTTGTTCCGCTGTCGCCCTGGCGGAAGCGCTCAAATATGTAAGGCAGCATCGGCTTGCTGATGCCAGGTCCGTTGTCGCTGACTACAATCTGAAGACCGGATTTTTCCGGCTTAACCGCGATTTTAATGCTGTCGTCCCTGGCGCAGAATTTGACGGCGTTGGACAACAGATTCCAAATGACCTGCTGTATGCGGTCGCCGTCGCAATAAACAACAGACTTGGCCGCATCGGGATCGATCTCAACTTCGATGGCAATCCCTTTGGCGTCGGCCGTTCGGCGAACCGTGTTAACGGCAGCAAATACAATCGTCCTGAAATCGCATGGTGTGATATCCAATCGCATTTTTCCGGAAACAATGCGGGAGATATCGAGCACATCCTCGATGAGTCTCGTCTGGGCCTGGGCGTTGCGCTCGATGACCTCAATTCCTTCCCGCATTTCCTCGGGCTTGCATTCCGGTCTTCGCAGGATCGATGCCCAGCCGAGTATGGCATTGAGAGGCGTGCGCATTTCATGGCTGAGCATCGCCAGAAAAACATCTTTGGCACGATTGGCCCGCTCCGAAGCCTGGGCTTCCACTCGCGCCGCGTGCTCCTGGGCCAGCATGGCTTCGCGCTCCCGCTCCACCTGTTTGCGGCGGCTGATATCGCGGATATTGCATTGAAAGACCTGGCGGCCATCCTCATGATAGCGATTGCTTACGAACTCCACGGGAACCCGGCGGCCGTCGCGATCCATCAACGGCAGGTCTTCAAATCGAACATAGCCTTGTTCATTCAGATCACGCATTGCGCGCTTGCTCGCCTCGATGTCCTGGAACATGCCAAGCTCCCAAAGCTGCTTGCCGATAAAGTGTTCGCGCGGATGTCCCAACAATTCCATCAGGAAGCGGTTCACATCGATGACCTGGCCACTCCCGGCATCCAGGATGAGGATGCCATCGTGCGCCGCTTCAAAAAGCCGCCGGTAGCGCGACTCGGATATTTCAATCCGCCTTTCGGCTCGACGCCGTTCGGTGATGTCATGGAAAACGAGCACCACGCCGGCAATTGCGCCGGATTCATCGCGAATCGGCGCCGCGCTGTCATCAATGGGGTGTTCCGTTCCATCCCGTCTGATCAGCATCGTATGATTCGCCAGACCGACAACAGCGCCGAGCCGCATCGCCTTGGTCACCGGGCTTTCCACATCGTTGCGAGTTTCCTCATTGACGATGCGGAACACTTCTTCCAGCGTCCGGCCCCTGGCATCTGCGCGCAGCCAGCCCGTCATTCTTTCAGCTGCCGGATTCATGAAGGTGACTCGCGTCTGCGTGTCGGTTGCAATCACCGCATCACCGATACTGGAGAGAGTTGTCTGGAGCCATGTCCGTTGACGTTCGACCTCGATTTCAGCGCGGCGCCGATCGGTAATATCTTCTATTGCGAGCAGAATCAAAGTAGTGATGCCGTCATCATGCAGTCGGCGGGCATTGAGCAGCATGACTCGACGGCCAATATTTGGAAAGTCGTGCTCCACGAGGAAATCGTTGAATTCCTCGTCGCGCGGAAGGATCTCTTCCAGCAGCCTGCGGAGCGCTGGAATATCCCACTGGCGGTTGCCGAGCTCATAGATCCGGAAACCTAACGTCTGTTCCTTTGTTACCTGGAACCGCCGGTAAAAAGAAGGGCTGGCGGACTGTACGCGATGATCTTCATCGAGCACCAACAGTGACTCCCGCAGGGTGTTGACAATGCTGTCCGCATAGATCTGAGCATCCATTTCCGGATCATACCATCGCATTTGCCGGACGCAACGTGCCGGATTCGAACTGCCGAACACCCAGCCCTTGGAACCAAACCTGCTCTGATAAGGCAGGAGGTGAACGACAATGAAGATTCTAACGAGCTCGATCATTGCACTGCTCTTGCTCTCAATTTCGGCAGGTTCCGTTGTCCTGGAATCTTCGCCGGCACTGCAGTCCGATAAAACGCAGTTTCAGGTGGCATCCAAGGGAGCCGATGGACAGATGACAATGATGATCGCCGACGAGGTGCGCCATCAACTGCTCATGCTGCCGTACTACGGGGTATTCGACTGGCTGGAATGCGAGATCAAACCGGACCGAAGCGCGGTCCTCCGGGGAGAGGTCACTCGTCCAACCGTGAAATCCGATGCCGAAGCCGCCTTGCGAAAAATCGAAGGCATACCCAGAATCGACAATCAGATTGAAGTTCTGCCCATCTCGTCCACTGACGACCAGATCCGCCTGGCGGTCTATCGGTCGATCTTCAAATATGAAGGTCCGTTGTTCCGGTATGCCATCCAGTCGACGATTCCGATCCATATTGTGGTGAATAATGGCCACGTCACGCTGAAGGGCACAGTTGATAGTGCAGCGGACAGCCAGATTGCATTTACGGCTGCAAATGGCATCTCCGGAGTTTTCGAAGTAAAGAACGAATTGAAAGTCGCTAACAAGAGCTGATCAGATGGCGCCGAGCAACCGACTCTCGTATGACGATAGGACCGCGCTCTCCCGCGCGATCCGGCATCCCACAGCGCGTACCCGACGGATCGTTGGCAGCCTTATTGCTAATAAAACGCAGGCTGTGAAACGCCCAGGGAGAGAAACTGATGATTTACATGTTGGAGGTCTTTGCGCTGTTGACGGGTATCGTGTTCGCTGTTGTGGGCATCATTGTGCTGATTCTCGCGGTAATTAGAGAGCTCCGAGAATATGCGCGAGCACGTCAAGTCATGCGGCGGGTCGCAGCGCAGCTTCCCAGTGTGAACGATCAGATCTAAGGAAAACCGCTTCCGCTGTAGGCGCTCCGAATGCACTTTTGTGGATACCGTGTGGCACTTGGATTCCCCATTTCCAAGTTTTGTTCAGACCAATTGGGGGCCGTGCTACTCGAACCCCGAGCTTGCAGTTCCGAGTTCGGGGTTCGAGTCTACTTGGAAACTCGCTGTTCGTCCGAGCTTGGAGTCTTGACGGGTGACAGGCTGTTGAGGGTTACCTTGACCCAGTGCTCTTTCTGATCGTTGATTAGAGGCAACAGCGGTTCCGATTGACCGATTCCATCCACTGTCACTGCCGGTCCCTGCATCTGCGATTTCGAATTCACAATCTCGATGTGGTAAGTCGTTTCGTGATAGCGGTAATTCAACTTAAACGACGCCCAGTTCACGGGGATGCGCGGCAGGAAATGCAATTTGTTCACATCGAGACGAATTCCTAACAGCGACTCGGTGAGCAGTCGATACATCCAGCCAGCCGATCCGGTGTACCAGGTCCAGCCGCCCCGCCCGCAGTGGGGGAATCGAGCATATACGTCGGCAGCGACTACATAGGGCTCGACCTTGTAAACCGCGATCGATTCCGAAGACTTCCCGTGGCTGATTGGATTCATCATCGACCACAAGTCCCAAACCTTCTCATTGTTTCCCAATTCCGCAAATGCCATTGCGGCCCAGATGGCGGCGTGCGTGTATTGACCCCCATTTTCGCGAACTCCGGGCACATAGCCTTTTATATATCCGGGATCCAGGTTCGATCGGTCGAAAGGCGGGTCCAACAGCTGGATGATCGCGTCCGCGCGCCGAATGAGGCGGGCATCCAGAGATTTCATGGCAAGCCTCGATCGCTCCGGATTTGCGGCGCCGGACAAGACGGACCAGCTTTGCGCTATGGAATCAATCTGACATTCCTGGTTTGTGGACGATCCCAACGGCGTGCCGGCATCGAAGTAAGCGCGCCGGTACCATGCTCCATCCCATCCGTGTTGCTCGGTGTTCTCCCGCAGTTGCGCTGCTTCATGCCGGCAGCGTTCGGCGAATGCCGCATCGCCCCGCCTGGTTGCAACATCCGCAAACTTCATCAGGACGTCAAAAAGGAAAAAAGCCAGCCAAACGCTCTCGCCTTTTCCGTGAATTCCGACAAGGTTCATGCCGTCGTTCCAATCGCCGGATCCCATCAGCGGCAGGCCGCGTTCGCCGAATCGCAGACCCCGCAATATCGCGTTCACACAATGCTCATACAAGGTTCCCGAAACTTCCGATCGTTCCGGCAAATCGTAATAGGAGTCTTCTTCCGGCTTGATCGGACGGCCGTTGAGATAGGGAACCGATTCATCGAGCACGCCGGTATCTCCGGTGGCTGCAATGTACCGGCACGTGACGACGGGCAGCCAGAGAAAATCGTCGGAGCATTGAGTGCGCACGCCCCGGTTCGAAGGAGGGTGCCACCAATGCTGTACGTCTCCTTCACGAAACTGGTGTGCTGCGCATCGAAGCAGGTGCTCGCGTATCAGTTGTGGTTCGGCATGAATCAGCGCCATCACATCCTGCAGCTGATCCCGGAAACCGAAAGCGCCACCGGGTTGGTAGTACCCGCTGCGAGCCCTCAGACGGGATGCCAGCGTTTGATACAGCAGCCATCCATTTGTCAGCACATTGATCGACGCATCCGGTGTTTCCACCTGCAGGGCGCTGAGGGTACGATTCCAGTATGCCCAGACTTGTTCGAGCGCTATTCGCGCCGCCTCGGCGCCGCGAAAGCGCAACAGCAGATTGCGCGTCGCTTCAATTTCGCGGCTGGCTCCGATAGTGAAAATGATCTCCCGCTCGCGGCCATCCGCAAGATCGAATGACGACTGCATCGCCGCGCAGGGATCGAGGCCGAATCCAACGGTCCCCGAAAGCCGAGCGCCCCTCATGGCAGCCGGATTTGCGAGCGATCCATTGCGCCCAAGGAACTCGGTTCGGTCTCCGCTGAGAGTCCGCTTCAAGTCATTCACATCGAAAAATGCGATGCGATCAGCAAAATCCGCGCTATACCGGTTTCGTGCGAAAAGCGCCCCGCTCGAATCGACTTCCGTACTCAGATGCATCGTTGAACGGGACCGCACGTCGGCCAGAATCCATTCGACGTAACCGGTCACCGAAAGCTTCCGGGATCGTCCGGAATCGTTGCGTATCCGGATCACGCAAAATTTGACCGGCGCATCGATGGCGACATAGGTCCAGAATTCGGAACGGATGCCATCCTCGGTGTGTTCAAAAACCGTGTACCCGAAACCGTGACGCGTAAGATACGGCGTTGTTCCGGGCCTCGGCAGGAGCGTAGGCGACCAGAAGAAACCCGTTTCTTCATCTCGAATATAGAAGGCCTCCCCGCCCGAGTCGCTGATTGGATCGTTCTGCCAGGGCGTCAGGCGGTACTCGTGTGCGTTCTCGCTCCATGTGTTCGATGTTCCGCTTTCGGAAACGATTGTCCCAAACGATGCGTTCGCGATAACGTTCACCCACGGCGCCGGTGTCATCTGGTCTGGAGTGGTTGTAATGATGTATTCCTTGCCGTCCGGTGTGAATCCGCCGTTGCCATTGAAGAACAGGAGGTCATGCCGCGGCGGGATGGGGATTCTTGCCGTTGCAGCCTCGCGGCTGCGGTTTCGAGATGGCCGCAGTGAGCGTCCGGTTGCTTCCGTTGTTCTTAACGGAACCCGGCTCTCCACTTGATCGGCCAGGGCCCCGTCGTTGTCGTGTATGACAACCCGGGCGACGCTCTGCAGCAGGATGCGATCCTCGGGCGATATCTGGTCCGCGAACCTCACAAGAATGCCGCCGGGTTGATTCATCGATTTTGCGCCGATGCCGGTTGTGATCATGCCGATGATTTCGTCGTGAAGCGGTTGCCGGTATCCGGATATATCCTCATTCCAGATCACCAGATCCACCGCGAGGCCTTTCATTCGCCAATAGGAATGCGCCTGAATGAGATGCCGTACAAGCTCCAGCCGCGACGAATCCGAGATGCGCAAAAGCACGATCGGCAGATCCCCGGAAATGGAGTATGCCCACAATCCGGATTGAGGCCGCCGATTCTTGCTGAGAACGGCAGGATCCGCCCGCAGCGATGCATTCGGGTAAATCACGGAACTGGCCAGGCGGCCATAAATCTGCGCGTCATTCTGTGTTGCGTTGATCTGTCGAATCACGACCTGAGCGTGCGACCATGCCAGATCAAACACCCGGTCACCGAATCGCGGATCCTCATATTTTTGCGCAAGCGCGGTGCATGATTCGCGGTTCGCCGCAATGCCCGTGACGATATTCAACGTTGCCGTTTCCTCCGGATGCAGCGTTATGCGGTTGCGGATCGCGGCGATTGGATCCAGGACCGAGCCGGCGGTACCGGAAAGTGGAGTGGAGTTCGCGATCGGATCCGCAACAGTCCGTCCCCGGCCGATGAAACGTGCGCGGTCGGTTTCATAGGAAGCTTCGGCGTTGGTTGTGCCATGCAGGACGGCGAGGTGAAACATCCATGGAGTGGGGTCTCCAGCCGAGCGGCGGCGCCGGGTGCAGAAGATCGTATGGTGCTCCGGGCTGATTTCAGTCTCGACAAAGAGGTTGCTGAAGCCTCGATGGAGTTCATCAGCGGCCTGCGACGCAAGAACAACTTCGGCGTAGCTTGTCACATCAATGACCCGGGTGCGTCGCGTCGAATTCGTAATGTGCACCCGGCGAAGTTCAATATCGTCTTCCGGCGAAACTGCGATTTCGGTGCGGGTCTCGATGCCATTGTCGCGACGCCGGAAATCGACACGGCCTTCGGACAGGGTCACTTCGTAAGAATCCGCAGTCTTCAATGTCGGCTGGTAGGCCGTGGACCAGACGGCTCCACTGACGACATCGTGAATGTAGCAAAACGTGCCCATGTTGTCGCAGCTGGTGTCATCGCGCCAGCGTGTCACAGCCATGTCCCTCCACCGGCTGTAGCCGCCACCCGCGTTGGTCACCATCACGTGGTAATTTCCATTGGACAACAACTGCACTTCCGGCGCCGGCGTATCCGGAGTCCTGAATGTTCTTACAGGCCGTTCGTCGAAGTCGGAATCGAGAGACACGGTTTTTGATGATTCTTTTGTGTGCACATAGTCCAGTGCCGCTTTTGGAACACGCTCGTAAAGCAGCAGCGATGCCGCCTGAATGGAAAGGTCGGATTCGAACCGCTTCTGCATTGGGCGATCCAGCAGGAGATAGGCAAGCGCGAGAAAAATCATTCCCTGGTGGTGCGCCATAAACGACCGAACGACGGCATACGGTTCTCCAGGCGGCACGCGCGTTGGCGTGTAGTCCATCGCCTCATACATTCCATAAGCGCCTTCAATGCCCTCAGCTGAGAATCGTTCCAGATTGGCACAGGCATCTTCCGGTGAAACCATCAATGCCAAGGCCGCTGCGTATGGTGCGATGACGAGATCCCCGGCCAGGCCGCGTTTGAATCCCAGGCCGGGGACGCCGAAGGCGCGATATTGATAGTTCAGTTGACCGTCGACGGAGTTATAGCCGCATTCTGAAATTCCCCAGGGCGTATGCTGCTTCCGGCCATAGGCTATCTGCCGCTTCACCACGGACCGGTAGGTGTCGTCGAGCAGAGTGTGTTCATAGGTCGGCATGACAAGCAGCGGCATCAGATATTCGAACATTGAGCCGCTCCACGACAGGAGCACGAGATCTCCGCCCGAGCTTGTCAGCCGGCGGCTCAGAGCAAACCAGCTTTCATCGGGCACTCGTCCCTGCGCAATTCCCACGAAGGCGGCAAGTCTTGCTTCCGATGCCAGCAGGTCGTAGCAGCTCGCATCCAACCTTCGTTCGCTGACGTTGTAACCAATCGAGAGAAGGTGGCTCGTCTTATCGAGCAGGAAATCGTATTCCATTTCCGTCAATGCACCCAGCCTTCGGACCAGCGCAGGTATCACATCTGGACGGGGGTTTCCGGGAAGACATAGCAGACCCTGACGCAACGTCAGCATATGCGCGGCGAGATTTCCGCTATCCACAGTCGAAACATAAAGTGGATGCATGGGCAGCAGCGTCTGCGTGTCATACCAGTTGTAGAAATGGCCCGAATACCGCTCCAGCTTTTCCATCGTGTCCAGCGCATTCGTCGTGCGTTCAATAAGACTATCCAGCGAAATGTAGCCAAAATCGTAAGCAGCCAAATTCGCGAGTAGCGCCAGTCCCATATTCGTCGGCGATGTCCGGTGAGTTGTTTTGGGAGCTGGCCATTCCTGAAAATTGTCCGGCGGCAGCCAGTGATCCTCCGGTCCGACGAATGTCTCGAAAAATTTCCATGTTTTTCGAGACAGCCCGTTAAGGAATTCAATCTGGGGCTCGGACAGCTTCGAAGCTCGCTGTGACAGGGGCCATCCCAACCACCAGCCTGCCAGGGGCGATACGAACCAAAGAGAGAGCGGCATCAGCCCGGCCGAAAATCCACGCGACTCGAATGCTAAACCGGCGGCCACCGCTATTGCGATCGCAGGGCCAATCCACATCGCCCGCACAAATGAAGGCAGTCCGCGGCCTAGCCGTCGATTGGTGCTGTCGGAGGTATTCCATTCCAGCAGCTTCTTTCGCGTCACAACCACTCGTAGAATGGTCCGCGCGATTGCATCCAGACTGTACAGAGCTTCATGCGGAAGACAAGCGAAGGTAAATGCCGCTTGAAGAAATCGCGTGCCCGCAGAACGCAGGGAGAAGGCCAGATGCTGATCGAGTGCGGCCTCGGCTGGCTTTTGCAGAAACGCTGCGATGGACGCAAGCAAGGCTGGAGAAAAGACGATCACGACCACAGCCACCGTCCAAAGCCACGCGGGGGAGAGCGAAGTCCATCCCAGGATCAACAGGAGCGTCAGAGCAGCTGGAATCAGGCTGCGTCGAAGGTTGTCGAGAATCTTCCAGCGGGAAAGCATGGAAACAGGATTCCATTGAAACTTGCCGTTGCAGTCGGGGATCCCCGGCAACACCCATTGCGCAATCTGCCAGTCTCCCCGGATCCAACGGTGCCGGCGATTGACGTCTGCGAGGTAGTTCGATGGATTCTCCTCGAAGAGTGGAACATCGCTTAGCAATCCTGAGCGCACGTAACATCCTTCGAGCAGGTCGTGGCTCAGGATGCGGTCATTCGGTAAGCGCCGATCGAGGCAGAGTGCAAATGTGTCGACGTCATAGATTCCCTTCCCGATGAATGAACCCTCACCGAATAGATCCTGATAAACATCGGAGACGGTACGCGTGTAGGGATCGATACCGGATTCACTTCCGAACAATCGGGCGTATCGCGATCTATTCGTGGAAGGGAGGCTCACATCGACCCGCGGTTGAAGAATGCCGTACCCTTCGGTGACGCGGCCTGCCGCATCATCGTACCTGGGACGATTGAGGGGATGAGCCATGGCGCCCACCAATTGCCGGGCGGCTCCGCGAGGCAAATCGGTGTCCGTGTCGAGAGTAATGACATATTTTATTGTCGGCAGAACCGAAGTCTGGCCGACGATGAGAGAAAACGGGCTGGGCGAACCGCCTCGCAGCACGCGGTTCAGGTCCTCCAGCTTTCCGCGTTTCCGCTCATAACCCATCCAGACTCCTTGTCTGGGATTCCACAGGCGCGGGCGATGAAACAGAAAAAAATGCCCCTTGTGATGACCGCCGTATCGGTTATTGAGATTGTTGACCTTCGCCTGAATCAGGCGGAGCAATGCTTCATCGCCTGGCATATCCCGGCTTGCAGCGTCCTGAAAATCGGTCAGCAGTCCGAAATAGACATTGTCCTCGCGATTTGCCAAAAATCGTACTTCCAGCCCTTCAATCAAATGGTTGATCTGCGGAGCATCCGTCAACAGAGTTGGAATCACGACAAGGGTGCGAGACTCCGATGGTATGCCTTTGGAGAAGTCCATTCTCGGCAACTTCTCCGGTTCGAGGGCTAGGGTCAGCACCCAATTCACCACAATCACACCCAGTTGGATTCCGCAGAACGCTGTCAGGATGCCCAGAGCAACAGCCGATCCGGTCGTCAATCCCGATGATTCATTTTTGAACAGCAACAAGGCCGTCATCACACTGGCGACCAGCCCGATCGAGCCGGCATAGAGAATCCCCCGAAGCGGGCCGCGCACATTTCGAACCAGATGGAAACCAACGTGACGGGTCCGGCAGTCACTGTCAGGAACGGCTGAAGCGGCCAGCGACTTTTCAATGACGCCGGCCGCAACGGCTTCTTCAGACCGGCCACTGCGTTTCGCGGAGTCCTCGATGGCATGGCGATAGCGATCGCGAGTTGGGAAATCCATCTTTGGGTAAACCTGGGCAGGATCCTGACGCAGAATGCTTTCGACAACGCTCGTCGCTTCAACAAACTCGCGCCAATCCTCCTTATCCAGGAGCCGAAGACTTGTAATGCTATTGCTGATTGAAACCTGGTCCGCAGCCTGCTGTTGAATTTCACTCTGCACCACATCCGCCATCATTAATCCGGATTCCATCAGCCGTTCTTCCACCCAACGGACTGGCAACCTCAAAGCGGAACCCCTTCCTTGAAGTCGCCGCGCAAACTCCGTGACAAATGAATTGGACATTGCCGGTATGGAGCGCACCATGTCACTGATGACGCTTATCAGCCGAGTGGGCTTTTTCTCCGCAACTTCAGTTAACTTGTCTGCCCAGTAGTCCGCGCTGATTCGATCGATTGTTCCGATTACCATTGTCGCGCCAACCCGCCGGAGGTTTTCAATGAGCGCAAGTCTCAGCATGGCGGGAATGGCCCACAATTCGCCCATTTTCAGAATCGTGACCGATTGATAGGCGTTCACGAATCCGGCAAGAGCTTCCATATCCAATCGTCCATCGCTGTGTGAAACAATTTCTAAAGCAATGTCATAGACCCGAGGGAAACCGCTGGAAGCGCCTTCGATCAAGCGTGGAAGTTCGAGGCTGTATGCTTTGGGAAAGTGTCGCTGGATTGTGACTATCTGCTCTTCGATAAGATAGAAGTTATCGAGAAGCCATTCTCCTGCAGGCGCGATGCGACGTCTGGTTTGAATTGCGGCGGTCAGAAGTTGATAGACTTCCGTGAGTACTGCTTCGTTGTCTTCCAGACGCCGGAGAAGCTGTCCGGGGGATCCGCCCCGTCCAATCCGGTGCAAACCTGCAAGAGTCCTGCCATGCTGCTTCATCTGCTCCGTGCTGAAAAGTGCCGCTCTTAGCGGTAATTCCGAACGGAGTGGATGATGAACCTTCTCGCGTTTGAACCATTTCTTAAGTGAGCCCATTCAGTGACCGAAGAGGAAAGGCGCTCCGTTGCACCGCGGAAGCATAGCGTTGCCTCTCGGAGGTGGTAACGAAGCACCCAGGATTTCCCGCCTGGATTGGAAGCCGAGTCACGCGCGACCGGTCACACGGCCCGACGACCGCCAATCAGCTGTATCAACACGGATATCAATGCAAGTACCAGCAGAATGTGAATGAAACCACCGATGGTGTATGACGACACCATTCCTAAAGCCCACATCAGTATTAAAATCACAGCAATCGTCCATAACATTGGCGTTACCTCCATTTGGTTAATGGTCCGTTCCGCAGAAGGAGAAGCACGTCTGTTTCCTCTTGCTACCCAACTGGAACCGCCTGATTCTGTGGTGAAAAATAGGATTGTGCCCGCGAAGTACCACCGAAGTGGCATCCAGGTCTCTATTTCCGGCAGATCCGAAGGCGGCTAACCCAAAATCATTCGATAGCTTCGCCGCTGCGTCCCGCGACGCTGGCAATAGTTGCAACAAGCTCCGAGGGCTCGAACGGTTTGGAAACATGGCCGAGAAATCCGGCGCGAAACGCGCGTGTTCGATCCTCGGAGCGTGTGAACGCAGTTAACGCGATGGCTGGCATTCTGCCGCCCCTCGAAACTCCGAGCGCGCGCACCCGCCTCAACAATTCGTATCCATCAACATCCGGCATGCTGATATCGCTTACCAATACATGCGGTCTCTCGTGTTCAATCAGTTGCAAGGCATCGCCAGCGGAACTCGCGGTCAACACTTCAGCTTTGCAATCCGCAAGCACACGCCGGATCAAATCGCGAGCATCCACTTCGTCGTCGACCACGAGTACTTTGATTCCAGTCAGGTTCACGGCGCTGAAACCGAAAGAAGCCGTTTCTACCGTTTCCGGACGGGTCCGATATTCGTCGTATGTATTGCGATGCGCCATAACGGGAAGCTGAACACAAAACGTTGAACCGCGTCCTTCGCCTGGGCTAGCGACGCGAACGGTTCCGCCGTGCAGTTCCACCAGGTGCTTGACGATGGAAAGTCCCAATCCCAGACCGCCATACCTCCGATTCGTGGACGCTTCTTCCTGGCGAAAGCGCTCGAACACGTGGGCTTGAAACTCCGGCTTAATTCCAATGCCGGTGTCCGTCACGGTGACCTCTACATGCGAAGTTTCCTGGGTCAGGAGCACCTGCACCTTCCCCCCTCTGGCGGTAAACTTGATGGCGTTGGCAAGCAAATTCCAAATGACCTGCTGCAAGCGGTTTGGGTCTCCGGCAACCGGACCCGCCGCAGGGTCAAGCAGTTTCTCGATCCAGATGCCCTTCGCTTCGGCGGCGGGCCTGACGGTGTCAATTGCCGCCTCTATGAAGAAAACGGGAGCTATCGGCTGTATATCCAGGCGAAGTTTGCCTGAGGCGATGCGGTTCATGTCGAGAAGGTCCTCGATCAATTGCGTTTGGATATGGGCATTCCGCTCAATAGTATCGAGTCCGTTGTGAAGGTCGGCTTCATCCCTGACTCCGCGGCGCAGAACCTTCGACCATCCGACGATTGCGCTCAGCGGAGTCCTCAGTTCGTGTGAGAGGTTCGCCAGGAATTCGTCTTTCAGTTCTCCCATCCGCTCGGCTGCCTCGCGCGCCGAACGTTCACTCTCGAGTAAAGTTTTGCGCTCTTCTGCCGCTTTCTGCGTCGCCTCAAAAAGGCGCGCATTGTCGATTGCAACAGAAGCTTGTGCGGCGACGGCAACAATGATGCGTTCGACCCGTTCATCGAAAATTCCACTTTCAGTGTGAGCAAAAAACAGCCCCGCGATAACAGCTCCGGAGCGTGGAAACACGGGAACCGCCAAGTAGCTTCGTATCCGGAAATGGATACCTGCGATGTCCTGTTGGAACCCTATCGCCCCGCAACGAGAATCATTTTGTACGTCGTCACATCGAAACGATTCTCCTGCATTCGACTCCACTCCGAAAAGCGGTGTCACAAGAGTTTGGCCGGCAATTTCAAGATCTTCACGGGGCACTCCAGATGAAGCAAACAGCCGGTATCGAACAACCTTTGCCTCATTTTCTCCCCCCGTGCCCTCCGTTGCCTCATTGGGCTTGAAGAAGAATGCGCCCAACTGCGCACCGCTAAGCGTCGTAGTGGCATCGGTCACTGCCTGCACGAGCATCTGCAAATCCAGGGTCGAGGCAATCATCCTTCCGACGCGGTTTAACAATTCGAGAACGTGACGTTCATCTCTCAACGCGTCTTCGGTGCGCCGCCGGTCGGTGATGTCTCGATAGCTCCATACGCGTCCGACATTACGATTGTCGACGCTCTGGATTTTGGAAAATCGTTCGAAAACTCTTCCATCCTCGAGTTCGAGCAGATCGAAAGTTTCCAGAGGCCAGGATGAATAGATTTCATTCAATCGATCCGAGTGTTGCGCGGAGTTCTTTAAAGGCTGGGAGATCGCCACCAGTTGCCGGTGATCTGCCAGTCCCATGACCTCGCTCGAGAGCCGCCACATCTTCACGTAGTTCTCGTTATGGCAGGTAACCTTGCCTTCATCGTCCGTCACGAGTATGCCGTCGGTGGTGGACTCGAGTGTGGCTCTCATCATCGCCAGAGAATTGGCAATTTCTTCGTTCTTCCGTGCCAATTCAATGTTAGCCAGGATGAGTTCCTGTTCGACCCGCTGTCGTGCGACCAGAAGGCTCTGGACGTCTTCCAAATTTGCAGAGCGCGGTACTTCGTCCTCGTTTTCGCGGTTAGGCTGCATCAATTCCTCGCGACGCCCGCTTCATCGGCACGTCGGCACATAGCGGCCCGTAGATGGGAAGATGGTCTGATTTGTCAGACCGGCGATAAAAGTGAATCTCAAAGGCATCCAGAGTCTTGTTCCGCTATCCTTGCACCCGATTCTCTTTAGCAAGCGAGGTACCAAGAAGGGGTCCGCGACGACAGGCACGCAGTTGGCGCAGACCCCCGCAAGAAATCAGCCGGCCTTTCTCGAGCGTTCGGAATCCGCGCTCCTGGCTCTGTCCGGGGCGGACTTGCTCAGAAAATCCGCAACCTCTTCCTCGGCCTCTTCTCGAGCAATGCCGTAGGTTTTCTG
>Ga0134122_10000784_pt1 | contig 22171 bp, 17 predicted proteins | sample KB302_FD_96461 | JGI IMG/M metagenome (GOLD analysis project Ga0134122, IMG submission 96461) | Terrestrial soil microbial communities without Nitrogen fertilizer from Kellogg Biological Station, Michigan, USA - KB3-0-2 | ecosystem: Environmental > Terrestrial > Soil > Unclassified ... | reverse complement strand
GCCTGCCGCTCGGGCTCGTCGGACCGGCGTTCAACGCGCTCCGCAAAGGGTGGAAATCGATCTCCAAGCCGACCAAACGGAAAGGGCTGGCCGCGGTCGATTTCTCGTTCCGGCCGAATCCGGAACGCTGGGCAGAGATCGTCGGATTCGCCGGCCGGCAAGGCGAGCGATGAGCTACCTGTCGCGCGCGCTCCGGGCCTACGCCGAGCGGCAGCTGCCGCGGGTGTTGACGCAAATGGACCGCGATCCGGATTCGCCCCGGTTCGGCAATTTCGACCGCAACCACTGGCACTACAAGATCCGCGATTTTTCCTCGGCGATCTTGCAGCAAGGGGCTTTTACGCTCGACGCTCTGCTCCGCGACGACCTGGAAATGCCGTGCGATCCGGAGCGGATCGAATCTTGGGCCGTGGCGGCTATCAATGCGCTCGCGGCCCAAGTGCGGCGCGACGGCGGGGTGGACGAATACTTCCCCTTCGAGCGGAGCTATCCGGCCGCGGCGTTCGGGCTCTACGCCGCGGCGCGGCTGGCGCTCGATTGGAAAACTTCGCACCCGGAGCGTCTCTCCAAGATCGATTGGCGCGGGCTGTCGCGGCTTGCGGCCCACTTGGATTCCCAGCAGGAGACGGAAGCCTCGAACCAGCAGGCGGCGGGACTCGCGGCTCTCGCGCTCGCGGCGCGGCTGCCGGAGATCTCGCCGCGCTCCTCCCGTATCGCCGAACATGCAGAGCGGTTGTTCGCGAGCCAGCATGCCGAAGGGTGGTTTCCGGAATACGGCGGCCCCGACTTCGGCTATCTGACCGTGACGATCGATGCGCTGGTCGATTACCACGACGCGACGGAAGACCCGCGCGCGGTGGAGGCGATCGATCGGGCGGTCGAATTTCTTAGCCTCCTGGTCGGCGCCGATGGGCGGCTCCCTTCGACCCTCAACAGCCGGAACACCGATTACGTGGTCCCTTACGGTCTCGCCCGGACCGGTGCGCGCAACCGCCGCGCGGCTTGGCTGGTGGAAACGCTGTTTCGGGATGCGGACGACCCGGCGCATTTTCTCTGGGCGACCGACGATCGGTACCACAGCCATTATGTCTACGCGAGCGTGGTTCGGGCGCTGCCCCATCTCGATTCGATGCTCGCGGGCGAGCCGCCGGCCGAACGGAGCGGCCTGACGTTCGAAGGCGCGGGCTATCGGATCGTTTGGAGCGCGGATCGAAGCTGGAGCGCCGCGATCGGTCTGCGCAAAGGGGGGCTGGTGCGCATCCATCGCCGCAACGCGCCCCCTCTGCTCGATCACGGTTGGCGGGTCCGCGTCGGCTCGGCCCTTTGGACCAGCAATTGGTGGCAAGGGGCGGAGGCGCGGATCGAGGCGAGAGGCGAGGGGGACGATCACCTGCGGATCGCGGGAACCTGTAGGAAGGCGAGCTTTCTGATCCCCACCCCTTGGAAACACGCCGCTTTGCGGCTCGCTTCGAAGGTGCTCGGCGCGCGCCTCCTCAAGCCGCTGCGGCGGCTGTTGATCTTCAAGCCGCAGAGAGAGAATCCGAACGCCCCGCGCTTCGAGCGCGAGATCGAGGCGAACGAGCGGGGCGTCGCGGTGCGCGACCGCCTGACCTTTCCGCCGGGCGCCGTGGCGGAACGGAGCCCGCGGCAGAACCTGCGCCATGTGGCGAGCGCCGAGAGTTTCCACCCGGAGGATCTTCTGCCGCCGATCTCCGCGCGGATCGAGAAGACGGCCACGGGGCTCTCCGCCGAGTGGCGGTTTCCGGAAGAGGCCGACCGGTGATCGCGGCCGAGGACGCGGCTCCGCCGGATCAGGCGGCCGACCGCAGCTTTCGTTTCGCGTTGTTCGGCCTTTTGGCCGGAGCCGCCGTGCTCTTCTTGCTGGGAATCACCTGGGGACTGCCGAGCTGGCGCGGATGGGCGGGAGACGAGATCCGGCCGAACCAGGTGGCGGCGGGTTTCCATCGCGCGTTTTCCGGCGGCTGGCACACGAAGTATCCGCCGCTTCATTTCTATGTCTTGGCGATCGTTCAGACGCCGCTCCGCGCGCTCGCCGGGATCGGCCCGGTGCCTGGCAAGGGGCTCGATCTCAATAGCTGGCTTTTCGTCCTTTCCCGCCTGATGAGCGTCGCCATGGCGCTCGGCGCGGTGGCCGCGATCGCCGAAGTGGGGCGGTCGGTCTCGAATCCGCGCGCCGGGCTGTTCGCCGGAGCTTTGGTCGCCCCCGGCGCGCCGTTCGTCTACTTCGCGAAGACCGCGAACGTCGAGATGCCGTTCCTGTTCTGGTTCGCGCTGTCGCTGGTCTTCTTCGTTCGCCTGCTCGATCGGCATCGGATGCGTGACTACCTTTGGTTCGGGGCCTGCGCGGTGTTTGCGATCACGAGCAAGGACCAGGCGTATGGGCTCTACCTCCTGGTGCCGTTCGCCGTGCTGCCCGGCCTGATCCGGGCTCGGGCGCAGGAGGGAGCGCGCCCTGGCCTGTTCGCCGCCCTGGTCGATCGGCGCATTCTCTCGGTTCTGGGCCTCGGGCTCGGCCTCGCCGCGGTGATCTACAACTGGCCCTTCAACCTCGGCGGATTTCTCGCCCACGTGCGCACCCTGCTCGGGCCGCAGTCGGAAGAGGCGAAGGCGTTCGCCAACACTCCCGCGGTCCATCTCGGCAACCTGGTCGAGAATCTGTCGCACCTGCGGTTCTGCATGGGTTGGCCGGCGTTCGCGGCCGGCGCGATCGGCGCGGTTCACGCGGTCGCAAGGGCGCGGCAGAGGGAACGGACGCTCCTCCTCTCGCTCGCACTTTTGGGCGGCTCGTACTACCTGTTCTTCCTGTTGCCCATCCTGTTCAGCCGCGACCGTTACGTGCTGCCGCTGGCGCTGCTCCTCGCGCTGCCGGCCGGCCGTCTCCTGGCGGCGATCACATTCTCCCGTCGAGCGACGCTACGCGGGCTCGGCCTCCTGGCCGCCGCTTCGGTTCTCGCCTACGGCGGCCTCTACGCCCTGTCGGTCGATCGACGGATGGTGCATGACGCGCGCTACGACGCCGAGGCCTTCGCGCGGGAGAACGGCGGCCCGGCGGATTCTTTGGCTCTCGGTCGGGCGAAGCACGCGCCGCGGCTGCCGCATGCCGGCTGGGGGGGCTTTCCGGGGGTACTCGCCCGCCGCGCGCCCGAAATCGTCGCGGTCAACGTGATCGACCTGCGCACCCCCGCCGAGCATGCGGCGTACGAAAAGCTGCTCTCCGGCGAGCTCGGCTACTTCCTCGCCAAGCGCTTCGAGTGGCGTTCGCGCTGGGACATCCTGGATACTCAGGGTACCTATTCGAGCCTGGTGTTCGTGAACCCGGAGATGGCGCTGTTCCGCCGCGACCCGTCGTTGCCGCGGGGTCACCGGGGCAGTCGCCGCAACGACCCCTTCGAAGAAGAAGAACCGGCGCCCGACGAGGAGTGAGAAGAGGAGCAAGCCATGACAGAGGGTCTACTCGAACGAATTTTCGGCATTCGCGCGGCCGGATCGACCCCGGGGCGCGAGGCGCTCGGCGGCCTCGCGACGTTTCTCACCATGGCCTACATTCTGTTCGTCAACCCGGTGATCCTCCAGGCGGCCGGCATGCCGCTTCCCGGGGCGATCGCCGCAACCGCAATCAGCGCCGGGATCGCCACCCTGGTGATGGGCCTGCTCGCCAACTACCCCGTGGCCTTGGCGCCCGGCATGGGGCTGAACGCGTTCTTCGCCTACGGCATTTGCATCGGGGCGGGCGTGCCTTGGCAGACCGCGCTCGGAATCGTGTTCTGGACCGGGATTCTGTTCGTCCTGCTCACCCTGGTCGGCGCCCGGGCGTTCCTGGTGCGCTCGGTGCCGCGCGTCCTCACCCTTTCGGGCGCCATGGGCATTGGCCTGTTCATCGCGTTCATCGGCTTGCAACAAGGAGGACTGATCCGCGCCGATCCGAACACGTTGGTGGGTCTGGGCTCCCTCTCATCGCGCCCCGCGCTGCTTACTCTGTTCGGGCTGGCCGTCACCCTGGTGCTCTACGCCCGAGGCATCCGCACCGCGATCTTCTGGGGGCTCGCGGCGGGAATCGTCGCGGCGTTCGCCTGCGGCGCGGTGGCATGGCCGCACGAGATCGCGCGGGTTCCCCGTCTCGACCTGCCGGGCTTGGAAATCGACCTTCTGGGCGCCCTCTCCTGGCGTTACCTGCCGTTGATTCTCACCACCCTCTTCTTCACCCTGTTCGACACCCTCGGAACCTTGCTCGCGATCGGTCACCAGGCGGGGCTCGCCGGTCCTTCCGGCGACTTGCCGCGGCTCGATCGCGCGCTCACCGCGGACGCCACGGGAATGGTGGCCGGCGCGCTGGTCGGAACCTCGGCGGTCACCTCCTATATCGAGAGCGGGGCGGGGGTCGCGGCCGGCGCGCGAACCGGCTTCGCGAACGTGGTGACCGGCCTGCTGCTGCTCGGTTCGTTGGTGATCTCGCCGCTCGTGGAGGTCGTGGGGCTGGGAGTTGACGGCCGCTATCCGATCACGGCGCCCGCGCTCGTCCTGGTCGGCATTTTAATGATGGGGGCCGTGCGCGAGATCGACTGGAGCGATCCGACCGAGGCGGCACCGGCGTTTTTTACCGCGCTGCTGATGCCGTTGACGTTCAACATCGCCCACGGGCTGGCCGCGGGGTTCATCGTCTATCCGTTGGTCAAGGCAGCCGCGGGCAAAGGGCGAGAGGTCCACCCGGCGCTCTGGGGACTCGCCCTGTTGCTCGTACTGCGCTACGCGTATCTGCCGCTATAAAGCGGGCCGCACGACACGGACGTGCGCCCCTGGGACCGGACAGATGCCGCGGCGGAGCCGATCAGTCCGAGAAGACGTCGACGCGCTCATCGTCCGCGACCTCGGCGAACGAGCCGGCGCGATGGAGGAAGCGCAGCAGGCGAATGAAGCCGGCGAGCATTTCGCCGAGCGCCTGTTCCTCTTCCTCCGGCAGCGGCCGGTCGAACCCGAGCATTCGATAGACGTCGACCTTCGGTCCGGCATCGCCGCCGGGCGTCGGTCCTCCCCGCCAGGCGGAGGCCCAACCGCTCGGGCTCTGCGGCTCCGGCCGACGTCCCGTCGGCGGGCGCTCGTTGACGATCTGGAGCGCGTTGTGAAGTTCGGCGAGGTCGCTGCCGAGCGCCTCGAGGATCTTCTCGAGCGTATCCAGAGACGGCTTCTGTTTGCCGGTTTCGTAGGCCGAGAGCATCGCCTTGGTGATTCCGGCCGAATCGGCGACCTGATACTGCCTCTTGCCCTGGCGGTCGCGCAACCAGCGCAAGGATCTCCCCAAACCATGAAAGATTGGCATGGCGACAACGATACCGCGGCCGATCTTCCTTGGCAACCGTAAGCTCAGTTCTTTCAATAACTTACATCCTGGCCCGCAGTAGCTTGCGACCGCAACTTGTTGCTTGACAAAGACAAGATGCAGCGCCTAGAGTTGTCGGCAACGAGAAAATTTTTTGCCGCAATGCTGCCGACGACTTGCTTTTTTCTCTTTCCTGGGCGCCGAATTTCCGTCCCGGAGAGTGAGCCGCCCGGCAGAGGAGGTCAAAAAGTGACGGCGAGCCACCCCGACCCATCCCTTCTGGAGCGCTTTTTACGAGGCGAGCTGGACTCGGACGAGCGCAAGAGCGTCGTCCGCCATCTGATCGGTGGCTGTACGGTCTGCCGCAATCTGGCCGGCGATCTCTGGCAGGCGCCCCCTTCGCGCCCGGCCTCGGCTCCGACCGGCAGAGCCAAGGCGGAGCCCGAACCCGCCGATTACCGGGAGGGAATGAACCGCGCGGTTCGTATCGCCCGCGAGAGGCGTCCGGTGCTCGCGGCGGCCCGGCAGAGAGCCCCCGGCCTCCTCGCCGAGTTGCTCGCGGCGCCGCCTTCGGAGCGGCTCGCCCTGGCGCAAAGGGAGCCCCGTTTCGCGATTCCCCCGCTGTGCGACGAAATCCTCGCTCGGCGCGCCGCGGTCTCGGCCCGCGCCGAACCCGGACCGGCAGGGGGGCTCGGAAAATCGGCGGACCGATCGGTCGAGGCGCGGCAGCTGGTGGATCTGGCGCTCGTGGTCGCCGAGCGCCTCGATGCCTCGGAGTGGGGGGTGTCGATCGTCCGCGACCTCGAAGCCCGGGCTTGGGCGCACCGGGGAGACGTGGCGCGCGAAGCCGGCCTTCGCGAAGAGGCCCAGCAAGCATTCCGCATGGCGCACTCGCTCTATGCCCTGAGCTCCCAGGATCCTTGGGAGTGGGCCGAGATCTCCCGATACGAGGCGCGCTTCGAGCTCTTCCGCGGCCAGGCAGCGGCGGCCACCGCGCTCGGCCTGGAGGCCGCGACGCTCTACAGGAAGCTCGGCGAGCGAGACCTTTTGGCCGCGACACTCGCCGAAGCCGGGCCGATGGCGGTCCGGGCCGGGCGGCCGGATCTCGCGATCGAGGCGCTCACCGAGGCGATCGAGCTGATCGATCCTGCGCGGGAGCCCCGCCGGCTCGCCTGCTGCCTGCGGGGACTCGGCGCCTTGCTCCTGGAGACCGATCGCGCGCGCGAGTCGCTGGGACATCTTTGGCGCGCCCGTTCGCTCTTCGAACGGCTCGGCGATGAAGACGAGATCCTCCGCGTCCGCTGGAGCGAAGCGCGCGCCACGCTCGCCGTGGGCAACCTGGCCGAGGGCGAGGCGGCCCTGCTTTCGGTGCGCGAAAATCTGCTGGCGGCGGGGCTCAGCCAGGATGCGGCAGGCGTGCTTCTCGATCTGGTGCAGCTCTATTGGAGTCAGGGGCGCCGCGGGGAGATGCTTGGGCTGTTCGGCGAGGTCTTTTTACCTTACCGCACGCGCGACCTCGAACGAGGGACGATCGCGGCGGTCCTGATGCTGCGCCGGGCGGTCGAAACGGGAAGCGCCACGATCGAGATGGTTCGTGAGATCGCGCGCTACCTGGCCGCGAGCCGGCCGGTCTGCCGCTTGGGATAGATCCGGTCGGAGCGCAAAAGGGCGCTCCGACCGGGGCGGCGATCTTTGCCCCTACTTCTTCTGCTTCTGCTCCCACTCCTCGCGAGTGGGGACCGTGATCGGATCCCTCTTGGACTTGGCGAGCTCGCGATTTACCGCGGGCACGTCCTTGGTGCGAAACGCTTCGAGCTTGGCTCCCGCTTCGGCGAGCTGTTTTTCGAGCTGTGCCTTGGCGTCGAGCTGGGCCTTTGTCGGCCGGCCATCGTAGCCGTTGATCCCACCGTAGGCGGCCGTCAACTTCTCGCGCAACTGTTCTTCGCCCGACAGCCAGCCGCCGGGTCCTGTCGCGACCAGGGTCTTGTACAGTTCCCAGATCTGCTTCGACAGAGCTTCGAGCGGCTTTTTGGCCGGATCGCCGGCCTTTGATTCCGCCGCTTTCGCGTCGGCCTGGGCACGGACGTCGGCCAGGGTCTCGGCGACATAGGTGAGTGTCGCGAGCGAGTTGTACGCTTCGAGCGCCGCGGCGTATTGCGCCGCTCGATCTTCGGGCGTGTGCTTCGCGCGCGGATCGGTTCCGACCCGAATCTCCTCGGTGAGGATCTGGCCCCCCTTGGTCAGCTTGACCGTGTAAGTGCCGGGCGGTACGCGCGGCCCCGCGAACGAACCGCCCGAGATCACCAGCGAAGTCGCCGCCGGAAGCTTTGGCGGCGGCAGACGCATCGACCAGGGAACCCGATTGATCCCTTTCCGCTTGCCGGCCGGCAGGGTGGCGAGCAACTTGCCCGCCGCGTCGAGCACCTCGATCTTGAGGTCGCCGATCACGTGGCGCTTCTTCAGGTAGTAGACGATCTGCGCGGAATCGTCCGGGTTCTGGCCCGTGAACTCGTCGTCGCCGTTGAACTCCTGAGGCGCCGCCTTGATCGTCTGCACCGCGGTCCTCGCCGGCAGGAACGCCACTTCGGCATCGCGGATCTCCGGGGTAAGCCGCCGGATCGGGGTGAGGTCGTCGATGATGTAGATACCCCGGCCGTGGGTGGCGAGGATCAGATCGCCATCGCGGGGATGGATCGCGATGTCGCGCACGGCGACTTTCGGGAGATTGCCGGTGAATCTCGCCCAGGTCGCACCTCGATCGACCGACAGGTAAAGGCCGAGCTCGGTGCCGACGAACAACAAGCTCGGGTTGACCGGATCTTGCCGCACGACGTGGGCATACCCGGCCAGAGCGTCCGTGGCGAGCGACTTCCAGGTCTGACCGAAATCGGTCGTCTCGTAAACGTAGCTCTTCATGTCACCCGTCGTGTGGTTGTCGAACGTCGCGAACGCGGTTCCCGCCTCATACGGGCTCGGCTCGATCGTCGAGACCCAGGCGTTCTTGGGCAGCCCGGCGAGATTCTTCACCAAGTTGGTCCAGGTCTTGCCCCCGTCGCGGGTAAGCTGCACGTTGCCGTCGTCGGTGCCCACCCAGATCTGGTTCGGGTCTTTGGGGGACTCGGCGACGGTGAAGATCGTGGTGTGGTTTTCGGCGCTCGAATTGTCGATCGACAGGCCGCCCGACTGGCGTTGCTTCTGCTTGGCCGGATCGTTGGTGGTGAGATCGGGCGAAATCTTCACCCAAGACTCGCCATGGTCGAGGCTTCGGAACAGGAACTGGCCGCCCAGGTAGAGCACTCCGGGCCGGGTCGGCGATTGCGCGATCGGCGTATTCCAATTGAAGCGGTAGTCCGGATCGCCGCTTCCCGGCGCGGGCTTGACGTCGCGCGACTCCCCGGTCTTGACGTTGATCCGCGCAATCGCCCCACCTTGGGATTCGGAATAGACGTAGTCCGCGTCGGCACTGTCGCGCATCGCCCAAAACCCGTCACCGCCGCCGATGTTCTGCCAATGCCGGTTGCGAATCCCGCCGGGCGCCTCGGAAGGCCCCATCCAGGAACCGTTGTCCTGAAGGCCGCCGTAGACGTTGTAGGGCCGCTCCATGTCGTACGTGACATGGTAGAACTGAGAGACTGGTAGCGCTCCGACAAAACGCCAGCGGGTCCCCTGGTCGTAGGAGACGTAGATCCCGCCGTCGGTGCCGAGAATCAAAAACTTCGGATCGCGAGGATCGATCCACAGCGCGTGGTGGTCCGAATGCGGCCCGTCGCCGAGACCGCCGCTGCTGAACGTCTTGCCGCCGTCTTGCGACACGGTGGTCGAAAGGCCGGGCTTGTAGATCGTGTTGAAATCGGTCGGATCGACGAACAGGTTGGCGAAGTAGAACGGCCGGACCTGGAGGTTGAACGCCGAGTTGATCTCGGTCCATGAGCCGCCGGAATCGTCCGAGCGGTAAAGCGCCGTGCTCTCGGATTCGACTAAGGCGTAAACGACGCTCGGCCGCGACGGCGCGAGCGCCACGGCGACGCGGCCTTTCAAACCGGCGGGCAGGCCGTTGCCGACCGGCTTCCAGGTATCGCCGCCGTCGGTCGATTTGTAGAGGCCGCTGTCCGGCCCTCCGGAGCTGAACGACCAGCCGGTGCGGCGGAAGGTCCACATGCCGGCGTAGACGATGCGCGGATCTTGGGGATCGACGCTGATGTCGGAGCAGCCGGTGTCGGGGTTGGCGTAGAGCGTCTTCTTCCAGGTCTTGCCGCCGTCGGTGGTCTTGAACACGCCGCGCTCTTCGTTGGCGTTCCACAAATGGCCGGTGGCGCACACCCAGACCGTGTTCGAATCCTTCGGGCTCACCTGGATGCGCGCGATCCGCTCGCTGTCGGCCAGCCCCATCTTCTGCCAGTTGTCGCCCCCGTCGGTCGATTTGTAGACGCCGTCGCCGTACGAGACGCTGTTGCGGGTCCACGACTCGCCGGTGCCGACCCAGATCGTCTTCGGGTTCGACGGATCGACGCGGATCGCGCCGATCGACATCGTCTGCTCGTCGAAGATCGGCTTAAAGGCGATGCCGCCGTCGGTGGATTTCCAGACCCCGCCCGAGGCCGCGCCGACGTAGATCGTCAGCGGGTAGGTCGGCACGGCGTCGATCGCCGCGATGCGTCCGGCCGTGGTGGCGGTCCCGATCGCGCGGGCCGACAGGCCGCCGAAGGTGTTGGAGTCGATTTCCTGCGCCGCGGCACGATGGGCGCCGAGGGCTGAGACCGACAAGAGGGTTGCTGCGAAAGCCGCGACGCGGCCGCGGATGGAATGGCTCAACGAAGGCATGGTTCTCCCTTTCCGACGGGACTTTTAGCTTCGAGCACCGGCCCGGAGCGGGCGGCTGAAACGCGAAGGGCTCGCGCCGCACGGAGTCGGCGCGAGCCCCGAAGGTGAGAATCTTCTACTTGGGCTGCGGAGCCGCGGGCGCGGCGAGGCTCGCCGGCTTGCCGAACCGATCGGCCTCAAGGGTCGGATTGATCTCGATCTTCTCGATCGTAATCGAAGAGCTGCCCGGCCCCGGAGCGCCCTTCTGCTTGATCTCCGAAGAGAAGAAGTAGATCCCTCCGTCGACCTCCTTGTAGTCGCCGTAGGTCGTCACCGTCTCGACCTCCTGGCCGCGCACCATGCTCTTGCCCTCGCTCTGAATCAAGAGGGAAGAGTCGACGTCGAAATAGTCGGTCTCGACGTCGCCGCTCTTCTTGGTCACTTTGAGCTTGTAGGCCGGCGCTCCTTCGAGATCGACCTTGCCGAGGAGCTCGACCTGGTTGCCCTTCTCTTTGTAATCGACGTACGGGCCGTCGAAGTCGGCCTCGTCCTTCATCGACTTGAGCTCGTCGTCCGACATCGCCTCGGCTTCCTTCTTGCCGAGGAACGGCATCAGCTGCCAGCCGGAGGTGCCGTCGGACGTGATCACGGCCGTCATGCCCTGGATGACGAATTCCAAACGCATTTTGCCCGGTCGGGCGAATTCGATGACGAAGGGAGCTTCGATCCCGGGACCGAAGGTTCGCTTGCCGGTGGCGCGGATCGACTGCACGGATTTGATCTTCGCGAGCCCCCCGCGGGCCTGAATGTTTTTCTCGATCACCTCGTCGGCGGTCTGTGCGAAGGCCGAAGCGGCGAACAGCGCGGCGACGGCGAAAGTCATCAGCGATTTGCGATACATGCTCGTTTTCTCCTCTTAGGCGGTGCGGTAGGGCGAGATGCTTGACGGACCCGGCCGACGACTTACTTTTGACCTTTGGGGCCGCCCTTGAGAATACGCCTTTCGCGGGGAAAAGTTCGCGGCCGGACCTGAGCGAGCCTCCGATACCTTGCCCCTCGCGCCCTCGCCCGCTACGCTTGGCCGCCAAACTTCCCCAGGGAGGGCATCCATGCGCCGCACGATCCCCCGTCTTCTCGCGCTCGCCATTCTGCTCTCGCTCCCTGCGTTCGGCGCGGGCGCGGCGATCGATCCCGCGCTCCTCGCTGGCCTCAAGGCGCGATCGATCGGACCCGCGGCGATGAGCGGCCGGATCGCCTCGATCGATTCGGATCCGCGCGACCCCTCGGTGATCTGGGTCGGTTCCGCCACCGGCGGCGTCTGGAAATCCGTGAGCGCCGGCCTGACCTGGGAGCCGGTTTTCGACGACCAGCCGGTCGCCTCGATCGGCGCGGTCGCGATCGACCCGACGAATTCCTCGGTGGTCTGGGTGGGAACCGGCGAAGGCAATCCGCGCAACAGCGTCTCGATCGGCGAAGGACTGTTCAAAACCCTCGACGGCGGCAAGACCTGGAAGCGGATGGGGCTTGAAAAGACCGAGCACATTCACCGGATCGCGATCGATCCGCGGAACCCCCAGGTCGCCTACGTGGCGGCCCTCGGCAAGATCTGGGGCGAGAACCCCGAGCGCGGCGTCTACAAGACGACCGATGGCGGAGCCACCTGGCGGCGCGTGCTCTACGTCGATGAGCGCACCGGCTGCGCGGACCTGGTGATGGACCCGAGCAACCCGAACAAGCTGTTCGCCGCGATGTGGGACTACCGCCGCTGGCCGTACAAGTTCCGCTCCGGCGGCCCCGGCTCCGGCCTGTTCGTGAGCCACGACGGCGGCGACAGCTGGAAACGGCTCACCGAGGACGATGGCTTGCCGAAGGGCGACCTCGGCCGGATCGGCCTCGCGATCGCCCGCTCAAACCCGAAGATCGTTTATGCGCTGGTCGAGGCCAAGAAGCCGGCCCTCCTCCGTTCGGAGGATGGAGGCGTCTCATGGGACACGGTCAATTCCGATCCGGACATCAACGATCGGCCTTTCTATTTCGCCGACATCCGCATCGACTCGGCCGATCCGAATCGCCTTTATCGGCTGGAAGTCACGCTCGACGTCTCGACCGATGCGGGCAAGACGTGGAAAACCCTGGCGGGAGCCAACGCGGCGCATCCCGATCATCATGCGCTCTGGGTCGATCCGGTCGACCCGAACCACCTGATCGACGGCAACGACGGAGGCGTATTCACCAGCCGCGATCACGGCGACACCTGGTCGTTCGCGGGCGGCCTGCCCCTCTCTCAGCTCTACCACATCCGGTACGACAACGACCTGCCGTACCACGTCTACGGCGGCCTCCAGGACAACGGCTCATGGCGCGGCCCCTCGTCGGCCTGGGAGGTGGGCGACCTTCGAAACCTGCACTGGCAGGAGGTGGACTTCGGCGACGGCTTCGACACCGCCCCGGATCCGCGCGATTCCTCCCAAGGGTACGCGATGAGCCAGGGGGGCGCGCTGATCCGCTGGAATTTGAACACCGGCGAACGGAAATCGATTCAACCGGTGCGCGCAAAGGATGGCCCCGAGCTGCGCTTCAACTGGAACTCCGCCCTGGGCCTCGACCCGTTCGATCCCGACACGATCTATTACGGCAGCCAGTTCGTCCACAAATCGACCGACCGGGGCGAGACCTGGACGGTGATCAGCCCCGATCTCACGACCAACCGCGCCGAATGGCAGCCGAAGGAGACCGGCGGCGTGACTCAGGACGTGACGGGCGCCGAGAATTTCACGACGCTGCTGGCGATCGAGCCGAGCCCCAAGGCGAAGGATCTCCTTTGGGTAGGTACCGACGATGGGCGCCTGCACGTCACGCGAAACGGCGGCAAAGACTGGGCGAGCGTCGAAGGCAACGTCCCCGGCGTGCCCGCGAACACCTGGATTCCCCACATTCACGCCTCGACCTACGACCCGGCGACGGCGTTCGTGGTGTTCGACGACCATCGGCGCGCGAATTACGCGACCTACGTCTACCGGACCGACGACTATGGCAAGACCTGGAAGAGCCTCGCAACCCCGGACCTTCGAGGGTACGCGCTCGCGATCACCCAGGATCCGGTCGCGCCGAACCTGCTTTTCCTGGGCACCGAATTCGGCCTCTGGTTCTCGCTCGACGGCGGCGGCAAGTGGTACCCGTTCCGCCAGGGCCTACCCACCGTTTCGGTGATGGACCTCGCGATCCAGCCCCGGGATCGGGATCTGCTGATCGCCACCCACGGACGCGGCATCTACATCGTGGACGACCTGGAGCCGCTGCGCGAGCTGACCGCGGCGACGCTCGCCGAGCCGCTCCATCTGTTCCCCATAGGCGACGCCCAACAATATTGGGCCTCGCGCTCGACCGGGCCGCGGTTCCCGGGCGGCAACGACTACAAGGGAAAGAATAAGCCCTATGGCGCCGCGCTGACGTTTGTCCTGAACGGTCCCGATCTTCCGCATCCGGACGCGGCCATCGAACGCGGGCGCAAGGACGCCAAGCGAAAGACCGACGCCGCGGCGCCCGAAGGGAAGAAGCCCGCCGACGGGAGCTCCCCGGGCACCGAGGGCGACAAGAAGACGAAAGTGCAGATTCAAGTGAGAAACGCCGCGGGCGAGCGGATTCGCTCGTTCGAGCAGAACGCCACGCTCGGGATCAACCGGGTGACCTGGGATCTCCGAAGCGACCCGTTCAAAGAGCCGCCGACCAAGAAGCCACCCTCGCCTTTCCGCTCCGGTGGACCGCAGGTCGTACCGGGCACCTACACGGTGAAAATCATCTACGGCGACAAGACCGCAGAGGGTCAGGTGCGCGTGCTGGCCGATCCGCGGTTCCACCTTTCGGAAGCGGATCGCACCGCCAACGCCGCCGCCGTGCGCCGCGCCGGAGCGCTCAAAGAACGCGTCTCGCTCGCCGCAGAACGGATCGGCCGGACGAAGTCCGACATCAAGGCGATCCTCGAACGGGTCAACAAGCGCGACGACGAACGGCGCAGGAAGAATGGAACGACGGACAAATCGCCGGAGGTCAAAGCCCTGGAGAAATCCGCCCGCGAGCTGCGCCAGAAGCTGGAAGGCGTCGAGCGAAAGCTCTGGAAATCTGACGAAGTCGTGGGCCGACCGAAGAGCGACGATCTCACCTCTGAGCTCGACGACCTGCTCTCCCGTCTGGGCAGCTCGTGGGACGCCCCGAACGCCACCCTGATCCGCAACCTTGAAGAGGAAGAGGAAAAGGCGGCGCCGATCTTCGCCGAGTTGGACGGTCTCTACGCGAAAGAAGTCCAGGACTTCCGAGGCGCGGTTCCGGCCGGGGATTTGGAGCTGTTGGGAGGAGGGGAGTAAAGACGGCCGATTGAACCGGGGCGGTCGAGCTTGTTACCTCCGACCCGGCCGCAGACGATCGATCACCGCGCCCAACGCGGCACCGATCACGACCGTGGCGAGGATCTTCTCGCGCCCATGGCGGCTTGAATGTTCTTCTTGATCACCTCGTCGGCGGTTGTGCAAAGGCCGAAGCGGCGAATAGCGCGGCAGCGGCGAAGGTCATTAACGATTTGCGAAACGTGCTCGTAAGCCTGAGTCGCGCTGATCTCCTGGAACCTGAACACCGGCGAACGGAAGTCGATTCAGCCGACGCGCGCGAAAGATGGCACGGAGCTGCGCTTCAGCCGGAACTCCGCCCTCGACCTCGATCGGCTCGGCCTCGACATTATCTATTACGGCAGAACTTCCTAGCGGGCGGCTTAAGATGTCGGCATATGGTAAGGTTTGCATGCCTGCACTAGCGCAGACAAGCATGTGAAGGGGTCTCTATGCGTCTCAAGCCTCTCCTGGTCCTCATGCTGGCTATGGCGTTGCCGATGGCCGCAACTGCCGACGTAAACGGTACGGCATCAACCAACAAACACCTTACCAACCTGGGACCTGCCGCCTACGATCTGGCCATCGTCCTGGAGGGGACGTACGGCGTCTATCAGACTTGCCCGGGGTATAAGACTTCGGATCTCGGTCCCGTTGGCTGGTTTTCGGGATTCAATCCGACCTTCAAGAATGGCAACACCGTACTCCATTGGCAGTCTTTCGACGACGGTCCCGGGATCGATAATTCGCAGATCGATACCAACCAGACGATTCATGTCGGGTACTCCGCCCCGGAGGATCGCAAAGTTGTCGATATGTATTGGACCGACCTAGAGGGGAAGCGGATCGGCGGTAGCATCGTCTACGACGTACACGCCGGCAAAACCTATAAGGGCAGCCGATTCTCCGTGATCCTGGAGAACGTGCAGCAGGCGACGGCTTCGTTGAAAAACATCCGATACGCCGTCCTTTCGGAACCCCTGCCGCTCGACCAATTGAGCGATCAGAACGCAGAGCTTGAATCTGCGCTGAGCTCGCTGAGCTCCGACCTCGGTCTCGCGCCTGGAGAGGCGATATCGCTCGAAATTCCGGTCTCGGTCCCAGAAAGCTCTGCCGTCGTAGTCATTTACGAGGTCAACGCCGAGGGGTCTGGAGCCTCCGTGGTCAACCATGTCCAAATGATCGCCGAGTAAATCGCTCCAGGATCGCTCCTAGACCGGCGCCGATCGCGACCATGGCGAGGATCGGCCCGGTGTGGGACGGCAGGACGTGGCTCGGGAACGTGAACGGGCAGATCAGGCGCCAGGAGGAATCGGCGAGCAGACCGGCGGCGAGGCCCGCGAGAGCTCCGGCGGTGGCAGGTCGAAACGGCAGGCCGCGGTTCAAGAGCCAGAGGCCGATCAGGAGGAGCGGCGTGGCGATCAGGAATTCGTAGTACAGGCAGGCATGTAGCTCGACGGACGCCAAGCCCGGCGGAGCGGGAAAGGGGCTCCGCTGGAAAGCCAACGCGAGACCCGCGAGGTGAAATCCGAAGGCGCCCAGGGCGCAGGCCCAGAGGGTGGCACGAGGCAGACCGCTTCCTGGGGTCGATTCCCGCAGCGAGCCTGCGGCGACCATCAGGGCCAGAAGCAACTGGGCGATCGAGAGTCCCCAGGCGAGCACCGCCCCTAGTTGCGGCAGGTCGGGGCGGAAGCCGAACTTGCTCCAGAACGTGGCGAGAGCCAGGAGCGCCCAGGGCACCAGCAGGATCGAGCGCTGAAACGGCGGCGCGAGCGGTCGTACGGGCTTGAGGTTGGCGAGTATCGCTCGGCGCAATGCCTCGGGCGGTGCGGCGTCATCTTCGTGGGTCATTTTCGGATCGCTCATGGCGGTCATCCCGCCTCGCCGGCCCTTCCCGGGCCGAGCAGCATTTCTCTCAGCATCACCATTCCGCGGTGTGCCCGAAGCTTGGCGGCACCGCCGCGGATTCCGAGCGTTGCGCCGATCTCTTGGAACGACAGGCCCACCACGTGGTGCAGAACGAGCGCCTCGCGCCGGTCTTCGGGAACGTCCCGCAGCGCTTTGGTGAGCGCCTGGCGATCGGCCAGTCCCTCGACTTCCGGCGGCACCGGCAGCTCGGGGGCTTCCCCTTCCGGGAAGAGTTCGAACCCTTTGCGTGACTTCGTGCGGCGGTCCATCAGGAACGCATGGCGCGCGATCGCGAAGGCCCACGGCCGGACGGGCCGATCCCGCTGATAGGTGTGACGCGCCCGGTGCAGCTGGAGGAAACTCTCCTGGAGCAGGTCGTCCGCCACGGCGGCGTTTCGAGTCAGTGAAATGAGATACCTCCGCAGCGGTGGCGAGAGGGCACGGTAAAGGTCTTCGAACGCTCGGCCGTCGCCCTGCTGGTAGCGGACCATCAAGGCGGAGAGCTCGTCGGCCGAACCTTCGGCTGGTTCCACCACTCCACTCCCTCCTATGCCGCGCCCGGGGCGGCGGTTACAGCGCTTCGCAGGCCGCCATGCGGCGATCCAAAACAGGTGGTGGTCGAGTGCTCAATCTATCGTAGCGAGAGCAGGATGGCGAGCACGGGCCGGCCGGTTCCCTGTAGACTCGCGCCTTCCGAGGAGGTCTTTGTCGATGCTCGAAAACCTGACGATCGATTCGTTCGCCGGCCACCGCGGGTCCACGTTCCGGCTCGTCGCCGATGAGACGGTGGGCTTCGACGTGACTCTGGCCGACGTGACGTCTCTCGGCGACTCAGGGGTTCGAATCGCCTTCTCTCTGATCTTCCATGCTCCCCTCGGCGCACCGATCCTGCCGCAGCGAATCTATCGGCTGGAGCATACGGAACTCGGTGCGCTCGACCTGTTCATGGTGCCGATCGGCCCGAAGGGCGGAGCCTTTCGCTACGAGGTGATCTTTACTTGAGGCCGCCGGCCGCTGGGGTTGCTCCCGGCGGCAACCATTCCATCAGGTAGTACACGCTGTTTTCGCCCACCTTCCGGAATCCCAAGCGTTCATAGAGCCTCATCGCCGGGTTCATCTGCTCGACGTGAATCGTAAGCGGCAGACCGGCACCTGTCGCCTCTTCGATCAGGCGGCTCAAGAAAGCGGTACCGATCCCCCGGTTGCGATGGCTCGCGGCGACCGCGATGTCCATCAGGCGAATTTCCTTAGGCCGGCGATGGACGAAGAGGCGGCCCGCGCGTTGGCCGTCGGCGAGGATGATCGACAGCTCCGCGCCGGGGTAATTCTCTCGATAGAAGACGTCCTGAGCCTGGTATTGCATGGCGCAGAACGCAAACTTCTGCTCGGGAGTCCAGTCGGTCACCGAAAGCTCCTGCTCCCGCGTACCGGCGTAGAGATCCAGGAGGAAAGGTCGATCCTCTTCGGTGACCGGGCGCAACGCGAGATCCGGGACCATGCTCCCTTTCCGCCCGCGGGCCTTTACTGTGGTTCCGGCGCGAGCTCGACCGCCATCAAGATCGAGGCATAGCGTACCGCGGCGCGCGGTAGGGCGATCGCGGCAAGATTGACGTCCGAGACCCACGTACCCTGGGAAAGGCCGAGCAGGTAGAGACCTCGGCGCAGGCGCGGCATGCCGGAATCCCGATCGATCGTGAAGCGCGTGGCGAAACTGGAGACGAGACCCGAGGCATCCTTGACCGACAAGCTCAGCTCCAGCGGCGACTCTTGGGCATGTTCGAATTCGAACCGAACCGGCGGACTGGGGTTCCATCCGCCGCGACGGCGGAAGCTCCAAGCCGCAAAGCGGTTCGGCCGGTCGTCGATCGGATCGAACGAAGGAAAGATCACGTCCAGGTTCGCGGTAAGGGGCAGCAGCTCGCGCTGCTTCCCTTCAAACGAAGTCGGAGGGTAGAGACCCCGGATGGCAATTCGAAGGGGTCGGCCATAAAGGTCGCCGTCGCCTGCCCACAGAGAATCGGCCGGAACGACCCGAAGGCCCGTTTCGGCGTCGGCTTCAAGGCCGGGGCGGCGCACCGCGCGCGGCAGGCGCTTCAAGCTGCGGAGGGTCTCGCTGCCGTCGACGTAGCCGACGGAGAGCGGTACGGCTTTCCCCTCCTTCGCCCACGCGAACGTGGGCAGCGATATGCCGAGAATTCCAACGGAAGAGACGGTCAGGAACTCGCGGCGGCTCCATTCCTGGCCTGGCAAAGGACAAACGGCAGAGATCGAAGAAGACATGAGAATGCCTCGCAGAGGTCAGGAGCGAAAAGTGTACGTCCTGAGCCGAAAGTTGCGCCGGACAATGCGGGCACGCTAGCACACCCGAGACGAGGAAATCGCACGGAATCAACACTTTAGACCGCCGGTACATGTGCGATCGAGCGAAGTAGAGAGCGGGCGAACGGCTCCCCCGAAGGGAGGAGCACGCTCTACAACAGAAGCCTCTAAAGAGGCTTCAAGTGCGCGGGGGGAACACGCCCTGAAGGGCGATGTTGAAGTAGAACGTCAGGTAAGGCTGCAGGTTGTTGTGCGGCTGGTCGCCACCGGCGGGAGCGACGGCCTCGGGGGCAAGGTTCACCAGGTTTGCTGCAACCTGATCCTGATAGAGCGACGCGCCGACCGAGCGCGCGATGGCCTGAGTCGGGCCGGGATTGGGATTCTCGCCCGGCTGATTCGACGCCATGAAAGCATGAGAGTGAGACGGAATTTCGCTCTCGAGCAGACTCACCGTCTCACTGCCGCCGGTCTCGCCAAGATCGTGCAGCGAAAGCCCGGGGCCCTGCCCGGGATGCATCGGGGCGCGTCCTTGCAGATCGGGCAACGCAAAATTCGATTTGCCGTTGCCGCCATAGGTCGTACCGAGCAGCGAGAAGAGAGCCGTGTTTTGCGACAGCGGCAAGAGCTGTCCGTCGCACCAGGCCCAGCCCCTGGGGGCGAAGTTGAACGGGAAGATGCGGATTTCGGCAACAAACGGATCCATGTCCCCTCCTAGGTCGGGCTCGGGAAAATCCCGAACAGAGAGATGATGAAGTCAACACAAAGATAGGGCTGGAAGTTCGTGTGAGGCTGGCTGCCGCCTACCGCTGACACAGAGACGGGCGCGAGCGGCGTATTCGCTTGCGAGGCGAAGTACGGCGTGTAGCTCGGAGTCTGCGCCAAAACGTTGTTCAGAGCGTTGGCCGTCGCTGCATTGTTGGCCGAGGCAAGGAAGGGATGAGAGTGCGCCGGAATTTGCGAGACGGTCAGAGTAATCTCCTCCGCCCCTCCTGTCTCGGCGAGGATGAGGCTGTTCCCTTGATGAAGCGGTAAACGACCCCGAAGATCGGGTAAAGCGAACGTCGACTCCCCGTCACCACCGTAGGTGGTTCCGATCAGTTGAAACAGGGTTTCGTTCTCCGAGATCGGGAGGAGCTGGCCCTCGCAGAACATCCATCCCGCCGGGGCGAAGTTGCCCGCGAACATTCGGACTTCACCAACATATGGCTGTGCCATCTGGTATGTCTCCTCTTACTAGGTCGGGGAGGGGAAGATGCCCTGAAGCGCGATGCAAAACGACAGCGTCAAAAACGGTTGCATGTTCAAGTGGGCCTGCGATCCGCCTACGTTGCCGAGAGTATTCGAAACCAGGCTCGTCAACGCGTTGTCCGGTGCTCGGTACGAAAGATTGAGCGGACTGGAGAGCACGTTGCTTGTCGGGATGACTTGATTGCCCGGCTGGGAAGATGCATTGGCCACGTGTGCGTGGGTCGGCAGCTCGGAGATGGAGAGCGTGTGCGCCTGTTCACCGCCCCGTTCACCGAGCGTATGTCCGGAGCCGACGTGAATGGGAACGCGCCCCCGCAGGTCCGGCAGGCCGAAGTTCACTCGCCCATCGCCACCGAATGTCGTGCCCAGCAACGAGAACAACCCCTGGTTTTGATTGATGGGCAACAACTGCCCGTTGCATAGAGCCCAGCCCCTTGGCGCAAAAGCAAACGACATCAACCGGATCTCCGACAGAAATGGTTCTGCCATCGTGCCTCCTCCAATCGATCTTTCGGTTAACGGAAACGGTGGCGGAAGCAGCAGCGTCCCCGATCAAGGCGGGGTACGCTTTTGCCTCAGCCACCGCGGGATTATGGGTAGCCGCAACTGTTCGCCGCCACGCCGGTGAAGTTCGTCGTCACCAGGGTGTAAACCAGGGCCGCCGAGGTCGCCGGGTTCTGGCCCTCAAGATAAGTCTCGGTCGTTGCTCCACTCTGCGCGCCGAGCGCCAGTCCTTCCAGGTTGAACGTCGCCGTGTCGGCCTGCCGCGCCGCGAGTCCGAAGCCGGTTCCCGCCGTGGTCACGGTATTGCCGCTGAATTTCGCGCAGCCGAGGTTCGTGTTTCTGGCCTGGATGCGGATGCCGTCGAGGGCGCCCGGCCTGATATTCGAGGTGTTGCTCACCATCGCTATCTTCAGAGTTCCCCGGCCGTTCGCCGCTCCGTCGGTATCGCCGGAGGCCTCGGCAAGGATTCCGTAGTCGGTGGAGACTTCGCTGACGTTGTTCTGCTCGACCCGCGCGGCGAGGGTGGAATTCAGCGACTGGAAGACTCGAATGCCGAAGCCGTTGCTCGCGCCGGCAGAGACGAACGTGTTCGTGACCGTGTTGCCAAATACGGTGGCGGTGACATTCGAGCTGTTGCCCGCGAAGACGTTGATGCCCGTGTTACCCAAACCGCTGATCTGGACTGCGCGGACATCGGCCACAACTGTTGCGGTGAGGGACGAAGAGATCTCGACGCCCTGGTTTCCTTGAGGATTGCCTGCTGTGCCGGCTGTGATCACCGGACCGTTGACGTTGACTGTGAGCGAAGAGCTGTCGGCAGCATCGCCACGGATGGCAATGGTGCGGTTGCCGTTCAGCGTCCCGCCGTTGATGCTTGCGGTCAGAGTTCCGGTGTTCGCGGTGGCCACGTTGATGCCGATGTTGCCGGAGGCGAGGCTGTTGTTCTTCACCGTGCAGTTGGTGAAGGTGATGCTGCCGCCAGGAGTGTTGTTCAGCACCTGAACGTTATTCTCCGTGGAGCCGCTGACCTCGGAATTGGTGACCGAGCTTGTTCCGGCGAGGTCGGTCAGTTTTAGGCCGGCCTCGGTAAGGGCATTGGTGTTGCCTCGCAGGCGGCAGGACGAGAGCGTGATTCCGTTGACCCGAAGGCCGTTGATCCCGTTGTTGCCGTTGTTGTCGATATCCATCGAGCTCAGAGACACGCTTCTCGTGTCCGTGAGCGAGATTCCGTCACCGGTCGCTTTCTGAATCGTTCCGCCCGTCCCTGCACCCCCGGTTCCGGAAACGGTCAGGCTGCCGCTCGCGCCCGTGTTGTTAAGCACGATACCGTTGGTCGGTCCACTGGCGGCGGTTCCCGCGGCGATACTGCGGAAAGTCAGTCCGCTCGCGCCGATGGTCGTGTTGGCGACGTTGAGCGCCGTGCCCGTCGTGGTCGCGAGAGTGTTGGCCGCGCCGGTGACGCTGACCGTACCGCCGCCGGTCGCCGTGAAGGCCGGGCTCGTCCCCGTGCTCGCGGTGACGCCACCCGTGAAGCTGATCGTCGAGCCGGTGTTGGTGGTGAGCGAGATTCCGCTGCCGTTCGTGTCGCTGACAGCAGCCGTGAACGAAACCGTATCGCTTCCACGCCCCGTGACGACGACCGAGTTGCCCGAGGTGTTGGTCACCGGGATGCCGAGGG
>Ga0134122_10000782_pt1 | contig 22199 bp, 22 predicted proteins | sample KB302_FD_96461 | JGI IMG/M metagenome (GOLD analysis project Ga0134122, IMG submission 96461) | Terrestrial soil microbial communities without Nitrogen fertilizer from Kellogg Biological Station, Michigan, USA - KB3-0-2 | ecosystem: Environmental > Terrestrial > Soil > Unclassified ... | reverse complement strand
GTGCGTGAGCCTTGCCTCGACCAGGATCTGTCGCGGGCGCGCGACCTGATCCGCATGTACCGGGAGCACGACATCGGCCTCGTCGACGCGACGATCCTGGCCACCGCCGAACGCCTGGAGGTGTCGCGGATCCTGACGCTGGATCACCGCCACTTCCGGACCATGAAGCTCCGGAACCGCAAGCCGGTGATCATCGTGCCGGCGGATTCGCGGCGGCGGCCGTAGTGGCGGTGACCCCGGAGGCTCACTTCCCGGCGCGGTCCGCGTTGGCGTGGATCGCCTCGCGGAGGAACGCGGCCAGGCCGGGCTGGACGCGGTCGTAGGTCTGGGTGAAGCGCTCGTCCGCGACGTACATGTCGCCCAGCCCGCGGTGGATGGCGGAGGTGCAGGCGTAGAACCACCGGCTGATGTGCTGCCGGTGCTGCTCGGCCAGGTCCACCGCCCTGGCGTCGGCCGGTTTGACGCCGTCCGCCATGGCCTCCGCCAGCGCCTGGTTGAGCGACTCGCCCTCCGCCTTGATCTGCTGCCACTCCTTCTTGCCGTAGCGCGCGGTCTTGCGGGCGGACTCCCGGTAGGCGTCCGAGTCGCCCCACCGCTGCTTCACCTCGTCCTCGTACTTCGCCGGGTCGTAGTCGCCGAAGACTTCGAACATCTCTTCCTTGGTCATGGTCGTCCCTCGTTCCGTCGATTCGAGCGCTGCGTCCACGGCGGCGATCAGCGCCTGGATGCGGGCCGCCTTCTCCTCGAGGAGCTGGCGCTGCATCAGCAGCGCGGACTGGAGGTCGAACTTCGGGTCCCGCATGATCTTCGCGATCTCCTCGAGCGGAAACCCCAGCTCCCTGAAGAACAGCACCTGCTGGAGCCGTTGCAGCTCCTGGTTGCCGTAGAGCCGGTAGCCGGATCCCGTCCGGGTCGAAGGGCGCAACAGCCCGATCTCGTCGTAGTGGTGCAGCGCGCGGATGCTGACGCCCGCGAGCTTGGCCACCTGGCTCACCGTGAGGCCCACCTTCGTCACCTCCCATCGAGATGAATAAGGTCTCACGTTACGTGAGGGTCAAGCCCAGGCGCCGCGGCGCCGGCACGGAAACCCTCACGCCGCGTCAGGGGCTTTCAGGGACGGAGCGTGGCGTAGAGGTCGTCCATGGCCTGGTGGAGCCCGGCGTAGTGCGCTCCGGCGCGGGCGCCGACGGCGTGGTGCGGCTCCCACTGCTCGAGGAGGCCCCTGGCGCCGGGCATGGAGCGGAGCTGCCTGGACATGGCCAGCGCCTCCAGCCCGAGCTGTTCGCCCATCGGCGAGCCCTCGTAGAAGGAGACGTAGACGCGGGCCTCGAACGAGTAGCGGGCCGAGGCGTCGAGCCCCAGCGCCGCCGAGACCGCCTCCAGGAAGCCGGCGATCCATCCCTGCGTCCTGGGGTTGACCACGATAGGGGCCAGCGTGCCGGCGAGGCCCGCGCGCTGGAGCTGGGCGCGGAGCCAGCGGGAGACATCCTCACCGAGGGCGATGGGGTCGGTCATGGCCGGAAGTGTGCCCCAGCCCCGCTCGCCCCGGTGGTGTCGACGCTATTGACAGCTGTCCGTCGGCGAGCGCGACACCGCGACGTTGGTGCACTCGTTGCCGCGCGAGTCGATGCAGGTCTGGACCTGCACGACGGTGCAGGTGGAGCCGCAGCCCGAGGGCGCCGACCACTCCGAGCACCTGTCGAACTCGGGACCGCAGGTGTTCGACGCCGGGCAGGAGACGCCGAAGAGGACCGGCGTGGCCTTCAACGTCTGGTCCTGCTGGGAGAGCTCCTCCTGGTCCGGAGGGCCGCAACCCACCGCGAGGAGAACCGTCATCACCGCACCGAGAAGCCCGATCTTCCGAAGCATTTGAAATCCCCCCTTTTGGGTTCCGCGGGCCTCGATTGAGCAAGCGACGTGCCTGCCATCGGTAGTGCCCTAACCCTTCAAACGGACGAGGGGCGGCGGGGATCTATGCGGGGGGTGTCTCCTGGCGACCGCACCTCAATGGGGAAAGGGTGACGCACTCCCTCAGGCCGGGCGCTCGACCTGGACGACCGAGCCGGGGTGGAGCCAGCGGGAGAGCGCCTGGGTCCGGTGCCGATGGATCCAGTCCGTGATGCTCTCGACGGGGACCGACGCCCGCTCGGCGCCGGTCATGAAGATCGGCTGGTAGCGGGAGATCGGGGAGGGGCCGCCGAGGTCGAGGTCGGGGAGCCCGTCGTAGACGGCCCACTCGTAGGGGAAGTCGATGGCGGGGATCGGCACCTGCGAGCGGTGGCCCGCGCCGATGGGTGGGCTGCCCGGGTCCTTGAGGTGGACCATCAGCGCCAGGACGCCGAGCGAGTGGGCGATGGCGGGCGAGTGCTCCTGGAGCTGGACCGAGAATTCGATGAACTGGTTCCGCTGGTCCCCGGTGCCGCCGGGCTGGGCGACGCGGCCCAGTCCGCAGGTGGTGGTGAGGAATTCGCCGGTGCGCTCGTGACGGAGGACGAGGATCTCGTAGGCCGGGACCTCGGGGATCTGCTTTGGCCAGAGCTGGGCGATCTTCTGGTAGCCCTGGGACCGCAGCCGGTCCATGAAGAGCCAGCGGTACGGGGGATACGGCATCATCCCGATGGACTGCAGCGTGGCGAAGCGGGCCGAGAGCGGGAGCAGGGGCGGGGGGACCAGCCGGATGAGGCCGTCGAGCAGCTCGCACCTCCAGTTGGCCAAGGTATCCGCCTGCGCCGCGGGCTCATGGAGACCCAGGTTGTCCCGCTGCAGCGGCGCGCCGCTGAGCTCGGTTCCGGCGATCACCCGCACCATCTCGCCGTCGGAGAGGGGCGCGCCGCGGGCGACCATGGCGCAGGCGGCGGTGAGGATGGCCTCCTGCGACCGGTGCCAGGCTTCGTCCGGGGAGAGGAAGGGAAGCTGGGCGGCGGTGACGCCGACCTCGGGGAGACCGAAGGTCCTGAGCCCATAGCTGAGCGCGACGCCCTCCGCGTTGCCCAGGTCGATCCAGGCCAGCGTCGGCGTCCACGCGGGCTCCTCCTGCCGCTCCGTCCGGCGAGCCCACTCCTGGGCGGAGAAGAGCACCTCGCCCGCGCCATGGACCACCACGCCGAGGGCGCCGGCGTCGACCATCTCGCGCGCCAGCGCGGTGGCGGAGCGGATGGAGCTCCGCCGCTCCGGGATCGACCGCTGCGCCGGGGCGAGGAGCACGCGCACGTGGGCGGCGCCGAGCGGGGTCCCCGGGGCGAAGCGGGTGTCCAGCTGGTCGCGCTGGAAGGGCGACTTGACCAGCTCGATGATCAGCGCGGGATCGCGCCTTCGGCCGAACGTCGACCACTCGGCGCGCAGGTCCGGGAGGAGGACGGTGCACAGCTCCTCTCCGGTGACGGGGGGAGCGCGGCGAAACAGGTCGAGCAACGCCATCGCGCCCGAGCGTAGCCGAGGGCCGCCGTCACGCCAGCAGCCGCGCGGCGACGGCGTCGGCGAAGCGATCCAGCGCGCCCGGCACGTGCGGCAGGAACAGGGACGGCTCCATGATCTCCAGCTCCAGCAACCGCCACTGGCCGGCCAGGTCGCGCACCAGGTCCACCCGCGCGTAGAGCAGCTCGCCCGGGACCAGGCGAAGCACGGCCTCGGCGATGCCGACCTCGTCCGCCGCCGGCTCGAGCGCGACGGCCCCGGGCATCTGCCCCGGCTTGCGGAGGCCGGCCTCGCGCCGCACCGCGTGCGACAGGCGCCGCTCGAAGAACACCAGCGAGTGCTCCCCGTCCTCGTCGACGGAGGGGAGGTACGGCTGGACCATCGCCGCCGAGTCCCCCAGCACCTCCTCCAGCAACCGCTGGCCCCCGGCGGTGGAGTCCCGCTCCACCCGCATCGTCCGGTAGCCGCCGGCCGAGACGGTCGGCTTGACGATGACCGACCGCCACCCGCGCGCGTCCATCAGCGCCGCGAGGTCCGCCCCGGCGTCGAGGACCACGGTGGGCACCACCGGCGCGCCGCGCGCGGCGAGGTCCAGCAGGTAGCGCTTCTCCGAGTTCCACCGGACCACCCCCACCGGGTTCCACATCCGGCCCAGCGGCCCCACCCGGTCCAGCCACGCCACGAACTCGCGGTAGCGGCGCCAGTAGTCCCACGTGCTCCGGAGCAGGTGCATCCGCGCGCCCGCCCAGTCGAAGCCCGGGTCGTCCCACCGCACCGCTCGGGCGGTCAGCCCCCGCCTGGCGAGCGCCTCCGGCAGCGGCCGGTCCTGCTCGTCCAGGTCCGGGTAGTCGGCGGAGGTGACCAGGGCCACGTCCAGCGCGGCGCTCAGGCGCGAGGCTCCAGGGCCCACCGGTCTCCGCGCCGCTTCACGTAGCTCGCGAAGACGTAGGGCCACGGGATGACGATGGGGAACAGGATGACGCCCATCAAGCAGGCCTTGATCGACTCGTGCACCTCGGCGTCGACCTGGTTGCCGAGCCACAGCGGGAGGCCCATGGCGATCAGCCAGATCGACTTCCAGACGAGCTCGAAGAGCATCAGGGGCAGCATCTGCAGCGGATACCGGATCCCCAGCAGCGCCAGGAGCGACACGGCCCCCAGGATGCTGCGGACGGCGCTCTGCGACACGCTCAGCTCCCCGTGGCGGATGATTCCGGGCCAGTAATAGTAGGCGAGCCCCACGAACATGAGGAGGTAGGTGGCCCGCAGGACGTACAAGCGGAACGTGGATACCTGATTCATCGTCGTCGCTCCTTCCTTCATTCGACTGCCTTCAAGATCTTCTCGACGGAGGCCAGGCGGCCCTTGATGTCCGCCAGCGACTCCTGGATGGAGGAGAGCGAGGAGACCGCCTTCTCCGCGACCTGGCGGTAGGCCTCGTCGCTGTCGAAGCGGGCCTTCGCCTGCATGTAGGCCGAGAAGGCCCTCATGCCGAAGACGAGCAGGATCGTCGCGAGCGGGAGGCTGATGGTCAGCAGGTAGATGGTCGTGGACATGGAGGATCTCCTCTGCGCGCTCAGGATGGGCCGGCGCCGTCGTCGGGGGTCAGGGAATTGGCCGCCTTGGCGACGGCGGCCGGGGTGAGCTCGAGGTTGAAGTTGCTGACCTCGAAGTAGTTCAGCGCCTTGCCGTCGGCAGAGAGCTCCAGCTTGCTCTTGACCAGCCCGGCGTCCTCCAGCTTCTGCAGGTGCAGGTGCAGCAGCGGCCGGCTGATCCCGATCTCCCGCGCCAGCTGGCTGACGTAGTTGCGCCCCTCCGAGCTCAGCAGTCCGACGATCCGCATCCGGTGCGGGTTGGCGAGGGCCGCCAGCATGGCCAGCAGCCGGTCTCCCGCGCTCGGATGGTGCGGACCGCCTTTCATGTGAAAGAAATAACTGACACGTGATAGGAAGTCAAGCCGGTGGGCGCGAGGTACGCTGCGGGCGTGGCCAAGGTGAGCTCCACGGCGCGAGGCACGGTGCTGTCGGTGTCCACGCGCGCGCTCCTGCAAGGGTGCGAACGGCTTCACATCCCGACCGCCGGCCTGCTCGAGCAGGTGGGGCTCGACGCCGGCAGCGTCGCCGACCCGGACGCCCGCCTCTCCGCCAGCCGGGTCAACGCCCTGTGGACCGAGATCTACCGGATCACCTCCGACCCGGACCTGGCGCTGCACGTCGCGGAGTCGGTCCCCTTCGGCGCCTACAAGGTCTTCGACTACGTGGCGCTCGGGAGCAGCACGGTGGGCGACGGCCTCACGCAGATCGCTCGATATTTCCCCCTCGTCAACGACCGGGCGCGCTTCGAGTTCGACCCCGAGGAGGATCCCATCTCGTTCGAGCTCTTCTTCAACGGGCTCGAGCACCCGCCGCGCCCCTACGTCGAGTACGCGTTCGCGGCCATCGCGGCCCGCTCGCGAAAGCGATGGAGCTTCGACTGGCCGCTGGCCGGCGTGGACTTCGCCTATCCGCCGCCGCCCAGCACCGCCGAGCACGTCCGGATCTTCGGCTGCAAGGTGCGGTTCTCCGCGCCCACCAACCGGCTCCTCGTCTCCCGCGAGGCGTGGGACGCGCCGGTCCGCGGGCTGGAGCCTCCGCTCGCCGCGGTGGTGCGCGAGCTGGCCACGGACCGGCTCCAGCAGCTGCCGCGGCCGGAGACCTTCGCGGGCGAAGCGATGGTCACCATCGAGACGGCGCTCGCGAAGGGAGAGTGCGACGTCCGGCGGGTGTCCCGGCGCCTGGGCGTGACGACGCGCACCCTGCAGCGGAGCCTGGCCGGAGAGGGCACCTCCTTCGCCGGCCTGGTCGACCGCGTGCGGCGCGCGGCCGCCCTGAACTACCTCGCCCAGCCCGACGTCTCGCTGGGCGAGATCAGCTTCGTGCTCGGGTTCTCGCAGCCGAGCGCCTTCAACCGGGCCTTCAAGCGGTGGACGCGGACGACGCCGCAGGCCTACCGCGCCTCGCTCAGAGCGCCCAGTTGATCCCGAGCTGCGCGTAGAACGGGAGGAAGTCCATTCCGGCCAGCCGCTCGGAGCGCACGATGCCGGTGCGCAGGGTGAGCTCCGCGCTGCCCAGGCGCACCCCGCCGGCGATGCCCAGCCGGAAGAGCCCGCCGCTGCTCCCGTAGAGGCCCGCGCGCGCGCCCGCGTAGGTCTGCTGCCGGTACCGGTCGGTCGGCAGGACGTAGGCGAGGAGGGACCTCTCCCAGGCGAGCTCCGCGGCGATGGAGGCGGACTCCCCGAAATACCCTCCCCTGACGCCGAGGTGGACGCCCGCGTCCGTCGTGTTGGCGACCGCGGTGTGCGCGTTGCGCACGGCGAGCTCGGCGCGGAGGGAGGCGCCGAGGCCGAGCTGCGAGAGGAAGCCCCGCTCCACCAGGCCGGCGAGCTCGAAGTCCGCCCCCTCGGGGACGAGCGGCAACGACAGCCGGGCCCCGGCGACCCACGGGGCGCCGGTCGCCGCCGCCAGGCTGTGCACGTAGCTCAGGTCGACGTTCAGCGGCCCGTCCGCCCCGAACCCGGCGTGCACCAGGTGACCGAAATCGTCGAAGCGCGCGGGGTTGAGCACCTGCGCGGAGGCCGTCGCGGGCGAGAGCAGGGCGGCGGCGGCGAGGAGCAACGCGGCGGTGGGTCGATTCACGGCTGCACCTCCAGCAGATGGGAGCGGACGAGGTCGAGCGACGCCGCGGGCGCCGCCGAGAACATGTCGTGGCCGACGCCGGGGATGGTGACCACCTCCGCGCGGGGGTAGAAGGCGGCCAGGGCCTGCTGGTGCTCCACCGTGTGCACCTGGTTGCGCTCGCCGTGGATGAACAGCGCGTCGCCCGTGTAGCGGGAGAGGTTCGTGGTCCAGTCGAAATTGCCCGCGGTGTCGGCCAGGCACGACGACACCACGGCCCCGAAGCGCCAGAACGGCTCGGGGTGCTCCGGATCGAGGCCGAGCGGCCCGGTGATGATGGTGGAGCTCTGCGCCATGTCGAAGTCCGCGCGCGCGTGGTCGTCCGGGGTGAGGATGCGCGCGAGGAGGGCGGAGTCGTTGAAGCTCTCGCCGGTGAGGTCCGCGCTGCCCATGAACCGGTTGAAGTAGTCGTCGAGCCCCGCGCGCGTGAAGGCGCCCGGCTCGGCGAGCACGAGGGGGCCCACGCGCTCCGGATGCTCGTTCGTGTACCACGTGGCGTACATCGCTCCCCAGGAGTGGCCGACCATCGAGACGCGGTCGGACGGGGAGCGCGCGAAGTGATCGACGATCGCCTCCACGTCGCGGAGGTAGGCGTCGGCGGTCAGCTCCTCGCACGGATGGCGGCGCGAGAGGCCGGTGCCGCGCTGGTCCCAGAGCACGACGAAGAACCCGTCATCCGCCAGCGCGGCGAGGGGCAACAGGCTGCGATGGTCGGCCCCCGGACCGCCGTGCAGGACGATGACCACCGGATTTCCGGGCGTGCCGAAGGTCTCGAGGTGGAACCGCGTCCCGGAGAGCTCCAGCGAGGGCAGCGCAGGATCTTCATCCACGGTCTTCGGGACGAGGTCGGCGTAATCGCCCGTGCAGGCGGCGAAGGCGCCGACGGCGAAGGCGGAGAGGAGGCGGCATACGGATGATCTCGATCGCATGCCGCGCAGGTAGCACGGCCGTTTCCCGGTCGTTGTTACCCTCCCCGCCAATCGGTTGACCCGGCGCGCCGGGCCCGTTTCAGTCCTGGAGGGAGCCGAAGGTCCCGCTGCTGAAGTCGGCGAACGCCTTCACGATCTCGCGCTCGGTGTTCATGACGAACGGGCCGTACTGCACGATCGGCTCGTCGATGGGCTCGCCCCCGAGCACCAGCAGCTGGGCCCCGGAGGCTCCGGCCTCGACGGCGATCCGCTCCCCGGCGTTCTCGAACACGACGAAGTCGTGCATGCGCGCGGCCGCCTCGCCGTTGATCCTGACGTCGCCCTGCATCACCAGGAAGCCGGCGTTGTGGCCGGCGGGAAAGGGGAGCTCCACCGCGCCCTTCGCGTCCAGGTGGACGTCGAAGAGGCTGATCGCCGTGTGCGTCCTGGCCGGGCCCCGCACGCCGCGGAGCTCGCCTGCGACGACGCGCACCACCCCCGCGCCGTCGGGCAGGGTCACCAGGCCCATCCGGTCCGCGGAGAGCGCCTGGTACCGGGGCGGGTCCATCTTGTGCGCCCGGGGCAGGTTCACCCAGAGCTGCGCCATCTGGAACGGGCCGCCCCGGAGGGCGTAGCCCGCCTCGTGGTACTCCTTGTGCAGGATCCCCGACGCCGCCGTCATCCACTGCACGTCGCCCGGTCCGATCACCCCGCCGCCGCCCGCGCTGTCGTGGTGCGCGACGCTTCCCTGAAAGGCGAGCGTGACGGTCTCGAAGCCGCGATGCGGGTGCACGCCGACGCCGCGAGGCCGGTTGGTCGGCGAGTAGTCGTACGCCGGGTGGTAGTCCAGCAGCAGGAACGGGTTCAGCTTCCGCGCCGCGTCGGGGATCTCCGAGAAGTAGCCGGCGACGCGAAAGCCGTCGCCCACCCAGTGCAGGCCGGGCGGCCGGTAGATTCCCTCGATGCGTCGCGTGGTGGTCGTCATGTTCCTCTCCTTCACGCCGGAGAAGATGCGCATCGGGAAGGCTGGAACAATGAGAGATTTCTGGATGATCTATCCCACCAATGGGACAAACCGGCTCCGGAGCAGGTCCAGCAGCGCGACCACCTTGGGAGCCAGGTGGCGGGTGCTCGGGTAGAGCGCGAACACGGGGACCTTGGGGGCCGCCCAGTCGTCGAGCACGCGCCGCAGGCGCCCGGCCTTCAGGTCCTCGGCGCACTGGTACTCGGGCAGGAGCGCGATCCCGAAGCCGGCGCGGGCGACGGCCCGGAGCATGTCGTAGTCGTTGACCGAAAGCCGGGGGCTGACCTGGACCTCGGCGGACTTCGCGCCGGACACGAGGTGCCAGGTGTTCCCCCCCGGCGCGAAGACGACCGCGGGCTGGCGCTCGAGGTCGGCCGGCTCCTTCAGCTTCCGGAGGCGTTCGACCAGCTTCGGCGCCGCGACGAGGATCCGGCACACCTCTCCCAGGTGGCGAGCGACCAGCGTCGAATCCGGCGTTCGGCCCGCGCGGATCGCCAGGTCGAACCGCTCCTCGACGATGTCGACCGTGCGATCGGTGGATTGCAGCTCCACCCGGACCTCGGGGTAGAGGGTCAGGTACTCGGCCAGGATCGGCCCCAGGACCGAGAAGGTCACCGGGACGGTGAGGCGGAGCAGCCCGCGAGGCGTGGACTGGAGCTGGGCGACCGCGAGCTGCGCCTCCTCCAGCTCCGCCACGATCCGGGCGCTGTGCTCGTAGTAGGCGCGGCCGGCGTCCGTGAGGCTGAGCTTCCGGGTCGTGCGCTGGAGCAGCCGCGCGCCCACCCGCGCCTCGAGCTCCGCCACCCGGCGGCTCACCGTCGACCTGGGAATGCCCAGGTTCGCCGACGCGGCCGAGAAGCTCCCCAGCTGCACGATCCTCGTGAAGACGACGATCTCGTTGAGGTCGACGTCGAGCGGTCGCTGTTCCAATGGTGGGACAGTATCACCCGGGTGCCGCTACGGCCCGCGCTCGAGCGCGCCGATGTCGACGGCGCCGGCGAAGCGCGGGTCGCCGGCGAAGTCGTAGGGCAGCGGCTCCGCGGTGTCGCCGTCGCCGTCGAGGTCGGTGACGTCGGGCGCCACCTGGGCGCCGTCGCCGGAGTCGATGCACGGCGAGGTGGCCTGGAGCCGCAGGTCCACCGCGAGGTCGGTGGCGCCCGGGCCCCAGTCGTCGACGCGCGCGTTGGACGGCGGCGCCACGCCCAGCGCCGGGGAGTACGTGAGCTGGCTCGTCGTGGCGGCGGTGACCGTCCGGGCCACGCCGTCATCGGCGATCTCGACGACGTCCCCCACGGCGAAGAAGGTGGACGCGTTGGTGATGCTGAGCGTGGTCGTAGTGCCGCTGGCGGCCTGGTTGCTCCGGACGGGCACGTGCATGAGCTGGGCGTCCTGGCTCGCGTCGGTCGTGCTCATGAAGCTGGTGGTGAAGCTGCAGCCCGCCGGCGGGTAGGCGCTCGCGGTGCAGCTGGGATCGGTCCAGATGGAGGCGATGCCGATGGTCCTGTTCCAGACGATGGTGTTCACCGCCACCGGGTTCGAGGCCGTGCGCGGCGTGAACATGTAGGGTTCGTTGTGGATCTCCGGGGTGGACGGGGAGGCGTCGTTCATCAGGGTGCAGCTGGAGAAGGTGGGTGAGCTGCCCTGGTTGTACACGCCTCCGGCGAGGGAGCTCGCGGTGTTCCCCTCGAAGATGGTGTCCGCGAAGGCCGGGCTCGACAGGAAATTGGTCGCCCCGCCGCCGTTGCCGGCGCGGTTGTTGGCGATCCGGACCCGGGTGAAGCGCTGCACGCCGCCCAGGGCATTCGAGTCGTAGACGCCGCCGCCGGAGAGGGCGGCGTTGTTCTCGATCCGGCTGTTCACCACCCAGGTCGACGAGTCGCGCGAGTACAGGCCCCCGCCGTTGCCCGACGCGGAGTTGCCGATGATGTTCGAGTCGTAGACGCGGTCGTTGCCGCTGATGTCGGAGAGGCCGCCGCCCGTGCCGGAGCTCTGGTTGCCGACGAAGTCGCAGCCGCGGAAGGTGAGGTTGCCGGAGGTCGACGCGCCCCCGGCGCCGGAGTGGGCGGCGTTCGCGACGAAACGGCAGGAGGTGTAGGCGCTGGACTGGTTCTGCCCGGCGACGGCGCCGCCCTGGCTGTTGACGTTGCTGATGGAGGCGGAGTTGGCGGAGAAGACCGAGTCGAGCACCTGCGCGCTGGAGCCCGAGTCGTAGATGGCGCCGCCCTGCTCCACGGCGCTGTTGCGCAGGAACCGGCAGTCGCGGACGTACGGGGCGCCGCCGCCGTTGTACATGGCGCCTCCGTACCCCTGCGCGGCGTTGTCGATGAAGACGGTGCGCACCACCAGCGGCGACGCGGAGCCGTTGTCCATCCCGCCGCCCCGGCGCTGCGGATCACCCGGGTTCACGCCTCCATTGGCGTTTCCGTTGGTCACCTTGAAGCCGTCGAGCACCGCGTTCGAGGCGCCCACCACGACGTGGTAGGTGAGCTTGTTCCCGTCCATGACCGGGACGTAGAGGTCGGGCCGGCGGGCGGAATAGGTGGTCTCCTGGGTTCCCGCGCCGCCGCGCCAGCCGTCGAATCCACCGATGACCGACACGTTGCCGGCCATGGTGAGCACCGGGTTGGCGCCGTTGGTGTAGCGGCCGGCCGCCACCCAGACCTGCCCGCCGCCCAGCGCCTGGGCCCGGTCCACGCCGGCCTGGATCGTCTGGTACGCGGTCGCCCAGGTCAGGCCGTTGGTCCCGGAGCCGGTGGGGTCGACCCGGATGACGGCGCCGTCGTCGTCCACGATGGTGCCGATGCCGATCCCGTCGTGGATCCGCGCGTTGACGGCCCCGGAGAGGACCACGGCCAGCTCCTCGTTGGTCTCGGCGGCCGTGTCGCCGGCGACGTCGACGGTGACCGTCTGGGTGAGAGGCCCGGCAGAGGTGAAGGTGAGCGTGCCCGAGGCGGCGGTGTAATCCGCGGGCGGGGACGCGGTGCGGGGCGACGTAGCCCAGCTCACCTGCACGTCCTTGCCCGGCGCGGGCGCGGGGTAGACGCTCACCGTGAAGTGGAGCGGAGTGGTGCCGGAGCTTCCCTCCAGCTGGGTGACGTCGGTGATCGAGAGCGCCGGCTGGTCGTCGTCGATGATCGTCCCCACCCCGACGTTCCCGTCGGACTTGACGTAGATCTGGCTGTAGAACCTGACGAGGAAGATCTCGTCGCCTTCGACGAGCGTGTCGCCGATGACCGGGACGCTGATCGTCTGGGTGAGGCTGCCGCCGTGGACGAAGGTCAGCGTGCCCGAGGTGCCGACGGGGAAGTCGGTGGGCATCACGGCGCTGCCGACGTTGGCCGCCCAGTCGAGCTGCGCGTCGTGGGTGGAGAGCGGGTCGCTGGAGAGCTTGACGGTGAAGACGGCGTTGGTCGTTCCGCTGTTGCCCTCCACCACCTGGGCATCGGAGATGGAGGCGACGGGCACGTCGTCCGAGAGGATGGTCCCGGTGGCGACGCTGGTCCCCAGGATGAGGTTGGCGGGGCTGGAGAGGTTCAAGAAGAACGTCTCGTCGGGCTCCTCCTGGGCGTCGGCCTTGACGGTCACCCGGACGGTCTGGGTCAGGCTGCCGCCCGAGGTGAAGGTGAGGGTCCCGCTGGCGGCGGTGTAATCGCTGCCGGCGGTGGCCGTGCCGTCGGCCGTGGCATAGGCCACCGTGCCGGTGACGCCGGCAGGCAACGGCCCGCTCAGGGTGACGGTGAAGGAGAAGTTCGACGTGAAGGGTGGGGTGCCCTCGTCGGCGGTGACGCCCGAGACGGAGACCGAAGGGGTGCCGGAGTCGTCGTCGATGATGGTGCCCGCGGCGGTCGCGGTCCCGACGGCAGTGTTGACCGGGTTCGACAGCGTCACCAGCAGCGTCTCGTTCGGCTCGGGGGTCGAATCCTGGGTCGCGTCGACGGTGATCGTCTGGGTGAGCGGCCCGGCGGAGGTGAAGGTGAGCGTGCCCGAGGCGGCGGTGTAATCGCTGCCCGCGGTGGCCGTGCCGTCGCTCGTCGCCCAGCTCACCTGGACGTCCTGGCCCGGCGCGGGGGCGAGGCTCAGGGTCACCTGGAAGGAGAGGGTGGCGCCCTCCGCCGCGCTGGCGTCGCTGATGGAGAGCGAGGGGAAGTCGTCGGCGACGATCGTCCCCACCCCGGTCACCCTGGCCAGCGTGGCGTTCTGGGGGTCGGAGAGCACGACGGTGAAGGTCTCGTCGGGCTCACGCGCGGTGTCACCGGTGACGGAGATCGAGATGGTCTGGCTGAGGGCGCCGCCGCTGGTGAAGGTGAGGGTGCCGGAGCCGGCCGCGTAGTCGCTTCCGACATGGGCGGTGCCGTCGACGGTGGCCCAGGAGACCTGGACGTCCTGCCCGGCGGCGGGGGCGGCGTCGAGGCTCACCGTGAAGACGAACGCGGTCGTTCCGCTGTTCCCTTCCTGGAGCGAGACGTCGTTGATCGAGATGGCGGGGAGGCTCGCGGGGCCGCAGTGGCAGCCGTTGAGCAGGGTGACGGCGAGGACTGCGGAGCAGAGGGTTGAAACGCGCATGGGAGGACCTCCGCGCCCGATCAGTGACCGGCGAACAACGGTGTGAGCACGTGCAGCACGAGGTCGGCGCTGAAGTGAGCGATCATCGCGGCCTCCAGGCCGGCGCCGACGTACAGCCACCCGAAGGCGATGCCCACCACGCCGTTCAGCAGCAGCGTCCGGGTCACCATCATCGCGTCGACGGGCAAGCCCATGGCCTTCACCGACGGGAGGTGGCCCGCTCCGAAGAGCAGCGCCGCGAGCACGTTGGCGCTCCAGAGCACGGCGGCGCCTGGCCGCCCGGACTGGACTCGGGTGAGCTTGGCGCCGATCCACGCGAAGAACGTGAGGAGGAAGAGCCGGGTGAGCAGCTCCTCGTCGCAGCCGCCGTAGAAGGACGCCAGCAACCCTTTCCACCATGACGGCTGGAGCACGGCAGGGTCGACTCCTGCCTGGAGGAGCTCCGCCTTCATCCTCGCGGAGAAGAAGACCAGGTCCACGACCACGATGGCGGCCCCGCCCACCGCGCCGATCACCACCGAGCGCGGCGCGATCGCCCGGAGCCGGGGACCCGGTGCTTCCCCTCGCGCCAGCCACCCTTCCAGGATCGGCGCCCCCAGCTCCATCTTTCGCGCCAGCCACAGCCCCAGGGCCGCCAGCCCACCGACCATGACCAGCCCCTGCAGGGTCTGCAGCGCGATCACTGCGGGGAGCGGGATGGGCAGCGGCTTCGCGGCCAGCGCCTTCTGCAGCAAGGGCGCCTGGATGGTCAGCACGTACGGGAGGACCGCGACGACCCCGACGGCGGCGAGTGCCCAGAGCACGAACACCACGCGCCACGGGTAGCGGGGAGGCATGGCGAACCAATCTACCTTCGTTGAGGGAACGTGTCGTACTTCAGCAGGTCGCCCGGGATCTCGTAGTAGTCGCCCTTGCTGGCGACGTAGATGTGCGCCTTCTCGCGGATGCCGGTGGGCTCATCGAGCGAGCCGGCGCAGATCCCCATCTTCGGAAGCGTGCTCTCGTCGAACAGCACGCTCGAGCCGCACTCGACGCAGAAGCCGCGCTTCACCGTGGGGGACACCGCGTGCCACTTGAGGCCGCGGGCCTCCGTGATCCGGAATCCTTCCCGGTCCACCGCCGTGAAGGCCCCGACGTGCCCGTGCCACCTCCGGCACTTCGAACAATGGCAGTACGTCACCTGCGTCAGAGGCAGGCTCGCCTCGTACCGGACCGCTCCGCAAAAGCATCCGCCCGTGTTCATGGGTCCTCCTACCCGCGCGGCATGGCGCGCTGATGATCGTATGCTCCCGAGCGTGATCGATCCCACCTGGTGCTCGGCGCGGCTTCTCCTCTGGATCACGCTGTCGTGCGCGTGCGCCACGGCGCGGGCAGGCAGCTTCACCGCCGCGGTGTTGAAGGCCGCCTGCGACCGGGGCGACGCCACGTCGTGCAACAACCTGGGCGTGCTCCACGACACCGGCGACGGCGTCCCCCGCGACGACGCCTTGGCGGCGAAGCTCTTCGAGAAGTCCTGCGCCGGCGGCAACGGCGATGGATGCACCGGCCTGGGCGCGATGTACGCGCGGGGCAAAGGCGTCGCGAAGGACGACGCCAAGGCCGCGAAGCTGTACGAGCAGGGGTGCTCTGCCGGCGCCCCGCATGGATGCGCCCTGTTCGGGCTTCGCCTCTCCAAGGGGCTGGGGGTCCCCCTGGATAAGGCACGGGCGGTGCTCCTGCTCCAGAAGGCCTGTGACGGCGGCGACCTCGGTGGTTGCTCCAACCTCGGTTACGCCTATGACCACGGGGAAGGCGTCGCGGTCGACCGGAAGCGCGCGCGGGCCCTCTTCCAGAAGGCGTGCGACGGGCAGGACCCCACTGGTTGTTACAATCTCGGTAACGCGTACGAGGAGGGGATCGCTGGCCCCAGGGATCTCCAGCGAGCGCGCTCGCTCTTTGGCCTGGCTTGCGACAGCGGAGTTGGCGAGGCCTGCCACCACCTCGGGTTGGCGCACTTCAATGGCACCGGCGTCCCCAAGGACGAGGCGCGCGCGCTCACCCTCTACGAGCGCGCCTGCGAGGCCGGGTTTGCCGGAGGCTGCACCAGCGCCGGGGCGATGTTGAGCAGGGGTCAAGGCGGCCCCCGGAACGCCGCCGAAGCGGCCCGCCTGGAGGCGCGTGGCTGCGACGGCGGCGACCAGGGCGCCTGCGTGAACCTGGGGAACGTGCTCGCCCGCGGCGACGGGGTCGCTGCCGACGTCCCGCGAGCCATCCTCCTCCTCCAGAATGCCTGCGAGGGTGGGCGCGCCGACGGGTGCGTGGTCCTGGGGCTCGTCTACTCACGGGCCGATAGGCCCGCCGGCGACGCGGCCAAGGCCGTCGCGCTGTTCCAGAAGGCCTGCGACGCCAGGAACGCCGAGGGCTGTTACGATCTCGCGCTGCTGCTGGAGGACGCGAAGGGCGCCGCGGCCAACCCCCGGCGGGCGCTGGAGCTGTACCAGGTCGCGTGCGACGCGGGCTACGGCGACGCATGCAACAACCTGGGCCTGCGGTACGGCCGCGGCACCGGCGTCGCCAAGGATCCGAAGCGCGCCTTCGCTCTCTTCGAGAAGGGCTGCGCGGCCGGAAGCTCCATCTCCTGCAACACGCTGGCGGTCGCCTTCACCCAGGGCGAGGGCGTCCCGGTGGATCTCGTCCGGGCGAAGCAGCTCCATCAGCAGGCGTGCGAGTCGGGCTACGCCATCGCCTGTGTCAACCTGGGCGCCCTGTATCAAAATGGCCGGGGCGTGCCGGTGGACCTCGCGCGCGCCCTGTCCCTGTATCAGAAGGCCTGCGACGTCGAGGACAGGGACGGTTGTTACAACGTCGCCTTCATGTACGGGCAAGGCATCGGCGTCCCCACCGACATGGCCCGCGCCATGGATCTGCTGATCAAGAGCTGCAACCTCGGCCTCCAGAAGGCGTGCGTGACCATGGCTCGCCTGAAGGCGGCCCCGGAGCGCAAGCGGTGATCCGCGTCCTGCTCGGCGGCGCCCGGCCCCACGAAGCTCTCCACCCGCCGGTCACGGGCACCCGGGCGAGCCATTCCCGGTCGGAGGCGGGCTCAGCACGCCCGCGTTGACGGTGCATCCGCCGTCCGCCGCGGCGTTGAGCCGGATCCGCCCCACCGCGCCGCCACCGCCGCCGCCGTTGGCGGTGAGCAGCGCGGCGCCCGTCGCCTGCACCACCTGCCCCTCGAACAGCAGCCCGCCGCGCCGGGAGTTCCTCCCGTCCCGACCGTTCGCGGAAACCCGGATGTAAAGAAACCTCGATCAAGCGGGACACAACGCGCGCCGACTATCCACAGATACTCTCATCGAGTGCGAAGAAGCGAAGCCGGTCCTCCGGCCTCGCTCTGGAGCTTCCACTCGTCACCGAGAGGTCGTCCATGCCCGAGATCACCACCGGCGCGCCCGCGCGTCCGACGTCACTGCCATCTTCTCCGCCGGCCGCCCCCGCGGCGCCCGCGAACCCGCCGTCCAACGCGCCGGTCTCCGGACCGGCCCCGCAGAGCCAGGGCCGCGACCTCTTCACGCCCGCGCCCGCGTCCGCCCAGCCGAAGACGCAGCAGCGCTCGGCGGCGGAGTCGGTCCCGGCGAACCGCAACGACCACGTCCAGCAGCACTACGACCGGCTGCGGGCGGCGCGGGAGACGGCCCTGGGGAGGCCGCTCCACCGGACGGAGCAGACGCAGATCCGCCGCCAGGCGGAGCAGGTGGCGGACCGGGAGCGCGCGGTCGCCGCGAACCAGGTGCGGCAGGAGATGCTGGCGCGGGCGAGGACGAGCACGGCGCGCATCGCCGGACAGACGCCGGAGGGCATGGTCCGGCGGGCGATCACCGACAACCCCAACATCACCAACGAGCAGATCCTGGCGATGGCGCGGCTGCGGCCGGAGCAGGTCGCCTCGTCGCCGGACGCGCAGCGCCGCACGCTGGAGCAGATCCCGAACGCGCGGCAACTGCCGTCGCACCGGTTCACGGTGGACATGCTGCACGCGCTGACGGGGATCGACCGCGAGACGCTGTCGCGCAACGGGCCGGACCTGGGGATCACCGGTTCGGCGGACACGGTCTGGCCGGGGACGCAGACGCCGATCGTCTTCCACGCGCCGCCGAACGACCGCGAGCGCCTCTCGACCTCGCTGCACGACCTCACCGACACCATGCGCTACGCCGGCATCCCCGGCGTGAACAACGCGGTGTGGGGCGCGGAGAACCAGGTCCGCTCCGCGCTGATCTCGCTGCGCGGCGTGCCGCCGGGCTTCCTCGACCAGGGCACCCTCCGCGAGGGGGACAGCACCGTGCGGCCGCGGCGCTAGAGGGACTCGAGGAGCTCCCACCAGCTCCCGCTTGACGGGCGGGGAAGGCGACGAGGGCGGCCTCAGAGCAGGGCCAGCAGCTCGTCCGTGGTGAGGATGGTGGCGAACTCGCGGTTCAGCTCGGCCATGCCGACCTCGTGCATCACCGCGGCCGGGATGAGGCGCCCGTCCGGGCCCGGTGAACGCATGGCGAAGGCCACCGTGCCGTCGGAGAGGACGAACGTCTTGAAGCCGAGGTTGCCGGCCATGCGCGCGGTGGTCGAGACGCAGTGGTTGGCGGTGAAGCCGCACAGCACCACGGTGTCGCTCGACTGCGCCTTGAGGCGCGCCTCGAGGTCCGTGCCGATGAAGGCGGAGTTGACGTGCTTGCCGAGCACCGGCTCGCCGGGCCCCGGCGCCGCTTCGGCCTTGATCGCGTTGCCGGGCGAATCCGGGCGGAGCGCCGAGTCGGGCTCCACCGAGTCGTGGCGCACGTGGATCACCGGCCGGCCGCTCGCGCGCCACCGCGCGAGGAGCTTCTCGATGGTGCGCTCCGCGCCCGGGTTGTTGCGCTCGCCCCAGTAGGGCGCGTCGAAGCCCTTCTGGACGTCGATCAGGACCAGCGTGGCGTTCTTGGGCAGCTGCGTCGTCGTCATGGCGTCGGCCTCTTCAGAAGCTCCCGAAGTCCAGCTTGACCACGGGCGTCTCCGCCTCGATGTCCCGGCGGAAGCGCGACCACGTGTCGAGCGTGGCCTCGTCCACCTCGCCCGGATCGCGGTACTGGTGGAACAGCGCGTAGTTCATCGAACGCTGGAGCATGAGCATGTCCGGGATGGCCTCCAGCCACGGCTTGTCGCAGCGGCGGTGCTCCCGGTAGCCCTCCAGGAACGGCGCCAGGAAGGCCGCCACCGCCTCCTCGCGGCGCTCGCGGGCCTCGGCCCTCGCCACGTAGAACAGGAGCACCGCGATGTCCTTGACGAACCACGCGTACTCGCAGTTGTCGAAGTCGAAGGCGGTGATCCGCCCGTCGGCGAAGCAGAAGTTGTGCGGGTGCAGATCGGCGTGGATCAGCCCGTAGTCCTCCGGCCCCCGCGGGAGCCGCTTCAGGCGTTCGATGATCGCCAGGGTCCGCTCGCGCACCAGCTTCTCCTCGGGAGGGGCGAACCGGTCGATGTCGACGACGTCGTACTCGTACCACTCCTGGCGCTTGTAGCGCGGGTTCGACAGCTTGTAGGTCTGCGCGCGGTTGTGCAGGCGCGCGAACAGCCGGCCCAGGTCGCGGAACAGCTCCGCCTTCCAGAAGCGCTCCCTCAGCGGCGGGGCGTCGTCGAACACCACGCCCTCGGCGCGCTCGAAGGCGGTGACGACGAAGTGCTGGCCGGGCTCGCTGTCCTCGATCTTCTCCACGAACTGGCCCGCATCCGACAGGATCGGCTGCGAGACCGGGATCTTGACGGCCCCCAGGTACCGCACGAGCTCGATCTCGCCCATCGTGTAGTCGAAGGTCCGCCGCGTGCTGTGCGAGAGGCGCAGGACGATGGCGACGCCGTCCTGGTTCTCGGCCTCGTAGACGAAGTTCTCGAACGCCGCCAGCTGGGTGAGATCGGAGGGCAGCAGGCCGTAGCGGCGGGCGGCCTCATCGAGGATCTCCTGGCGGAAGCGCTTCACGAGCTCCGGGTTGCTCGGCATCGCTCTTTCGCCTCAGTCGGTGAAGGTGAGGCTGCGGTCCCCGTGACGAATCACGGTGGAAGCAGCCGTGCTGGCGACCGAGACGTCCAATCCTTCGCCGAGCGTCGCGTACAGGGGCGGTCCGGTCCGCGGTCGGTTGTAGGTGCCCAGGTCGATGTTGGTGAGCGCCCGCCCCGGCTGGCGCCGCAGCCGCTCGTTGAGCTTCCCCTGCTCGCGCTCGACGACCCGCAAGCAGCGGCGCTCGAGCGCGAAGAGGTCCGCCGCGACGGCCGCCAGCTCGCCGCAGATCGGCTCGCTCACCGCCTTGTCGGCCGGGAGCGCGTGCGCGAAGAACTCGGCCAACCGCCGCTGGCTCGCCGCCTGCGCGGCCGGGTCCAGCTTCATCACCTCGTCGAGCGAGGCGCCGCCGACCTTCCCCGGCAGCGCCTCGCCGGCGCGGGCGAACAACCAGCGGTCGATCTCGCGCTCCAGGTTGAATGACTCCACCAGCGGGTGGTCGGTGCGGAGCAGCGGGAAGTGCTCGAGGTCGACCGGGATCTCCACCCGCTCCTGGAGCCGGGTGCGCGGGGCGTGGCCCTGGAAGGCCGCCCGCAGGCGTTCGTGGAGCAGGCCCTGCGAGGCCCCGAAGAACCGCACCACCGACTCGATCCGCTGGCCCAGCAGGCCGTAGTCGAGCGCGGCCTCCATGTCGCCCACGCGCTCCGCCGCGTTCGGCTCCACCTGGATCGGCGCGCTGGTCTCGCCGAAGAGCACGCGGAGGTATTCGTCGATCAGCCCGGGCGGCCCGGCGCAGACGCCGTGGTTGCCTCGATACACCGCGTACTTCTCGGCCCAGTCGGCGATGCCCTGGGCGGTGACCGGCGTCTCGCAGCCGTGCCTGCCGGGCGTCTCGCGCAAGAGGTCGTTGGTGACCAGCCGGACGCCGTCGATCAGCCGGAACGCCGCCGCCAGCCCGGCGTCGAGCTGCCCGTTCGGGACCGGGTTCTCGCCCCGCACCAAGACGTACGCGGCGCAGGCCAGCTGGCAGATCGCGTGGAAGTGCAGCTCTCCCGCCCGGAGCTTCCCCGGCTCTCGAGGCGGCATGCGCGCCGTGAGGGCCTGCCGGAGTTGCTCCGTCAGCGAGAGCAGCTCCGGCCACCGCTTGGTCATGTTCTTGAGCGCGGTGACGTTCATCGGCAGCTCGTCCTGGTAGCGGCTCCCCAGGTAGCCGCACTGGCGGCGCTGCGTCGGGAGATCGAGGAACATCGTGCGCGGCACGGCGTTGTTCTCGCCCACCTGCCGGCCGTCCGTATCCATGGCCGGGTGCGCGATCCGGTAGATGGGGACGAGCACCTCCAGGTTGGCGAGGTCCATCTGGTGCCCGAACGCCTCCTGGGTGAGGAACGGGCAGCGCGCCGCGTCGGCGCCGGTGAAGGCCTGCGGCTCGCGGCCCTCGGGGGCCAGGCCCAGCCTCAGCGGGTAGGTCTCCGCGGTTCGCTCGGGCGACTCCGAGAACCGCTTCAGCACGTTCTGGTCGATCAGCGCCTGGAGCAGGTCGCGGATCTTCTCCCACGCGTGGGGCCCGGCGTTCGACCAGGCCATGGCCTCTTCCGCGCGGAACCGCTCCACCTCCAGCAGCTTCTCGCCCACGGGCGCGACGTCCGGCTCGTCGAAGATGAGCTCCACCTCGCCGTAGAAGACGTGCAGGACCTCCTGCCCGCCCTCGCCCTTGAACCGGCTGTGCGTCAGCCGCCGCCGCTTGGGGATGAACAGGACCTCGCTCGGTTGAAGTTCCGCCATCGCACGTCCTCTTTCAGTCGGGGAGCTTGGTGACGTCGTAGGACCAGGTGCCGCCCAGGGCGCGGTAGAGCTGGACTCTATAGGAAAGCAGCAGGCGCTGAGCCCGGAGGCCGCCGCGCTCCAGCGACGCCAGGTTGGCCTGCGCGGTGAGCACGGGGAGGTAGTCGGACTGACCCTGCTCGAACAGCCGCCGCGCCTCCTCCAGGAGCCGCCGGCCCAGCTCGATCTGCGCGCGCAGGCTCTGCAGGCTCTCCGCCTGGCTCTGCTCCTGGAGCAGCGCGTCCTGCACCCGCCCGACCGCCGACTTGAGGGCGAGCTCGTATTGCCACTTCCGCCGCTTGAGCGTCAGCACCAGCTGCTGGGCTTCGGTGATGCGCCGGCCCCCGTCGAACACGGGCCAGGTCAGCCGGACGCTCGCCACGCCCTCCGGGAACGTCGCCTGCGTGGGGTAGGTGATCACGCCCGCGCTCCCCACCAGCTCGATGGTCGGCAGCCAGCTGGAGAGGTTCTGGTTCACGCGGTTCTCGATCTCGGTCACCCGCAGCCGGGCGAACCGCATCTCCGCCGTGCTCTCGCTCAGGTCGGCCGGCGTCCCCAGCCGGGGCGCCGGAGGGAGGTCCGGGAGCCGGCGGTCGGAGGGGACCAGGTCGTCGCGGGGGCTCGGCAGGCGGCCCAGGAGCCCCGTCAGCTGCGAGCTCAGCATCGAGATCCGCGCGTTGATCAGCGGCACCTGCGCCTGGATGTTGAGCAGCTGCTGCTCTTGCTGGAGGACGACCAACCGGCTGGTGAGG
>Ga0134122_10000781_pt1 | contig 22214 bp, 18 predicted proteins | sample KB302_FD_96461 | JGI IMG/M metagenome (GOLD analysis project Ga0134122, IMG submission 96461) | Terrestrial soil microbial communities without Nitrogen fertilizer from Kellogg Biological Station, Michigan, USA - KB3-0-2 | ecosystem: Environmental > Terrestrial > Soil > Unclassified ... | reverse complement strand
AGAGATTCCAGCCCTCTTTTGGTGGCGGAAGGGGGTGGGCATGTCGGATCAGGTGGGGAGAAAATTCGGCAGCCACATCCGCGACTTGAGGAAGGCGCGAAGCCTGACCCAGGAGGTCCTCGCGGAGCGGAGCACGCTGTCGGTGGACGCGGTCCGGCGCATCGAGCGAGGCGCGTTCTCTCCCTCCCTGGACACCGTCCGCAAGCTGGCCTCCGGCCTCGAAGTGAACCTCTCCACGCTGTTCGAGAGCTTCTCGGCGCAGCGGCGGGACACGGTGGCGGAGATCTGCGACTTCCTGCAACTCCGGCGGCCGGACGAGGTGAAGCTCATCTGGCGGGTCATCCGCGCCATCTTCGACGGCCGGTGAGGCGGGCGGCCGCGTGCTAGACCGCGCTCCGACCATGAGCGCGAACCCTGAAGTCCGAGTCGAGAGGTCGGGCGACGTCACCACCGTGGTGCTCCACCGGCCATCCGTGCGCAACGCGGTGGACCGGCCCACGGCGCAGGCGCTGGCGGACGCGTTCCGCGCCTTCGAGGCCGACGAGTCCGCCTCCGCCGCGGTGCTCTTCGGGGACGGAGGCACCTTCTGCGCCGGCGCCGACCTCAAGGCGGTGGCCTCCGGGGACGAGGCGCGGTTCAACCGGATGGCCCCGGAGGGCGACGGCCCCATGGGCCCCTCGCGGATGCTGCTGAGCAAGCCGGTGGTGGCGGCGATCGCCGGCCACGCGGTGGCGGGCGGGCTGGAGCTGGCGCTGTGGTGCGACCTGCGGGTGATGGAGGAGGACGCCGTGCTGGGCGTGTTCTGCCGGCGCTTCGGCGTGCCGCTCATCGACGGCGGGAACGTCCGGCTGCCGCGGCTGATCGGGCTGTCGCGCGCGCTGGACCTCATCCTCACCGGGCGGGCGGTGAAGGCGGACGAGGCGCTCGCCATGGGGCTGGTGAACCGGGTGGTGCCCAGGGGCCAGGCGCGCGCGGCGGCGGAGGCGCTGGCCGCCGAGCTGGCCGGGTTCCCCCAGGAGTGCCTGCGCGCGGACCGGCGCTCCGCCTACGAGGGCCTGGGGCTGCCGCTGGAGGCGGCGATGCGGATGGAGTTCGAGCGCGGGAGCCGGGTGGTGACGCTGGAGAGCGTGGCCGGTGCGAAGCGCTTCGCCGGAGGTGAGGGCCGGCACGGGTCCTTCTGATAGAACCCGGGGCCGCCGTGCAGCCCTTCGCGTCCGAGCGCTACCAGGTCATCGCCCCGCTGGGCGGCGGCGGGATGGCGGAGGTGTTGCTGGCGCTGGCCACCGGGGCGGAGGGCTTCCGCAAGCCGGTGGCGATCAAGCGGATGCTCCCGCACCTGGCGGTGAACGAGGACGTGGCCCGCATGTTCCTCGCCGAGGCGCGGCTGGCCATGCACCTGCACCACCAGAACATCGTCTCGGTGTTCGACGTGGTCCGCGGCCCCGAGGGCCTCTACCTGGTGATGGAGCTGGTGGACGGCTGGGACCTGGGCGCGGTGCTGGGCCACGAGGCCAAGGCGCGCACCTGGATGCCGGAGCCGCTGGCGGTCTACGTGGCCCAGCAGGTCGCCAACGGCCTGGCGCACGCCTACCGCAAGACGGAGAACGGCAAGCCGATCATGGCGGCGCACCGGGACCTCACGCCCTCCAACGTGATGGTGACCGCCGACGGCGAGGTGAAGATCGCCGACTTCGGGATCGCCAAGGTGGACACCGGCCAGACCGAGCCCGGCACCTTCAAGGGGAAGATCCCCTACGCGGCGCCGGAGGTGATCCGCGGCCAGCCGGCGACGCACCTGTCGGACCAGTTCTCGCTCGGCGTGGTGCTGCACCGGCTCACCAGCGGCCAGTACCCCTACGGCTACAGCGACAACACGGTGGCCTTCCACGAGCAGCTCGCCAAGGCGGGCCCGCCGCCGTGCACGGGCCTCTCCGCCGAGTGCGCGCAGGTGGTGCGGACCATGCTCGCCAAGGCGCCCGAGGACCGCTTCCCGAACATCGACGTCGCGGGCCACGCGCTGGCGCGGCTGCTGGCGAAGTCCGGCGCGGTGGTCGGCGCGCCGCAGCTGGCGCACTTCCTCTCGTCGCTCCAGCTGCCGCCCCCGCCGAGCGCGAAGGTCCCGAAGGACGTGCCGAAGCCGGCGCCGGCGCGGCCCATGAAGGCCACCCCGCCGCTGCCGGTCCCGGTCATGGAGGAGCCGCTGGGGAGCTGGAGGCCGCCGCCGGGGGGGCCGCAGATGGATGAGTCCGGGCGGGTGACGGGTGGCCCGCCGGTGCACCGGCCCGCGCGCGAGACGGAGCTGGAGCTGGAGCCCGGGCTGGGCGACGAGCCGCTCTCCACGGCGAACGAGGCCGCCTCCCCGGGGCTGCAGGACCGGTTCGGCAAGATGTTCGGGTCGGAGGCCGCGCCCGCGCCGTCGCCGTCGTCGGCGGAGACCGAGACGGAGCTCCGCCCGCGAGACTCCTTCGGCGGCTACGACCCTCTCCCGGGCAACTACGGGCCCAGGGCGCGCAAGCCGATCACCTTCTCGGTGACGGGGTGGCTGCTGCTGGTGCTCCTGGTCGCCGGCGGGCTGGGCGGGGCGTACGTCTACTTCGGCCCGAGGGAGATCCGGGCGAAGTACGAGGACCTCACCGGGCCGCCGACCCAGGCGGTGCTCACCGTCCTCTCCACGCCGGACGGCGCGCAGGTGCGGATCGGCGGCAAGGTGGTGGGGAACACGCCGCTGATGCAGGAGAACCTCTACCCGCGGGGCGCGGAGGTGGAGGTGCAGGTGACGATGCGCGGCTACAAGCCGTGGACCGGGAAGCTCCGCGGCGGCGAGGCGGTCACCCTGGAGGCGGTCCTGAAGAAGTAACGTGCGAGGCGTGACCATTCCGCCCGCTCCCCAAGACCCACCCATCCCGGCGTTCCGCGCCGTCCCGCGGACCGGCGTCATCTTCGTCACCACCGAGGCGTCGCGCCGCGGCTTCACCCCCCGCGACCCCTCGTGGTGCAACCTGGGGCAGGGCCAGCCGGAGACGGGGCCCCTGCCGGGTTCGCCGCCGCGGGTGAGCGAGGTCTCCATCCACGTCGACGACCAGGAGTACGCCCCGGTGCCGGGCCTGATGGAGCTGCGCGAGGCCATCGCCGCGCTCTACAACCAGCTCTACCGCAAGGGGATGCCGTCGCAGTACACGGCGGAGAACGTGAGCGTCTCCGGCGGCGGGCGCGCGGCGCTCACCCGCGCGGCGGCCTCGCTGGGCCACATCAACCTGGGGCATTTCCTCCCCGACTACACCGCCTACGAGGAGCTGCTGGACGTCTTCAAGGCGTTCACCGCCATCCCCATCCTGCTGGAGGGCGAGCGCGGCTACGCTTTCACCGCGGAGGACCTCCGTCGCGAGGTGCAGGGGCGGGGGTTGGCGGCGCTGCTGTTGTCGAATCCGTGCAACCCCACCGGCAAGCTGGTGCAGGGGGACGAGCTGCAGCGGTGGGTGCAGGCCTCGCGCGAGCTGGAGTGCACGCTGCTGATCGACGAGTTCTATTCGCACTACGTGTGGAGCGCGCGGCCGGGGCGGCTGCCGGTGGAGAGCGCGGCCAGGTACGTGGAGGACGTCAACAAGGACCCGGTGGTGATCTTCGACGGGTTCACCAAGAACTGGCGGTACCCAGGGTGGCGGGTGACGTGGACGGTGGGGCCGCGGCAGGTGATCGACGCGGTGGCCTCGGCGGGGTCGTTCCTGGACGGCGGCGGGTCCAAGCCGTTGCAGAGGGCCGCGCTCCCGCTGCTGGCGGAGGAGCACGTGGTGGCGGAGACCAACGCCATCCACAAGAGCTTCCGGGAGAAGCGCGACTTCGTGCTCTCCCGGCTGGACCGGCTGGGCGTGCACATGGACAAGGCGCCGGACGGCACGTTCTACGTCTGGGGGAACGTGGGGAACCTCCCGCCGCCGCTGAACGACGGGATGGGGTTCTTCCGGGCGGCGCTGGAGCGGAAGGTGATCTGCGTGCCGGGGGAGTTCTTCGACGTGAACCCCGGCAAGCGGCGGCTGCGGCGGGCGTCGCGGTTCAAGTCCTACGTGCGGTTCTCGTTCGGACCGGCGAAGGAGAACCTGGACGTGGCGCTGGGGCGGCTGGAGGAGATGGTGGCGGAGGCGACGAAGGGCTAGCTCGAGGAACGCTCGATGTCGGACCTCGTTCGGGTCTTCATCAGCTACAGCCACGATTCCGAGGCGCACCGAGGGCGAATTCGCGACCTCGCCGCCCGTCTTCGGGGCCACGGCATCGACGCGTGGATTGACCAGTTCAGTCCCTCGCCAGCAGAAGGGTGGCCGCGGTGGGCGGAGCAACAGTTCGCCCAGGCCCGCTTCGTCATCGTCGCCTGCACCGAGACGTACGCAGAGCGGTTCAACCGGCCTCCGGGGGTTGGCTCTGGCGTGGGCTGGGAGGCGGTGCTCATCCGCCAGGAGTTGTACAACCGAGGTGGTAATACCCGCTTCGTCCCCATCTCCTTCGACGGCGATGACCGTGCTGTACCGCTCGTGCTCCAGCCGTATCACCGATACAGCATCCCCAGGGACTACGAGCGGCTCCGCCAGCACCTGATGGGTGAGGCCGGGACAGACATTCCGGCCCTCGGCTCGCCGCCAACGTTCGAAGGAGCCCGCCCGAACGCCGGAGCGCGGACGCCGATCAAGCTTTGGCATGTTCCACCAAGGCCGGCGCAGTACCTCCCGCGAGAGGAATTGGATGCTCTCAAGGTGAGCCTCATCTCCAGCAGGACGCAGACGGTGGCCATCGCCGGAGAGCACCACCGCCTCGGCATCCAGGGGATGCCTGGAGTCGGCAAGACGGTGCTGGCCGCCGCGCTCGCTGCCGATGCAGATATCCACGAGGCGTTTCCTGGAGGGGTATTCTGGCTCACCCTCGGTCGGACTCCAGACGACGTGGCTACCTGGCAGGGGGAGCTCGCCGAGGCTCTCGCCGGTCATCGGTTGGAAATCCGGACCGTCAGACAGGGAAAGACCAGGCTGGCCGAGTTGTTCGCTGCACGCCCACCTTCGCTGCTCATTCTCGACGACGTTTGGAACGTCGCCGACGCGGATCCGTTCGACGCCCCCGCCCCTCCAAGCCGCCTGCTCATCACCACGCGTAACCAGGAGGTGGCCAAGGGTCTCGGCGCCACCGTCCGGGAGATCCGGGAGTTGAAGCCTGCCGACGCCCTCACGATGCTGGCTGCTTACGCGGGGCGGCCGATGGAGACCCTACCGAAGATCGCCCACGACGTCGTCCGCGAGTGCGGCGAGCTCCCGCTCGCGGTGGCGATGGCCGGCGCCATGTTGCAGGGCCGGCCCGAAAACCAGTGGCCAACCCTCCTTGAGCGGCTGAGGAACGCTGACCTCGGATACCTCGCCGCGGCGCTCCCGCAGTACCGCGAGCACCGGAACATGCTTGCCGCCATCGAGGTCTCCGTGCAGGAGTTGCCCGAGGACGTCCGGCTCCGCTACCTCGACCTCGCCGTGTTTCCCGAGGATACCGAAGTGCCGGAGCAGGTCCTTCACTGGCTCTGGGGTACTGCCGGCGTCACCCTCTCCGCTGCCCAGCAGACGGTGAACGTGCTGGCAGATCGCTCGCTGGTCCGGCGTGTCCGTCGCGCCCGCTCCCGCGATGGCGATCGCCGCGCCGACCAGCCGGCACCTCCGCCAAAGGACGAGGCGGTGTACCTGACCATTCACGACTTGCAACACGACTACGTGCGAGCCAGGGGGGGAGATCTCGTCGCTCGGCATGCACGCCTCGTCGAGACGTACCGGAGCACATCACTTGGCAGAGCCCTTCATACCGTCGAACCGGACGGCTATTTCTTCGAGCACATTGCCAGGCACGTGCGTGATGGAGAAGGAACGGCCGCTCTGCGAGCCCTACTTTTCGATCACCGCTGGCTTGCAGCAAAGCTGAAAGCCACTGGTGTGAACGCCCTCCTCGCTGATTTCGATTTGCTCGATCTCGCCTCGGACAAACCCCTTCGCCTCCTCCGCGACGCACTCCAGCTTTCAGCTCATGTCTTGTCGCAACGTCCAGAGGAGCTCCCCTCTCAACTGCTTGGCCGCCTCCGAGGTGTGCCTGAGCCCGAGTTCCAACACTTCTGTACGCGCGTCGACGCGGACACTGCCTCGCCTGCTCTTCTGCCCGAGTGGCCGAGTCTCCAGCCGCCCGGGGGGCCACTTCGTCGAACGCTAGCGGGTCATGCCGACTCGGTGAATGCGGTAGCGCTAAGCGTGGACGGGAAGACGGCAGCCTCGGGCTCCGCCGACGGGACGCTGAAGGTGTGGGACGTGGAGACGGGCCAGGTCCGCCGGACATTGGAGGGCCAGGCCGGCTCGGTGAATGCGGTGGCGCTAAGCGTGGACGGGAAATCGGCAGTCTCGGGCTCGGCCGCCGGGACGCTGCAGGTGTGGGACGTGGAGGCGGGCCAGGTCCGCCGGACGCTGGAAGGCCACGCTGAGTGGGTGAATGCGGTGGCACTGAGCGCGGACGGGAGGACGGCTGTCTCGGGCTCGGCCGATGGGACGCTGAAGGTGTGGGACGTGGAGACAGGCCAGGTCCGCCAGACACTGGAAGGTCGCTGGGGGAGAGTAAATGCAGTGGCGCTGAGCGCTGACGGGAAGACGGCCGTCTCCGGCTCTGATGACAAGATGCTGAAGGTGTGGGACGTGGAGACAGGCCAGGTTCGCCGAACACTGGAGGGCCCCAGCCTCTCATTGTTGGCGGTGACGCTGAGCGCGAATGGGAAGGCGGCTGTCACTGGATCCATTGATGGGACGATGAAGGTGTGGGATTTGGAGGCAGGTCACGTCCGTCGAACGCTGAAAGGTCACGCTGGCGGAGTGAAAGCGATGGTGCTGAGCACGAACGGGAGGACGATTATCTCCGGCTCAATGGACAGCACTTTGAAGGTGTGGGACGTGCAAACGGGCCAGGTCCATCGGACGCTGGAAGGCCACGCCGGCTGGGTGACTTCGGTGGCGCTGAGCGCGAACGGTAAGACGGCCGTCTCTGGCTCGAGAGATGACACCCTAAAGGTATGGGATATGGAGATAGGCCCGGTCCGTCTGATGCGGGAGGGCCATGCCGGCCCAGTAACGGTGGTGGCACTGAGTGCGGATGGTACAGCAGCCATCTCAGGCTCGGACGGTGGGACGCTGAGAGTGTGGGACGTGGAGACGGGTCAGGTTCGTCGGAGGCTGAAGAGCCACGCCCTGCCACCAGATGCGGTGGCCCTAAGCGCGGATGGGACTGCGGCTGTCTCGGGGTCGATCGACGGCACGCTGGAGGTATGGGACGTGGAAACGGGCCAAGCCCGTTGGATACTGAAGGGTCATGATAGCAAAGTGACAGCAGTGGTGTTCAGCGCGGATGGGACTGCGGCTGTCTCAGTCTCTACCGACAATATGGTCAAGGTGTGGGACGTGGAGACGGGCCAGGTCCGCCGGACGCTGGAGGGCCACGCGGGCCCAGGCATTGCGGCACTGAGCGCGGACGGCAAAAAAATCGTGTCCGGCGACCGCTTCGGGGTGCTCAGGGTACGAGATCTGGAGACCGGACAGGAGCTCCGCACGCTAAAGGGCGAGGTGAGGACAGTAGCGTTGAGCGCGGACGGTACGATGGCCATCTCCGGCTCCGAGGTGTGGGAAACGAAATGGGGTCAGAAGCGCCGAAGTCTCCCCACTAGTTCAAGGGTGGTCGCGCTGAGCACAGATGGGAGGATCACCGTTTGGGGCTCTGACGACAAAACGCTGAAGGTATGGGACGTGGAAACTGGGAACTGCCTGGTCTCATTCACGGGCGAGGTCGCGTTTAGTGCCGTCGCGCTCGGCCGGACGATGCGCGTCTTCGCCGGGGACTTAGAAGGCCATGTTCATTTGTTTGAGCTCCGCCTCGGCCCTGATCGGCCCGGCGGGCCGCGCTCGTGAACGATCTGCCCTCTCGGGGCGGGCCGCCGGCGGAAGTTGACGTAACTGGGCCTTATCCGACCCCGAGGATGGCACGCCCCCGGACGTCCGTCTCGGTTCGTTGCCCGCTCTTGCGATTGATCGGCTCCAGCTCAGGACCGAGCCGATGGTGATCAGTGGCCAGCGCCGGCCCTCGGAACAAAGATCGAGAACAACCGTGCCCTCTGATCCGACGCGCTCCTTCAAGAATCGTTGCCGGGCCTCGTCAGCGCCATCGCCACCACGCCGTCGCGCAGCGTCCCGCAGATCCGCTGGAGCTTCTCCTTCAGAGCTGCTGGGACCTGGTCGGGCGGCAGGCGCTCGAACCCGAAGCGCTCGAAGTACGCGGTGAGGTCGGTGGTGATGTAGACCTCGCGGGTGGGGAAGCGGCGGATCAGCTCGTGGACGACGCGGTCGCCCCAGCCCTTGCCGCGTTCGGATTCGAGGACACCCACGGTGCCGAGCTCGAAGACGCCACCGCCGTAGGGTTTGACGCGGCCGAAGGCGACCAGGCGGCCGTGCTCGCGGGCGACGATGAACTGGTCCGCGGCCAGGCGCTCCCCGTCCAGGCGGAAACGCTGGACGTGCTCCCGGATGGCACTCAGGTCATCATCCGTGGCCGGTTCGAACATGGCCCGTGCATACCGCTTCGCCCTGCTGCTGTCGCTCTACCTGGTCCAGGGCCTGCCCTACGGCGTGCAGGTGGTGGCGCTGCCGCTCTACCTGCGCGAGCGCGGCATCTCCCGCAGCTCCATCGGCCTGCTCAGCTTCCTGGCGCTGCCGTGGCTGTTCAAGCTGCTGTGGGCGCCGCTGGTGGACCGCTTCGGGTCGGAGCGCTTCGGGCGGCGGAAGTCGTGGATCGTCCCGCTGCAGTTTGCGTTCGCCGGCGCGGCGATGGCGGGGGCGGCGGCCTGCGAGCGGGGCGCCCTGCGGCCGATGCTGGTGACGGTGCTGGTGATGAACTTGATCGCCGCCACGCAGGACATCGCGGTGGACGGGCTGGCGGTGGACGTGCTGGGGCGGCGAGAGCTGGGGGAGGGGAATACCGCGCAGGTGGTGGGCTACAAGATCGGGATGTTGATCAGCGGGGGGCTGCTGGTCTCGCTCAACGACGTGATCGGCTGGCCGGGCATCTTCGTGGGTATCGCGGTGCTGTGCCTGCTGGCGCCGCTGGTGGTGCTGCCGTTCCGGGAGTCGCCTCCGGTGGAGGCCGAGCGGCCCCAGGTCCTGCGCGAGCTGTGGCGGGCGGTGCGGGCGCCGGGGACGGGTTGGTTGCTGGTGTTCTGCGGGACCTACAAGGTCGGCGAGACCATGGTGGATGCCATGTTCAAGCTGTTCCTGCAGGACTGGGGGTACCCCAGCGCGCAGCTGGGCGCGTGGTTCGGGACGTACGGGATGGCGTTCTCCATCGCCGGGTCGGTGGCCGGCGGCGCGCTGGCGATGCGGTGGGATCTGCTGCGCGCCGTGGGGCTCACCGCGGTCGCGCGCGCGGTCTCCCTCTTCGGCGTGGTGGCCCTGAGCGTCACGTCGCCCTCGAGTGGGCGGGCGCTGGCGGTCCTGTGCGCGGAGCACTTCTTCGCCGGCGCCCTCACCACCGCGATGTTTGCGTACATGATGTCGCGGGTGGACCGGCGGATCGGCGCGTCGCATTACACGCTGCTGGCCACGGTGGAGGTGCTGGGGAAGTCGCCCGGAGGGTGGTCGTCGGGGTTCATCGTGGACCACTATGGCTATCCGGCGCTGTTCGCGCTGGCGGCGTTCCTGTCGGTCGCTTACCTGGCGGTGTTCCCACCCATGCGCGCCAGTGCGAGGGCGGTCACTTCACCGTCGTGAGGAAGGGTTTGAGGCTGGCGAGGAATTCGTCGAGTGAGTTGGAGACGGGATAGACGTTCCGTTCGGTGGGAGGCTCGCCGTCGGAGGCTTCAAAGTCGTGAATCCAGTAGAAGATCTGGCTGAGTCTCGGGCCTACGTCGCCCATCAGGATCAAGTTGCTACCAGTGTCGGTTCCAATGGGAAAGAGGTCGTAGGGAATTCGCCTCGACCAGACGATATAGGTGTGAACATGCTCGCCGAGATCCATCATCGCGTTTTCGTGGTTGATCGAGAACAGGGCGTGGATGCTCCCCTCGCGAATGCGGCCTTGAGGGCTGCGACGGTAGTGAAAGATCGGTAGCGCGAGCTCAGCTCCATTGGCACGCAGCAAAAATGCTCTGTAGGGGTCGGGGATATGCACTCGCCAGTGCGCCTCGAACTGGTCAATGACTGACGGCTCGAGCGGTGGGCCAAGCGTAGAAAACGGGAGCGGAGGGCGTTGCATCAGTCGACATCTCCCCCACCGAGGATCGCGACCCCGCCAGTATGCCGAACGGCTTGATGGATGTCCCTGGGCACCAATTGCATCGCGTGGCCGTCTTGGTGATGGTGCCACGTGAGGTCATTGGCAGTCCGATATTTTTCGGAGATCCCCGCAGCTCTGTCGGCCTTGGCAAAGTCCTTGTCCAGGTTGCCTTCGAGATTGTCGAGCTCGACTTCCTTCAGTGTGTAGGGCTTGAAATCAGGGAACCCTTCCTCAGTGAATCGAACGCTGTCGGGGTATTTCGCACGAAGATCGGAACGCAGTTTCTCGACTGGATATTTTTGGCCGGCGTACTCGGCGTTGATCGGATAGCGACCGTTGACCTTCTTCACCTTCTCCATGTTCGGAGGCGGCTTCCGCTCTCCCATCTGGGCGATGGTCGGAAGGCTCGGGTCGGGCAGCGGCACCGCGGCGCCTCCCGATGGTGGTGAGGCCATTCTCCCGAGGCTCGCGACGACTGACGCATCCAGGGCTCCCTCCGCGACCAGCTTCCGCAGCGCCTCCACGAGCTCCGGGCTCGCCCGGGTGCTCGCTACTGCGGCCCCCCCCGCCAGTGAGAACGGCCCGCCGGGCCCGCCCTCCGCGATGATCGCCGCCAGCCCCTCCGCCGCCTCGTACGCCGCTACGCAGAGCATGACCGTGTCCCAGATGTGCTTCGCTGTCTTGGCCTGCGCCTGGCCCCGCTCTATCCGCAGGCTCCACTGCTCCAGGTACGCGATCCAGACGGCGAAAACCGGCCGCGCCGCCGTCTCCGCGCGCCGGATGCGCCCAGCGTCCCTGCTCGCCGCTTCGTCCAGGAACGGCTGCATCTGCGCAGCGAAGGTCGCCAGGGTCTGAAGGATTTCTTCCGTGGGTTGCAACGCCGCGTCCGCATATTCGGCCATGCGGATCATCGCGACCGACAACTCCGCCACCTGCGAGGCGAGGAGCAAGCCCTGGTAGACGCGCGCGGCTTCCCGCGTTCTCCCGGCGGTCGCCAGCTCACGCGCCAGGTCAATCTGTCCACAGAGCTGGGGCAGGAACTGATCCGCGTGGTGGACCCGGAACGCCGCGGAGACCGGCGTGTGGAGCTCGCGAACCTGGACGGTGAGCCGCAGCAGTCGATTCAGGATCAGGCTATCGATCAGGGCCAGTTCCCGGGCCATCTCCGGCTGCCGGGTGTGCTCGGTGGTGTAACGGCACTGCTCCCGGATCTCCGGAGAGGTGCACAAGGGGCCTATGGCGGCGAGCACGACGAGTCTGCGCACCATGCCCGGGAACGCTACTACGCTTCCGCCCGATGACCGCGAAAGGCTGGACCTGCTCGAAGTGCGGCCGGAAGTTCACCCGCTCACGCCAGTCGCACTCCTGCGTCTCCATCACCGAGGCCGCGCTGTTCGACGGGAAGCCGGAGCCGGTCACCGCCGCCTTCCACAAGCTCCGCGACGCGGTGGCCGCCTTCGGTGACGTCCACGTCGACGCCGTCAAGGCCTCCATCAACTTCGGCGCGAAATCGCACTTCGCCGCCGCCTGGCCGCGCGCCGCCCGCCTGGACGTGGAGTTCGTCCTCGACGCGCCGCTGAATTCCGCCCGCGTCTCCAAGCTCCAGTCCTACGGCCCCACCAAGCACGTCCACTGGGTGCAGATCACCGCGCCGAAGGAGATCGACCCGGAGCTCCTCGGCTGGCTGCGCCGCTCCTACGACCTCCGCCGCTAAGCTAATCTGCAACGCAGCCGTTTCGATGCCCACGAGAGGCTGGACCTGCCCCAAGTGTGGCTGGAAGCCTATGCGTGCGCGGAGTGGGGCGGGGACTCGTAAATGCCGAGAGGAGAGCGCGAAGGCCTACAGCGCATCCTCGTTCCTGAACCAAACTGAGCTGAGCGCGGCGCTTGAAAACTGCAGCCCGGCTGCGATGGCGGCGGTGTCCCACATCCCGCTGCAGCCGCGCCAGGTTTGTCGAGGTCCAGGGCGGCTTTGTCAGGAGAACTGGTTATATGGCTTGCTCAGAGTTAGGCGACTACCCCACGTACAAATGGTATGCTCAATTGGGTATTGGGGGCTTTGGTGCGACCAGTTGAAGTGGGGACCCTGGCTCAACGACGGCCTGCGCCCGCATTCGTCTCCACATCCCATGGAAGGAAGGCGTCAGATGAATGATGTGAAGACCCATCGCCATCTCGTACGTCGGAGGTATTGGCTCAGCCCTCTCCTCGGGCTCGTCCTTTTCCTCGTCACACTCCCCGGATTGGCGCACGCGCGCCCGTCCGAACAAGCTGCCAGAAGTTTTGTCGATGGGATTGCACAGGTGGTCCTCAAGGCGGCGTGGCCATCCGCCCAATATGAGTCGTGGTCCTTCGGCGGCATCCGCGCCGCCGACGACAACATGGCGGCCATCTCCTTCAGGATCAACGCGCGCAGCTTCTGGACCGATGGACCGATCTGGCTCGACGTGGACGTCATCGTCGACGACGACTTGAACGTCCGTGATGTGCGGTGGGGTGACTATTCCGCCAATGTTCGCCCGGGCACAGCCGCGTCGTTGCTGAGCAAGCTCGTGGACTCCGGCAGCAGATCGACCAAGGCGAGCTACGATCGCATCCACGTGAAGAACGCGTGTTCGAGACCAATCATGGTCGCGATACATTTTCTCGACTTGGACGACAACTGGCGCACGAAGGGATGGTATCGCCTTTCCCCAGGCGAGCGTGCGTACATTGACGATACGAGAAATTCTGTTTACTACATTTATGCAGAGAGCGCGGACGGCGAGCTGCACTGGATCGGTGATGATTTTGTCGGTCCCGTGCAGTCTGAAGGCGGTTATGGCTTCGCGAAGGAGAAGATCGAAAGCAGGACTTGGGGCGAGTGGACGTCGACGTTCAGTTGCAACGGACTCCAGGGGGTCGAATGACGCATCCGTCGGATGATGCTATCGCCGGCCGAGCCAGGTATCCTGGGAGATACGCATGGAGATCGTAGCGGCTGTTTTGTGGATTGCTGGGAGTATCGTCTCCGTCCGCTATGTCGTCGGCGGCTCTGTGGGAGCGAAGCTCTCGCCGCTTTGGTATCTCGTTGCCTTCGTGGCTGGACCGATATTCATGATCGGCGCCATCCTGAAGTGGCTGTTCAGCGCCAAGGTCTGACGAGGTCGAGGTGCTCCGCGCAGCGGACCGGAGGAAGCGCCGGGATCGGCCGGGTGCAATTCACGGGTCGCCGCAGTGAGCCGCAGCATCCGGCGGCGAACGCTCCTACGCTACCGCCCCATGCCACGGCCCCACCAAGCACGTGCACTGGGTGCAAGTCACCGCGCCGAAGGAGATCGACCAGAGCTCCTCGGCTGGCTCCGCCGCTCGAGCGCTACAGATCCACCGGGAACGGCTTCACCTTCCAGATCTCCTCCGCGTACTGCCTGATCGTCCGGTCCGCGGAGAACTGCCCCATCCGCGCCACGTTCAGGATCGCCATCCGCGCCCACGTGTCCGGCTGCAGGTACGTGTCCTCCACCCGCTGGTGCGCCTCCGCGTACGCCGCGAAGTCCTCCAGCACCATGTACCGGTCCTCGGTCAGCAGCGACTTCACCAGCGGCGCGAAGAGGTCCTTGTCCTCCGGGGAGAAGAACCCGCGGGAGATCAGGTCCAGCGCCTCCTTCACCTCCGGGTTCGACTCGTAGACCGAGCGCGGCCGGTACCCCTCGCGCTGCTTCCTCACCACCTCCTCCTCGGTGAGCCCGAAGAGGAAGAAGTTCTCCTTCCCCACCGCCTCGCGGATCTCGATGTTCGCCCCGTCCAGGGTCCCGATCGTCAGCGCCCCATTCAAGGCGAACTTCATGTTCCCGGTGCCGGAGGCCTCCTTCCCCGCGGTGGAGATCTGCTCCGACACGTCCGCCGCCGGGATGATCCGCTCCGCCAGCGACACCCGGTAGTTGGGCAGGAACGCCACCTGCACCCCGCTCTGCACGGCGCTCGCGTTGACGACCTCCGCGATGCCGTTGATCAACCGGATGATCAGCTTGGCCATGTGGTAGCCCGGCGCCGCCTTCCCGCCGAACACGAACAGCCGCGCGTGCTTGAGCTTGCTCCGCCCCTCCCGCGCCCGGTTCCACAGCACGATGATGTGGAGCGCGTTGAGCAGCTGCCGCTTGTACTCGTGCAGCCGCTTCACCTGCACGTCGAAGATCGCCTTCGGGTCCACCGACAGCCACATCAGGTCCCGGATGTGGTGCGCCAGCGCGTCCTTGTTCCCCTGCTTGATCCTCAGGAGCTCCACCCGGAACGCCGCGTCGTCCGCCCACGGCTCCAGCGCCCGCAGCTGGTCCAGGTCGGTGATCCACCCGGCGCCGATCTTGGAGGTGATCAGCGCGGACAGCTCCGGGTTGCACAGGTGCAGCCAGCGCCGCGGCGTCACCCCGTTGGTCTTGTTGTTGAACCGCTCGGGGAACATGTCCGCGAAGTCGTGGAGCAGGTGCTTCTTCAACAGCTCGGTGTGGAGCGCGGCCACCCCGTTGACGCTGTGCGAACCCACCACCGCCAGGTTCGCCATCCGCACCGACTTCTCCGTCCCCTCCTCGATCAGGCTCATCCGGCGCATCCGGTCCGGGTCGAAGGGGTACTTGATCTGCACCTGCCGCAGGAACCGCGCGTTGATGTCGTAGATGATCTCCAGGTGCCGGGGGAGCAGCTTCTCGAACATCGCCACCGGCCACGACTCCAGCGCCTCCGCCAGCAGGGTGTGGTTGGTGTACCCGAACACCTGCACCGTCAGGTGCCACGCCTCCTCCCAGCTCAGCCGCTTCTCGTCCACCAGCACCCGCATCAGCTCCGGGATGGCGATGGACGGGTGCGTGTCGTTGAGCTGGATGGCCACCTTGTCCGCGAACGCGGTGAAGTCGGTGTGCGTCTTCAGGTACCGCCGCACGATGTCCGCGATGGAGCAGGCGACGAAGAAGTACTGCTGCCGCAGCCGCAGCTCCTTGCCGAAGGCGAAGTTGTCGTTGGGGTAGAGGACCTTGGAGATGACCTCCGAGTCGTTCTTCTCCACCACGCTCCGCTCGTAGTCGCCGTCGTTGAACACCTTGAGGTCGAACTCGGCGGAGGCGCGCGCCTGCCACAGCCGCAGCGTGTTGACGGTGTTGGTCCCGAACCCGGCGATGGGCACGTCGTACGGCACCCCGAGCACCGTCTTGCCGCCCACCCACCGCGCCACCGGCCGGCCCTGCTGGCTCTGGTGGTGCTCCACCTGCCCGTAGAAGCGGACCGCCACCGCCTTCTCCGGCCGGACGATCTCCCAGGGCGACCCGAAGCGGAGCCACTCGTCCGCGCGCTCCACCTGGTGCCCGCCCTCGATGTCCTGGGCGAAGATGCCGAACTCGTAGCGGATGCCGTAGCCCACGCCCGGCAGGGACAGCGTGGCCATGGAGTCCAGGAAGCACGCCGCCAGCCGCCCCAGGCCGCCGTTGCCCAGGCCCGCGTCCGGCTCCATCTCCAAAAGCGCGTGGAGGTCCACGCCCGCCTCGCGGAACGCCTCCGTGGCCGCGCCCATCAGCCCGGTGGCGATGAGGTTGTTCCCCAGCGCGCGCCCCAGCAGGTACTCCGCGGACAGGTAGTACGCGCGCTTGACGTCCGCCTCGTAGTACCCGCGCGCGGTGCGCACCCACCGCTCCGCCAGCCGGTCCCGCACCGTCAGCGCCAGGGCCTGGAAGCGGTCGTAGGTGGTGGCGGTCTCCCCGCCCTTCCCGCGCGAGTACTGCACGTGGTCGAGGAACGCCCGGAACAGGCCGCGGGCGTCCACTGGAGAGCGGGGTCCGAGGTGGGCGGGGGCGGGGGCCGGGGCGTCCGACTTCCCGATCTGGGTGACGGGGGTAGCCATGGGACCCCAAGCGATATCAGAGCGCGCCGGGACTTTTGAGTGTCCTGCTCACCGCCCCCGCCTGCCCGACGGCCGAGCGCGATTCCCCGGCCCGGAGCGGAGGCTTTCGCTACGCTCGGCGGCGATGACCAATCTCGCTCGAACCGCGGCGCTGGCCACCGCGCTGCTGCTCCCCTTCAGCGCCCTGGCCGCCGCCCCGCCCCCCAAGCCCGCCGACAACGACCCGCTGCTCGCCGCGCTCACCGAGGAGCTGGGCCGCTCCTTCAAGTCGCTCCAGGCCAAGCGCGACGCGGGCAAGGGAGAGGGTCTCTACTACCTCTCCTATCGCCTCAACGACGGGCAGTGGTTCCAGGAGACCGCCAGCTACGGCGCGCTGGAGAACGCCGCGCCTTCGGACGACCCGCTGGCCGGCCGGGCGCGCTTCCTGGACGTGGCGGCGCGGGTCGGCACGCGCCAGATGGACAACACCCACCAGCTCCGCGACGAGCTGTCGTTCGACGGCCGCGAGGGCTCCGGCGCCTATCTCCCCATCGAGGACGACCTCCCGGCGATCAAGGTCGGCATCTGGCGCGCCACCGACGCCGCCTACAAGGGCGCGGTGAAGCAGTTCATCAAGGTGCGGGCGAACCGCGCGGTGAAGGTGGAGGAGGAGGACAAGGCGGACGACTTCTCGCAGGAGAAACCCCAGGTGCACGTCGGCCCGCGCGAGACCGCCACCGTCGACCGCAAGGCGTGGCGCGACCGGCTGAAGCGGCTGTCCGCCCTCTTCAAGGAGCACCCGAAGATCCTCCGCTCGTCGGTGGGCATCCAGGGCGGGACCACCACCATGTACTTCGTGGACAGCGAAGGCGCGAAGGTCCGCGAGGGCCGCTACTACGCGCGGGTGATGATCGCCGGCGCGGTGAAGGCGGACGACGGGATGGACCTGGACCTCTACGACAGCTTCGAGGCCAAGGCGCCCGAGCAGATCCCCACCGAGGCGGAGGTGGAGGAGCACATCCGGGCGCTGATCGCCCGGCTGGAGGCGCTGCGGGTGGCGAAGGTGGTGGAGCCGTACTCCGGCCCGGCGATCATCTCCAACCGGGCGGCGGCGGTGTTCTTCCACGAGATCTTCGGCCACCGGGTGGAGGGCCACCGGCAGAAGGACGAGGACGAGGGCCACACCTTCACCAGGAAGGTCGGGCAGCCGGTCCTCCCCGAATTCCTGAGCGTGGTGGACGACCCCACCCGCGCCACCTTCGGCAAGACGCAGCTCAACGGCTACTACCAGTTCGACGACGAGGGCGTGCCCGCCCAGCGCGCGCTCCTGGTCGACCGCGGCGTGCTCAAGGGGTTCCTCCTCGGGCGCTCGCCCATCAACGGCTTCCCCAGGTCGAACGGCCACGGCCGCGCGCAGCCGGGGCTGCAGCCGGTGGCGCGCCAGGGGAACCTCATCGTGGAGTCGTCCAAGGCGGTGCCCTTCCAGAAGCTGCGCGAGATGCTGATCGCGGAGGCGAAGCGGCAGGGCAAGCCGTACGGGCTGATCTTCGACGACATCGCCGGCGGGTTCACCTTCACCCGCGCCGGGTCGCTGCCGCAGGCGTTCAAGGTGATGCCGCTGGTGGTGACGCGGGTGTTCGCGGACGGCCGCCCGGACGAGCTGGTGCGCGGGGTGGACATCGTGGGCACGCCGCTCACCTCGTTCGAGAAGATCCTCGCCACCGGGGACGACCCGGCGGTGTTCAACGGCTACTGCGGCGCCGAGTCCGGCTTCGTCCCCGTCTCCGGCGTGGCGCCCAGCCTGCTGGTGGCGGAGATCGAGGTGGAGCGGAGGGCCAAAGGACACGAACGGCCTCCGCTGCTGCCGCCACCCCTGAAAGCGCCCAGCGCGAAGTCCGTCTCGGCGGGGGTGACGACATGGTGACCCGCGCCCTGGCGCTGCTCCTCGCCCTCGCCGCCGCGCCGCAGCCGCCGCCGGCCGCGCCCGCGACCCCTTCGACGCCGGAGCCGGACCCGGTGCTGCGCGCGCTGCGCGACGAGATGGCGCGCGCCCAGCAGCTGCGGATGGAGCGGATGGACCGGCCGTACCACGTGGCGGCGTCGGTGAACGAGAGCGAGTCGTTCTCGGTCTCCGCCAGCTTCGGCGCGCTGGTGGCGCGCGGCGGCGGGCGGGACGCCACCACCACCGTCGACGTGCGGGTGGGCAGCCCGCAGCTGGACAACACCAACTTCGCGGACCGGGACGACTTCTCCTTCCTGATGCGGATGGAGCGCGGCGGCGCCGATCCGGCCGAGCCGGACTACGACGCCATCCGCCAGGCGCTGTGGATGAAGTTCGACGACGCCTACAAGAGCGCGGTGGAGGCCATCGCCAAGAAGCGCGCCTTCCTGGAGACGCGGCAGGTGCGGGACCGGCCGCCGGACTTCGGGCCGGCGAAGACCATCACCCTGCTCCAGCCGCGCGAGCGCTTCTCCTCCGACGAGGCCCGCTGGACCGCGCTGGTCAAGCGCGCCTCCGCCGCCTTCCGCTCGAGCGCGGTGGCGCAGAGCGGGGAAGCCGCCTTCAAGTCGGAGCTGCTCTGCCAGACGCTGGTGACCTCCGACCCCGCCGAGCACCGCTTCGGCGAGCGCTACACCACCTTCACCCTGCGCGCCTCCGGGCAGGCGGCGGACGGGATGGAGGTGGAGGCGCGCTGGCAGCTCATGGGCCGGGCGGAGAAGGACCTCCCGTCGGACGAGGAGCTGGTGAAGGCCGCGAAGAACCTGGCGGCCCGGCTGGACGCGATGGCCAAGGCGCCCGTGGCGTCAGACGACTACGTGGGGCCGGTGCTCTTCACCGGGCGCGCGGCGGCGACGTTCTTCCTCAAGACGGTGGGGGACCCGCTCAGCCAGCCGCGGGCGGACCTGGGCGACGGGCGGTCGGGCCGGCTGGTGGACCGGGTGGGCAAGCACGTCGCGGTGCGGTCGCTCACGGTGCGGGACGACCCCACGCAGCAGGAGTGGCGCGGGCAGCCGCTGCTGGGCTTCTTCCCGGTGGACGACGACAGCGTGGCGCCGGTGCCCATCACCCTCATCGACCGGGGGTTGCTGAAGACCTACTTCATGAGCCGCGTCCCCACGGAGCTGGTGCGGGAGAGCAACGGGCACTCGCGGGCCGGGTCCGGGTCGGTGGGCAACCTCTTCGTCGAGACGTCGGAGCCCACCGCGCGGGCCCAGATGAAGAAGAAGCTGATCGAGCTCGCGCAGGAGGAGGACCTGGACTACGGGCTGATGGTGGAGGAGTTCGACGACCAGGGCGAGGGCCGCGGCTTCGGCGCCGGCCCCAGCAACGTGCTCTTCCCCGCGCCGCTGGTGGTGTGGCGCGTCTACCCGGACGGCCGGGAGGTGCTGGAGCGCGGCACGCGCTTCAAGCCGGCGACCTTCCGCCTGCTCAAAGAGATCGTTCAGGTAGGGGACGACCCGTCGCTCACCAACACGCTCCAGCGGGGGCAGCACGTCTCGGTGGTCGCCCCCAGCGTCCTGGTGCGGGTGATGGAGGCGCAGAAGCAGAGGGAGGAGTTCGAGCGCCCGCCCACGCTCGCCCGCCCCTCGTTGTAGCCGCGGCCCCGGGTGCCCAGGTTTGGGGCAAACCGGGGAGGACGAGCCATGAAGAAGCTCATTGCTGGGTTGGGCGTGGGAGCGCTGCTCCTCGCGTCAGGGTGCTATGTGCCCACGTACCGGGCGCGGGTCGGGGTGACGTACCGGTCGTACGGGTACGGCGGATCGGGGGTGGACACGGCGGCCGCGGCGGAGGCGTGCCGCCAGCGGGCGTACGCCGAGGGGTGGCGCTTCGTGCGCGAGGACTTCGTGACGGTGACCGGCCCGTACACGGCGCGGATCCGCTTCGTGGCGGACGGGGTGCCGTTCCGCAGCCACGTCACGTGCTTCTACGACGCGCGGACGAACTTCGCGGACGTCCGGTAAAGCGCGCAAGGTCTGCCACGTCGGGCCGGGCCTTGGGTAGATTCCCAGGGCCCATGTCCGACGACTTCGAGATGGCGGACGGCTCGCGCCCGGACGCGAAGCCGCTGACGGCGGAGGCGGGGAAGAAGTTCCCCCTCTCCGCCTTCACCTTGCTGGAGGGCGGCGACGTCTTCGAGATGGTGAACGGGAGGCCGCCCGCGGACGGCCAGGCGCGCGCCAAGGCGTACGTGCAGAAGTTCGTCACGGTGGACCGGCACGGCGCGGGCGTCGAGTACGAGGACCGGATCCGGTCGGAGCTGGTGCGGCAGCTGCAAGGGAACACGCAGCTGATCTCGCGGCTGGAGACGAACCGGCCCATCGCGGTGGACGTCATCCCCGAGAACGTGGCGATGGCGAAGTACGGGTACCCCAAGGGCGTGTCGAGGAACGCGTCGGGGTTGTTCTGGGACCACCCGGACTGGCCGAAGGCGCGGATCGCGTTCCGGCAGGAGCGGCTGCTCACCGAAGGGCACCTGGTGGTGCACGAGATGGCGCACGCGCTCTCCTTCCTGGCGTTCACGGAGGAGGAGCGGGACGCGGTCTACCGGATCATGCTCCCGACGTACCGGGCGAAGGTGGCGGTGGACGAGGTGTTCGCCATCTACAGCGAGCGGGAGTTCCAGAACGCGTTCCGGGACATCGACAAGAGGGCGCCGGGCGTCTACGGGATGGCGCGCCAGCGGTGGAACGAGAACCACGTGTTCACGAGGTTCGTGAGGAACCTCTACTTCCCGTACAAGCCGCTGGCGGGGCCGAAGATGGGCGGGCCGAGCCTGTTCGGCTGAGCCAGGACCACCCGCCGCCGAAGATGCCCTTTCGGGGGCTGTTCATTTGGGGGCGTGCGGCGCGAGTTGCTGGACCCGCTGGTAGGAGATGCCGAGCAGTTCCCCAGCATCGCGAACGCTGAGCCCCAACTTCTTCACCAACTTGGCGATCGCTACCGTGGTGGATGCCTGCGCAACGGCTGCGTCCGCCTCCAGGCGCTTGCGGGCCACCTGCGCGCGCACCAAGGCCCGCCGAACGTCTGCCGGGAGCTTCACGTCGTCGATGAGCTTCGCCTTCTCGGCCTTGGCGTCGTCGTCCAATGCCAGCGCCAGCGCCTCTCGTATCCTCCGCCGGGCCTCCGCGATGGTTCGCCCCTGGGTGATGGCCGCAGGCGACTCCTTCACCTGAGCTACCCACCACCCCGATTCGTCGCGCTCGTACCGGACCGCGTACGTGCTCATCGTTTCATCCATCCCTTTCCGAGGCAGGGCTCCAGCTGCCGTTCGATGGCCCTTAAGGTCCCCACCTTCAAGTCCTCGCCCTCACGTCTCGAAGGGTAACCGTTCCCGCTTGGACTGTCTAATCATTAGACAGTTTGGTAGTGGGTCAGTTTGAAAAGCGCCCGTAAAGACGATAGCCCTTGACCGGCCCACACCCCTAGTCTCCTCGGGCACCCTTCGCCCCCGAGGAAGACGATGGACACCTTGCCGCCGCTGCTGGAGACCTACGAGGAAGCCAGGCTGCTGTTGGAAGCGAAGGGTTGGGTGATAACGAAGGCGGCAGAGCACCTCTCCGAGATGCCCGAGATGGCGCGCTTCCACATCTCGCACACCAAGTTCTCCAGGAAGACGACTCCCGGAGAGGACAACCCCATCGAGCCCGAGGTCGCCGCCGCCGTGGAGGGTATGCCGACCTGGCGCGGGCACGAGCGGAAGACCGAGATCGTCATCAAGGGCCTGTTGGCCCGCCACGGCGCCCCGCCCCTGCCAGCCAGCAAGAGGATCGGTGAGCGCGCGTGGCGGTTCCTGCGGCAACTCGCGGAGAGGTTCGGCCGCGCCTTCTGGACGCGGATCGCCGTCACCGCCGCGTCAGGGGCGCTGGTTGCCGTCCTACTGGTGCCGCTCCTGACGGGCGCCGCCCGGCCCGAACCGTTCGTGCTCGTTCTTCCTGGCGCCGGGCCGAATGGGTCCACCGTGAGCTTCGACCCACGGAGCCTGCACGACAGGCCCGTGGCGTGGGGTGAAAAGCCGTTGGACCAGCCGATCCCCGTGAAGACCCTGCCCGGCCAAGCGGT
>Ga0134122_10000780_pt1 | contig 22223 bp, 17 predicted proteins | sample KB302_FD_96461 | JGI IMG/M metagenome (GOLD analysis project Ga0134122, IMG submission 96461) | Terrestrial soil microbial communities without Nitrogen fertilizer from Kellogg Biological Station, Michigan, USA - KB3-0-2 | ecosystem: Environmental > Terrestrial > Soil > Unclassified ... | reverse complement strand
GCCGATCCGTACGGGTTGCCCGCCCATCTTTCTGATCTCGCCGGCAACGATCCATCGGCTCACAAGAACGACTCAGCAGGCCATTCGCATTGTCAGTAGCTTTCTACAGCGCACGCTGGTCGGCGGTATGTTGCCAGGTCTCGCCAAACTTCGGGCCGACTTTTAGAAGTTCAAGGCGCAACTTCCCGAGGTCGCGAAGGAAATCCACTACCAGCCTGGAGATCAGAGGCTTTGGCAACTATCGTACGTTTTGTGTGGTGTGTGACCGAAATCCTGAAGAAGGCAAACCGTGTCGCCGAGCGCGCCACGCTTCAACTGATGGCCAGCCCGGACGGTGCCGGGCGAAAAAATGCCCCCAGCCGTTGCCGACTGGGAGCCGAACCCTAAGGAGGTCGCTCGCCATACGCGAAACATTGGTGGCGAGACCACAAGAGCATATCGCCCTCTCGTTAAGGCGAGGTGAAGCGCGGGCCATACCTTTGCCTGTCACCTGCGAGACTGCGCGCCGACTTTTCCTCAGCTAAAAAGGGTGCCGACGCCGCAATCCCCCGCGGCGTTAGCGGCAATGCCGCTGTTTCTGCAGTAGTTGCGGGCTGCAGATCAGAGCGAGGGTCGGTTGGCGCCCACTCTCGCTCTTAATTTATTTGGTCAAGGCCTGGACATCCCTGCACCTTGTGATCTTGAGCTCGTATGTGGCCTGGGTCGGCATCGTTGCCGCGGACGTTTTCTTCGAAAGCCGACACCCGTCCCCTCTGCGGTCAAGTTATTTTCCGCGCCGCCCAGGCCCGAGTTTGGCGGTGGACCGCGTACTCGGCATCGCTTCCGCAAAAAAACTAATAGTCGATGACCGCTTGGAGTGCGGCAACGCCAACGAGGAACGAGAAAAAGGCAAACCAGCCGACCAAGGTCTCGGCGACCTCCACCCCAGCCAATGCCATCGCTGCAATAATTGCGTTGGCAGCCAATATGCCTGCGACGATGCGAAAATGCTTTTTCGGCACCAAAAGATAGACCAGATAACCTCCAACAATGGCGCCAACCGTGATCAGCACGCCCAGTCCAATGGATTGCCCAGGTCTCATGCAGCCGCCCGTCGTCCCGAGGACTAGGAGTAGCGGCTCGGTGGCGGGCACTCAAGCCTCGCCAACTGCAAAGACCGCAAGACGGCACAAAGCGTCACCCCGGCTGCCATGTGCCTTGGCCCTGCGCGTCGCGCCACACCGTGGGTGGCTCTGGGGGCGGGTCTGGCAGAACGGCAATCTATCGCTGCTCGGGCCGGTACGCGGGGCGGCTGCAAGGTTCGCTGAGCCGTGGTCGGTCAAAACCTTTGGCCGAACCTCGCCCATGGGTGGCTCAGCCTGATCCTGTCCGGCATGCTCACGCCTGGCTGGTGCGATATTGCGGCTTCTGGTTCCCTAGGGTCCACCAAACTCTGGGGCGGACATTGCCGCTGCGATAGCAGCACCATGTTCGATCCGCCGGGTCGGCTGTTGTGCGAGCCATTTCTGCGCCTCGATTTGTCCGTGCCGCGCGCAACGAAACGACAGCTGCCTGGGCCGCACGGCGCAGTCCATCAGATATTTCCCTGGCGAGGCGACGGACGTTTAGGGGGCCAGGCGTAATCCTTCGCTCTCTGCCTCCGCCACTAAACGGCTGGCGTCCCGGGGCAAAAGCAGGCGGGCCGCGACAAGCCGCTCCGCCACCCTGCGCAAGGCGGCAACATAGCTCTCATTGTTTGGGTAACGCTCTTCGAGGGATGGACGCGCGTCGCCCGCAGCGAGCCGTTCCTGCTTCGTGCGCGCAAAGGGAATAAAGCTGCCCGTGAGCGAGCAGAAGCCATCCTCAAAGCGGTCGCGGCGACCGAGGTTCCACCCGGTGTAGGTTCCAATGGGCACTTGCAGATGGAGCCCTCGAACGCCCCCCAAATCGTTGCCATCCTCATTCACCTGATGCACGAGAACGCCATAGGGCGTCTCGCCCTGCCGCGGCGGCTCGATAGCAATTACGCCACTCGTGTCGCCGGCGTTGTACTGAGGCCCGAAATCGAGCACGTGCAGCGGGTTGTGCACCGCCAGGAACCGAACGGCTGGACGGCGAACATTGCCGTACGCGTTTGCCGGAATCGCTGGGAATTTGACATCGGAGGGTGGCACCAGCGTTCCATCGACAATGCTCGGCACGGCGCTCGCAGGCGGTTCCTTGTTGTCGCGCACCCAATCAACCAGGGCAGTCAACAATGCCCGCATCGTCCATACCTGCGGATTGGGGTTTGGCTGCTGTTGGCAAACGCCGAAGGGTTCTGCGGCGGGCAGAGGTAAGGGCGCCGGAACGTGTTGGGTGCCAGCCATGATAAAAGTGCGCACGTTGACCGGATCGGCGATATCGCGTTTGCCCAAGGGATCCGTCAGACCCAATGACTGTCGGCCCTCCCAGATCTCGAGCGCAGTTGCGACATGAAAAATCCTGGGGCAAGTGCCCGACGCCGTACAACGGTCGAGAACTCCCTGCGTGCGTTGCGTCAACGGATCGGTCTGCCGCGTGTAGGTAAAGGGAAAGTCATAACCGGGATAAAGATGGTTCACTTGATCGCCCCAGGCGTGCCCCGGCTGGGCGAAGCGAATATTGAGGGAGATCAGGCCGCCACCAATGTGTGGGTAGGCGCCCTCGAAGGCGATGCGGCCCTGCTCGTCGGCATTAAAGCCAAGGTGAATGAAGGAGCGAATAAAACGCCCGCTCTGGGATGTCCCCATGACGAGCGCTTTGCTATCTCGCCGGTAGACGGGATTTGCCGTCTCGGCGTCGTCTTTCTCCGCGTGCTTGAGAAAGGCTGCGAGATCACGCATCGCCGCGAACCCAAGACCGAGGACAAGAGGATCCTTGGCGCGGTAGATGAGTTCGTAAATATACCCTGGTTGAAATCCCGAAGGAAAACAAATTTGCCGATCGCCGGCAATCGGCGGCCCGTTCTCCGAGCAAGAACCGAAACTCCACTCGCTATTGGCAATAGGCACCCGCGGCTCTTGCTCCTTGGACCTGACGGTCAGTGTTGGCAAAAACCCATCGGCGAGCGCAGTCCGATTGTCGACGCTTACCGTTGCATAACTGACGTGGTTCACGAGTGTGAACCAGCCGCTGGATAGGTTCAGCGTTTTTGCCGGCGCCCGCACGATGAGTTCGCCGCGAACCAGCCCGGTAATCGCCGAGCCATCTGGGTTCTTGGCAGCGGGGACCGAAAACGTCATTCGATCATTTCCCGAGAGCACGTCTCCTTGCCATCCGAACCAAACGATCGTGTAACCTTGCTCCAGCATGAAACCATCGCCCGCCACTTTGAGGGCGTTGTTGTCCCCGACTGTCTGGGGGAGCCCGGTCGGAACGTCGGCATTGAACGAGGCCAGACCGCCCTTGTTGCCGCGATTGACGACGTTGAAAAAGAGGATGCCGTTGCCCTTCGAGCGATCGGCCGGTCGCAAAACGTCAATGTCGGTAACGTATTCGACGCGGTCTTTGGCCGTCCTGGGTGCTAGCCCAATATCCTGAATGATGGTGTTCGCCGGGTGGTTGGGATCGACCTCGCCGTAGGCGCGCCCGACGACACGCTCGTAGCTGCCGACATCACCGAAACGCCGGCCGGCAAAGGCAGGCTCGACCTTGGTGATCTCGATGCGGGTTATGCGAGCCTGCGAGGGTTGTGCAAGGAGGATCGGCAACATCGATAGGCCGCCGGTGATGACGGCTACGCCAAGCAAAGTTCGCATCGGCTCCTCCCCAACAACAGCAGCGTGCAGCGATCGGCAGTATGAGCTCGCTGCTGGTTAATGTCGCGTCAGAAAAAGGCCGCCGACGCGGAGCCGGATGGTGGAGGCGGCAAAAGAATAAAAATGAAAAGCCTCGCGGATTGGGATCCGCGAGGCGTTAGGCTTTTAATCGCAGACCGTCAGGTGATTTCAAACGCGCCTCGATTACAAATCCCCCACACCGCGCCCGCTGCAATATCCCCAGCACCGCAATGGGCCATTTGTAGCGGTGATGGCATTTGCTGCCACCGACCAAAGTCCGGTGAAATATCAAGCCGATATCGTCCATAAGTGACACCTGTCGCCGGCGAGAAACCCGCATTTTGGCCTTGCAGACCAAAAGAGCGGCTCACAACCGCAAATCGACCTCCCACTGGGCTTCTGGGGAAACATGGTGCGGCGCTCGCGCAATGCCCGGAGCGGGCGGCGCCAAGCCACTGCCAGGTTGACTTTGATCGATCGCCAACGCGGTCGCGGCATGAGGTTGGAGCGGTCCCTGCCATCAACTGTTCGCGACCGCGGCGTTGGCTTCGGGCTAGCCGGGCCCAGGGTGCGCGTGGCAAACCCGGTGACGCCAATTCTCCACAGGTCTGTCACAGCGCGCCACATTCGCAACCAGATGCTCATTCATCCCCTTGCCCTGAAATCGGCAGCCTGAGCGGCGGCATGCAACCACCGCAAGGTGTCGTGCTCCGGCCCCGCAACCGGAGCGAACTTGGGCGAGGAAAGCACCCGCACCTCTTCCTCGCCCATTCTCGTTCGTGTCGCGGCGTCCAATGTGCCTGCAACCTCCTCTGGGGGCTGGCCCGGCCACCGGGGATCGGGTGGACCTGCAAAGCTTGCCATGCCGCCGCGACCCGACGGGCACCTCGGCGCCAAAAGCGATTTGCCCACACCCCCCGTGCCATTTGCGACCAGCGCCCTTGGGGATTTGTTGCGCACGTGAGGCGGGGGCCTCGACAAGCCCATCCAATTGTCGACGTCGGGACCGCGTTTCAGGGTGGTTCTCGGGCCCGGCACGCCCTCATTGCGCGAGGGCGATCAGCGATCGCCGCCTAGCTCGGCCAATGCCTGCCGCATTGCCTTTCGCTGGCCTCCCACAGGCGCTGCGCGGTTTGCGCGTCCTGGGCCTGCGGGCTCGGCCGCCGACGTTCCATATCGACGAAGTACCCACCATTCCTGCCGACATTGGCGGCACGGGTCAGCCAAACCAGCGTTTCTGCGCCCTTTTCCACCGACCGCGACACCGGCCGCAGCAGGGTCATCGCCAAGCTCATCAATGGGCCGTTGTTTCGGTTGAAGCCGCTGGCAACCAGACCTGGGTGAAAGCAACTGCAAATCGTGCCGCTGCCCTCGAGCCGGCGTGCAAGTTCACGCGTGAACAAGATGTTGGCGAGCTTGGTCTGCTTGTATCTGGCAAAACCATGGTAGGCCCTCTCGGCGGCAAGGTCGTCGAAGGGGATAGTGGCACCCTGGTGGGCATCCGAAGCCGTTGTGATGATGCGGGACGGCGCCTGAAGCTTGAGCCGATCGAGGATCAACCCGGTAAGGAGGAATGGTGCCAAGTGGTTGACGGCCCACGTGAGCTCGATGCCGTCGGCCGTCAGCTGTCGGGTTGTGTACATGGCCCCCGCGTTGTTGACGAGAACGTCAATCCTGGGATGCCGGCTCAACACCTCAGTGGCCAATTTGGTCACCGCCGCCTGCGATGCGAGGTCGGCGACAAAGGCAGAAACGCGGGCGTCGCGGCTTGCCCGAGCCTGGATCTGAGCGACGGCTAATTTTGTGCGCGTCGCGTTGCGGCCGACGATGGCGACGTTGGCGCCAAACCCCACCAAGGCCATCGCCGCCGCCAAACCGATGCCATTGCTGGCTCCCGTGATCAGGATCTGCTTGTCGCGCATTCCTCGCTCCACGGACTAGAAAGCTTTGTAGCGTCGACCCAAGAAATAAAGGGGCAATGGCCTTGGTTTCGGCGGTCAAGCCATAGCTCGAACGGCAGGGATTGCAAGTTTCGGGGCAGAAAGAGCGATCGCCTCGATCGTCGGCCGAACGGAACCTCGCGCTGCAACGCACGGCCGAAGATTTCTGAGCAAAAACTGGCACGGCAGGCATCGTCCGCTTCGACGATGGGCGTCAGCCGCAGGACATCTGCTGGGTGGCCACAATCGCTTCCAAGCGATTGCGCACCTGCATCTTTTTGAAAAGCTGCGTCGCGTAGTGCTTGACCGTCCCCACCCTAAGATTGAGATGCGTTGCAATCTCTTTGTTGGTTAGGCCCTGCAAGAAATGGTCGAGCAGCTGTTGTTCTCGATAGTTGAGCGACACTCGAGGGTTCCTTTCCGGCTTCGGCATGCCGGCGGCGCCGTTGGCATCGGCCAGCAGACGGAAGGCGAGCTCTGGGCTGACGAACGGTTGACCCGCGTGGATCAGCCTGATGACCGAGGCAAGCTCAAAACCGCTGATGCCTTTGAGGATGTAGCCCTTTACGCCGGCGGTCAGGGCCTTCGATACGCTCAATGACGTCTCGAGCGATGTCAGAACGGCGAGCTTGCAGCCGCCACAGGCCCGCGCAATGGCTTGAGCAACCTCTGCACTCCCGTCGGGCATGCTGATGTCGAAGATCAGGATATCGGGCGAAGCTTCGCGCGCAATGCGCCGCGCGTCGCCAAGCGTTGCGCCCTCGCCGACAACCAAAAGGTCTTTGCAGCGCGCGATGGATTGGACCACGCCCAAGCGGAACAGCGGATAAGGGTCGATGATTGCGATCCGGATCGGCCTGGAGGCCTCGACTGGTCCGCCGACCGGACCAGGAACGTGGCCGGGAACCCCTCCAGGAACCTGATCAGAAACCCGGCAAGGAGCCGGGAGGGTGGGCCGAGGCTTCAAGCCAGGGACGGACCTCTCCGACGGCACGGAACGCAAGATCTGCTCCATAACGCTCTCCCGAAGGGGACCGTGCCGAGGGCAAGCGCCAAGTCCGCAAACGCCCACACTTCGGGCCGCCAGCAACGATAGGGCAGATGGGTACGGCGGCGTCAGGCGCTATCCCCAGTTCGTGGGATGCTTCAAGTCTCGAAAGCTCGCGCGGGGGGTATGACGTGGCTGGCATCGGTGCGCGCGCAGCTGACGACGGCCAAGGTGCGGCAGATCAGATCCCCTGGGACTCGCCACGGCGGCCCAGTTTTTTGCCGCACCCAGCATTGGCCAGCGGCGGCTGCGCGCAATCCATACCTCAGCTGACATACCGGCGCTTGTCGGGCGCCACCGTATCCGGCTTCAGCTGCCCGCCAGCCAGGAGCGTGTTCCAGAAAGTATAGTCGGCTTGATGCACAATCATGCACTCGAGGCTCCTGAGCAGTAACTCACCCTCCCCCGAGTGTGCCATGGCAATGTGCGCGACCTCTTCCGGCAAGCCGACCGTCAAGCAGATGTGCGCTCCGTAAGCGGGGTGGCGCACGGAGGGACGCCCGAACCGCTTTTGCGACTGCTTCCAGCGATCGCGATTGACTGGGTCGAATTCCCAGGCTTTGCCCACATCGTGAACAAGGCTTCCGGCAATGATGACGTCCAGATCGATTTCCAGCTCGGGATAGGCGTTGCCCATTTCTTTGGCGATGCCGAGCGCAAGCCGTGTCACGCCGCGCAAGTGGTCAGTCTGATCACCCCGCTTGGCCTCATTGATGTCGGGGTTGCCGGCCGGTGGAATCTCGCAGATGGATGCGAAGCTCGAGTTGGCGATAGCGTAGGCCCACGCTTCCACCACTTTTGCCTGGAGCGCTTGATCGCCGATCAGCGCAACCTCGGGCAGCTCCTCCCTGACCTGACGGCGAAGGGCGTCTGTAACCGTCGACGGCGAGGCGGGTTCGGCCGCAGCATTTCTCGACATGGGACGCATTCCCTGGTGGCATCACAATGCTCAAAACTATAGTGCAGCGGCAAACCGGCGCAACGTAGGGCGGGTTGCAGGCAGGCATGGGCAATGCCGGGGTGCGGCCGGGGCGACTTAGCCTTGCTTGCGCGCCCTTTTCGGTTCGGCGCGGCCAGTCCCTAGGGCTGGTCCTTCTCGGCCGCAAAGAAGTCCAACAGATGCTTGCTGAGCACGTCGGGCGCCTCTTCGGGAATGAAATGGCCGCAATCGGGGACCACGGCGCCGCGCACATCGAGCGCGACCTGCCGCAGCGATTGCTCCGGTGCACTGCCGCGCCCGCGCCCGTGCGGATAGCTCACGGCGCCGCCGATCGCCAACACCGGCATCGCCAGCTTGCCCTGCGCGAGCACGGCCTTGGTGTCGGCGATATCCTGCAAGAGGGCGCGGTAGTAGGCAAAACCGGCGCGCAGGGCACCGGGCTGGCTGTAGGTGCGCACGTACTCGTCAAGATCGGCGGTAGTGATGGCGTCGGGCCGGTAGGCGAAGGTGCGGTAGAACCAGGACAGGTAGATGTGCTCGCGTCCCTGCGTCAGCGCCTCGGGAAGGTCGGGGGTCATGTGGAACTGGTGATGCCAGCGCCGGCCACCCTCCGAAAAGTCGCCGCCGGAGCCGGGAATGACCACGTCCAGAATGACGAGGCGGCGCACCGCTTGGGGATGTGCGGCCGCCAGCGCAAATGCCGTGGGGCCGCCCCAATCATGCCCAACGAGAAAGAATGATCGATGGCCGAGCCGCTCGGCCACAAGCAACCATATGTCGTTGGCAATCGTCCGCTTGTCATAACCGCCCAGCGGACGCGAACTGTCGCCGAGCCCGCGCAGATCCGGGGCGATCACGCTGTACCTCTCGGCAAGGGCGGGTATCACATGCCGCCATTCCCACCAGGTCTGCGGCCAGCCGTGCAGGAGGACGACCGGCGGTCCCTGGCCAGCCGTCACGTAGTGGATCAAGACCTCGCCCAGGTCGGCAAAATGATGACGGACGTCGAGCGTGCTCCCCATGCGGGTGGTGCTCCGTGTTTGGCGAAGCCCAGTTTACCTCATCTCTTATGTCCGACGCGCGCTACTTTGATTTGTCACGTCGTCACAACAGGTGCCCGGCTCGAGCACGCAAACGTGTAAAGCGTCTCGCGGTTCCTTCCGACATCGAGGATCTGCCGCAGGGTCCGCGCGACCGTCCAGTCCGCCGGCACCGCCACGAATTCGGTGCTCATAAGACCTCCCGCCGACTGCGGCGGGTATTGCAGCAACTGAGCAAGGGCCTCGCGCGTCGCCTCAGGCAGCCGCGCCTTTAGGCGGTCACGGCCGGCCTCGCTCAATTGCCGAAAAATGTCCACCCGCCGGTCCGGGTGGAGGCCGCTCACAATGGCTGGCGCACAGTCCAACGGCAGGAGCTCGAGGAGCTCCGTCCCGCCCAGGAGATCACGCACATTAAAGGCCTGGATGGCGGCAGAGATCGGCATCGCCGCCAGGATGCGTGCGGCGTCTGGTCGTTCGAGGTGATTGAGTGCCTCGGCGAGATCGACCGCCCGGAAAATGTGGGTGATATCCTTCGGCTCGCCGGCGGGCGCCGGCCCTTCGGCCATGCGGCCGGTCGGGGTGGAAATGTTCATGGAACGCTTGACCTCGGTTGTCGCCGCCGGTAGCGACCGAGGCAAGCGCTGCATTGACAGCGACTAGGCCACGATCACTGCCGGCGGCATCATCGGTTGACTGTCGCTTGGCATATCTTGCCTGTCCTTCGCGCGAACACACGGGGGGGGTGCGGTGGCGCGCTGGCGCCCCTTGCCCGTGCAACGGGTGACTGTTCTGCCTCCACAACCGCCGTGTTGTCATTGGGGACGCTCATGGGCTGACAGCCCGGCGTCAGGTCGTCGTGGAATTGGGCGACGGGCACACCTGGCCTGAGCTCCCGGGGGCCATGCCCCGTCGGTGAGGCATGCCTGAAGCATCAGGGTTTCGAGAGCGCCGCCGGGGGCAGGCCAGGGCCGACCTTCGACTTGCGAAGGCCACCTTGCGGAGGGATAAAGATGACCGTCGCGGCTGTCGGATCGTCATCTCCACCGCGTCATGCTTAGGGTCGAAAAAATCTTGTCTCGTGGAGGAACGCATGACCAACCTTGATCGGCGCAGTCTAGTAGCCGGAGCTGTGGCGGCCTCAAGCACGGCTCTCCTCGGTCCGATCGGGACCCGACGGGCTGCCGCCGCCATGCCTCCTGCAGGGACCCAGAATTCGGGCTGGTACCGCTACAAGGTTGGCAACCACGAAATCACCGTCGTCACGGACGGCGTCAATCGCTTCAAGTTCCCCGACGGCTTCGTTGCCAACAAGACGCGAGAAGAGGTGAACGCGGGTCTGGCCGCCAGCTTCCTGCAGCCGGCCCCCGACATGATTGCGGTTCCTTATACGCCCATCGTCGTCAACACCGGCGGCAAGCTCGTGGTGATGGATACCGGGACGGGCGAGGCCAACCTCGAGCGCAGCAAGGGTGCCGCCGGCCAATTCCATGGCAACCTCAAGGCCGCGGGTATCGACCGCAATCAGATCGACACCGTCATCATATCGCATTTCCACGGCGATCACATCAACGGCTTGCTGACGCCCGACAACAAGCCCTCTTTCCCCAACGCCGAGATCCTGGTTCCCGCCGCAGAATGGAAGTATTTTATGGACGACGGCGAGATGAGCAAGCAAACGACCGAGCGCATGAAAGGCGTGTTTGCCGGCCTGCGCCGCGTGTTCGATACGCTTGGCCGCAAGGTCACACCCTATGAGCCGGACAAGGAGGTCGCACCGGGCATCACTTCCGTGGCGACTTACGGCCACACGCCCGGGCACAATTCCTTCATCATCGCCTCGGGTAACGACAAGGTGTTCGTCCAGGCCGACGTCACGAACATGCCGCTCTTCGTGCGCAATCCTGGCTGGCACCTGATGTTCGACCAAGACCCCAACATGGCAGAGTCCACCCGGCGCAAGGTCTATGACATGCTGGCCGCCGAGAGAATGCTGGTGCAAGGCTTCCACTACCCCTTCCCCTCGCTCGCCCATATTGAAAAGACGAGCACGGGCTATCGCGAGACGATGGTGCCCTGGAGCCCGACGCTCTGAGTAAGCATCCGCCCCGTCAGGTCGACTGCGCCGGCCTGACGGGCAACCCATCTGCGGATGCAATCCCTCCTGCTCGGCAAGGGGGGTAGAAGGCCGGTGGCGAGAACGCCTGTGGTGCCTCGGACGCTAGCCGGCAGCCTCCAACACCATCCGCGCGGCCTTCTCGCCGATCATGATCGATGGCGCATTGGTGTTGCCCGAGGTCAGGGTTGGCATGATGGAGGCGTCGGCCACGCGTAGGCCGGCAATGCCGCGCACGCGCAATTGATCGTCGACGACCGCCAGCGGGTCGCTGCCCATCTTGCAGGTTCCGACGGGATGATAGGTCGTCTCGGCCGTCCGGGTCACGAAGTCGAGGAGTTCCGCGTCCGAATTGACCTTTGGGCCGGGCGCGAACTCTTCGGCGCCTAGCCAGGCCAGGCCCGGCGCGGCAACGAGCCGCCGCACCAAACGCATGCTGGCAAGCAGGCAATCGCGGTCGATGCGCTCGGCCAGAAAGTTGAAGCGGATGGCGGGTGGCTTGCCGGCATCCCGGGCCGCGATATGGACGCTGCCTTTGCTCTCGGGTCTCAGCTGGTGGGTGATGATGGTTATGCCGGGCTCCTTGGCAAGCTTGAGCGCCGGCGTCATCAAAAACGGTTGCATGGTGAGCATCGCGTCTGGGCTATCGAGGCCCTCGCGGGTCTTGAAAAAGGCGCGCATGGGCGACGCCGGATGGCTCAGAAATCCTCTGCGGGCGCCGATGTACAGCAGGCCATGACCCAGGCCGCGCAGGCCGCGTGCCCGCTCGTTGAAGGTGACCCCGTGGCGGCCGATGCGCCACTTCAGGCGCGGCGCCCAATGGTCGCGCAGGTTCTCGCCGACGCCAGCCAAATTGTGCTTGACCTCGATACCCAAGCCTTTGAGGCGCTCACCCTGACCGATGCCGGAGAGTTCCAGCAGCTGAGGCGAGGCGATGGTGCCGGCCGAAACGATGACCTCGTGCGCCGCGCGCGCCTCGCGCTGCAAACCGTGGACGCTGTAGCGTACGCCCACGCAGCGATTGCCCTCGAGCAGAAGGCGCTCGGCCGACGCATTGGTCTCCACGGTCAGGTTCGCGCGGGTGCGCGCCGGATCGAGATAGCAGCGTGCGGTGCTCATGCGCCGGCCTCGGCTGATGGAGGCCTGCGTCATGGCAATACCTTCCTGATCCGGACCGTTGTAGTCGGGATTGGGCTTGATGCCCAATGTCTCGGCGGCCGCGAAAATGCTGTCATAGAGCCGGCCTCGCTCATCGACGTCGGAGACCACGATTGGCCCCTGGCGACCGCGGACCCCGGCATCCCCGCCGGGGTAGCTTTCCATACTCTTGAAGATCGGCAGCACGTCCTGGTAGCTCCAGCCGCGATTGCCCAATTGCGCCCAATGATCGTAGTCCTGGCGCTGGCCGCGGACCCAAACCATGCCATTGATGGCGCTGGAGCCGCCCAGCATGCGGCCGCGCGGGACCGGTATCGCCCGTCCGCCCGTGGTGGCTTCGGGTTGTGATGCATAGAGCCAGTTGACGCCGGGCCGGTTGATGAACCGCGCAAAACTTATGGGCACGCGCGACAAGGGGTGGGTCTCGCCACCGGCTTCGAGCAGCAGGACTTGATAGCGTCCGCTTTCGCTCAGCCGATTGGCCACGGCGGCACCGGCCGAACCGGCGCCAACCACGATAAAGTCAACTGTATGCTGATACATGCGCTTCCCCGGTCCCGGCTGCTTAGCGCCCGCGCGCCGCCTCACGAACGGCGACACTAGCCCAATAGATGACGCTTCGACCACTCGGCTCCAACGGGCTCCCCCCTGCGCCGAGGATGTTGCCGAGGACGCTGCGCAGACCAGCCGACATACCCGCTGTCGCAGCGCGCAGGCCAAGCGGCCGGGACCCATCCAGCACAGGTCCAGCGCACGCAGTTGCCTGGTCCCCAAACTTCCCCTGCGGCCCCTTGGGCAGGGGGTCCCAGGCTGTGGGAGGGGCTGCACGCCCAGCGCGTCGCCGAGCTGGGCAAACCTGGATCGGGCCGCGTGCGTTCGGTCGTAGCGCCCTGGCGATCGGGCCGGACGAGGCCGCTTTCCCCGGGGGCGCCCGGCCGTTCCCTCGTCGGCGGCCCCAATGCAGCGCCGGCATTGCCCGTTGCGGCATCGCCGGCCATTGCCGTCGGGGAGGCCTTGGCCTACAGCATGCAAGCCAAGTCGATCCAGCGGTCGCGATTCGTCCAAGACCGGCACGAGCGGCAAGATCGCCCCAGTCTGCGCCCATGATGGCTGAACGCCGCGTGCTCTTCTGGATGTGTGTGCTTGTCGCCATCAATCAGCTTGGCTTCGGCGCCATGGTGCCGTCGCTTCCACTCTATGCCCAGTCGTTCGGGGTACCCGCATCCGCCATCGGCATGGCCGTGGCTGCCTATGGCTTGGCGCGCTTCGTTTTGGCGGTGCCCACAGGGCAGTTGTCGGATTGGCTGGGGCGGCGACCAACGCTCGCCATCGGCGGCCTGGTGTCGGCGGTCGGCAACCTGTGCTGCGCCTGGGCAAGTGCCTATCCGGAATTCGTCGTCGCCCGCTTCGTGGCGGGGGCCGGCGCCGGCCTGATCCTCACCACCGGCCAGGTGGTCCTCGCCGACATCAGCAGCCCCGCTCAGCGCGGGCGCAGCATCGCCATCTACCAGGGCACCTTCCTGTTCGCCGTTGGCATTGGTCCCTTTCCGGGTGGGCTGCTCGCCGAGCATTTCGGGCTGGCGGCCCCCTTCGTCGCCTATGGCGTCGCCAGTCTGCTCGCGGCCGTCGTCGCCTGGTTTGCCGTCAGCGAGACCCGAGACCTGTGGCGCGCCGCGGCCCCGTCCGAGGTCCCGTCGCGCCCGCCGCTTGTCCGCCAGCTTCGCCTGCTGGCCGGCAAGATCGGCTTCGTCTTGGTCAGCCTGATCTCGTTGATGAATGCGGTGGTGCGCACCGGTGGGCTGTTTGCAATCGTGCCGATGCTCGCCACGGCCCTGCTCGGATTGTCGGTGGGTGCGATCGGCTTTGCCCTCATGCTCGGGAGCATTTGCGGTCTGCTTGCCGCCTACCCGGCTGGCTGGCTCGCCGATCGCTTCGGCCGCAAGGTCGTCATCGTGCCGGCAACGCTGATGACCGCCACCTCGATGGTCTTGTTCTGCGTGGCGCCAACCTACGGCTGGTTCATCGCCGCCTCAATCGTGTGGAGTGTGGCGAGCTCCATTGGCGGTGCCGCGCCGGCAACCTATGCGGCAGACTCCGCCCCGCTAGGGATGAATGCCACCGCCATGAGCGCCTTCCGCATGACCGCCGATGCCGGCTACGTGATCGGGCCGCTGGCCTTGGGGCTTATCGCCGACCTCTATGGCCCCGTGGTTTCGCTGCTGAGCGCGGCTTTCCTGCTTTTGCTGGTGGGCGCCCTATTCGCGCTACTGGCACCGGAAACGCACCCCGGTCGGGCGGCGCCCTAGCACGCATCGCCAGCCGCGACCGGCCGCGTAAACGAGAGCATACCGCTGCGCCATGTGCATGAGTTAGGGTATCGGTGTCGTGCGTCAAACTTCAGCGGGAGCCGCGGCTTCACTCGGCCATGTCGCCACCACCACGACCACATCTCGGCCTGCTCGTCGTCGGCCTCGGCACGCTGTTGGCGCCCCTCGACACCGCGGTCAACATCGCCTTCCCCAGTATCACGCGCGCCTTTGCGCTGAACCTTGAGGATATTCGTTGGGTCGTCATCGCCTACGTCCTCACCTATGCCAGTTTGATGCTGGCCTTTGGCAGGCTCGGCGATCTCGTCGGATACCGGCCGATCTTTCAAGTCGGGCTTGTGATCAGCGCGCTTGGGCTCTTCACCTGCTCGATCGCACCCAACTATGGGGCCCTGCTGCTGGGCCGCGCCCTGCAAGGCTTAGGAATCGCCCTGACGCTGAGCTGCGGCCCGGCGCTCGTCACGTCGCTGTTGCACGAGAACGAACGCGCGCGCGCGCTGGCGTTCTATGCGGGGGTGATTGCGGTCGGCGGCGCGCTCGGACCCATCATCGGCGGCGTCTTGGTCGCAGGCTGGGGTTGGGCGGCGGTGTTCTGGTTCCGCGTGCCGGTTGCCATCATAGCGCTGGCCCTGTCACCGCTGATTGCAGCCGGCCCAAAAGCGAGCTCGATGCGGGACTTCGATGGCATCGGTGCCCTCCTGCTCGTGGCCTGGTTCAGCGCGGTTCTGCTCGCCTTGGCCTGCCTGCCTGGGCCATTCGCTGCCAGCGTTCCCTACCTCCTCCTTCTCTTGTCCCTCGCACTTTTTTGCGCCTTCTGCTGGCATGGCGTGCGCTCTCCCCGGCCCCTGATCCGACTGTCGCTGTTTGCCAATTTGAGGTTCGCCCTGCTCAATGTGATCAACGTGGTTGCCAACTTTGCCGCTTTCAGCGTCTTGATCCTCGTTCCCTACTACCTGGTGCGCATTTCCACCTTGGATGCGGCCACCGGGGGTGTCGTGCTCGCCACCAGCGCGCTCGGCACCGTCGTGGGCTCCTGGTTTGCAGGCAGGCTCAGCCATCGCCTGCCGATGGGATCCTTGGCGCTGTCGGGGTTGGTCCTTGCCATCGCCGGTCTGTGGGCCATCTCAAGCTGGACGCTGGCCACTCCACTCGCCCCCATCGGTTGGGCTCTGTTCGCGCAGGGGATGGGGATGGGGTTATTTCAGGTCGCCTATAGCGACTACGTCACGGGCGCATTGCCGGCTCAAGATCGTGGCGTCGCCGGCAGTCTCACCATGGTCACCCGCACGATCGGCGTGGTGCTCGGCGCAACCGGGCTCTCAGCCGCCTTTGCGCACTTCCAAGCCATTGCCGCTCGGTCGCTGACCTCGCCGGCCGAGGCCTTCCTTGCCGGCTTTCAAACCACGTTGCGCTACGTCGCGATTGGGCTCGCCGTTACCCTTGCCGCCAGCCTCTTGAGCCCACGCACCTGGCGACTTGGGGCTTGAACCCGCGGTCCCGGCGCCAGTGAGTTGATGCCAGTGAGGTGGCGCCACTGGCTCGGCGGCAGTGGCTCGGTGCCAGGGGCTTGCTCCCTTCAGTGGCGAACAAGGTCGGTCGCCTTCGCCCGTCCCTTGCCGGCCGGCTGAATGAGTTCCCCCTGGAAAAGGTAAAAGCCATCCGCAACAAGACGATCTAGCACCTCTTGGAAGTCGGCGATGTCCCATGGCTGTGGAAACTTCAGCGTATCTATTGCCTCCATGAAGACCCATTGGGTGCTGGCCGTGGCCGGGGGAATGGTGCGCCCGCTTGGGTCGGTCGAAAACGCAAAAATGTCGCCACGGCTGTGGTCGCGGAAGACGTAGATGACCATGTGCCCCTCCCTCCATCCCTCATCCCCACGACAACCGTGGGCGCTGCCGGAGGTTCCGCGGTTAAAGGCTCGCCCTCGGCCCTTCCTGGCGAAAGTGCTGTGCCAAACGGGAAAGAGAGGAGGCTTCCCGCAGGCTGGCGCCAAAGATAGCTGCGGCACGGCCATCAAATCGAACGTTGGCCGAGCAGCGCCTCGGCTGGGCGAGGCGGGGCTGGTCGCCGAGCCGAGACCGTGGGCGAGCCGGGCAAACAAAAGCCGCCGCTCGCCCGAAGGCTACTGGGCGGCTCAGCACCCTGGCGGGCGCCTAACGGGCCGTGTGGGCCCGCCTGTTAAAGCAACGGCGCAAGCAAAAGTCGGGTTCCGCGCGCCCGCATGTCGCAGGCCAGAGAAGCTACTTCTTGTAAATCTGGTCGTGGACCAGCCGGAACAGCTCATCGACGATGGCGCTCACCGGCCATTGCTCCCAACCCTTTGGCAGATCCGCCAGTCGGGCCATGGCCACGATCGGTTCGGCGGTGCTGATCGGGATCGAGATGGTGGTGACGTAGGACTTGAGCACCAGCAGGTGATACTCGTTGAAATCCACCTTCTCGTCTTTGGTTTGCTCGAGGAAAAAGGCGAATGAGCCGTAGATCGCCTGGCGCATGAGATCGACCGGTGGCGGCGGAGACTTCGGCGGCGGTGCGACGTCACCCGTATCGAGTAGGCACCCCCCCTCGATGCGAAATTGCCGGTCCGGAATGGTGATGGCAACGCCATGCTTGTTGAAGATCTCGTCGCGGGCCGCCGCGACGGCACGCGCGGGCGGTCCCTCAGCTGCCGCAGCGTTCGTTGTCTCCCACGGCTCGCCCAGCATGGCCGATTGCTTAAGGTCGATCATGGCCAAGGCAATCAGGTTCAACTGGGCGAGACGCGGTTTGCCGTTGAACTCTTCGATCAGGGTGGCATCGTTGGCGAGCCCGGTTCCCAGCCGGCGCATGGTGACAATGAGCGCCTGTCCCAATTGATGCGCCGAGGGATTTCTGGGTGTGAGCTCGGTGAAGCCGAGGGAGTGTTCGGCAAACAAGGCATTGTTGGCGGCCGTGATGCTCTTGCGGCTGACCGGCCATTTGGGCAGCCAAATCAGCAAAATTGCGCCCGCGACGATGGCCCAGCCGAAGGCCCGATGCGCTCCTTGGCCATAGAGCGTTTCGAGGACGCCTACGCCGGCCGCGCCGGCAATGATCACGAGGACCGTCAGGCCGATGTTGGCAGCAAGCCGCATGCGCCGTTCCCCCGTGACCTCGCGCAGCCGGAGCCTAGTTGACCGGCGCGGTGGGGGTCCAGGCCTTTTCTTTGCAGATGGACCGGCGCCGCCGCCAAGGCGAGGCCTCGGCGCGCCAGCGGCTGGGCTTCTCATCCCATGAGGTCGGGGTTTTGCGGGGGCCCAAGGGGCTTGGATGCCGCGACCTTGCGGGCGGCGAGCCTATTTAGAGGTCGAGATGGCAGGCAAAGCGGTGCGAGGCCCCGTCACTGCGCGGCTCGGGATATTCCGCGCGACAGCGCGCGACGGCAAACGGGCAGCGGGTGTGGAAATGGCAGCCGCTGGGCGGCGTCATCGGCGAGGGCACATCGCCTTCAAGGACGATGCGCTCGCGCTTGGCGCCCGGGTCGGGCAACGGGGCCGCCGAAATAAGCGCCCGCGTGTAGGGGTGGCGTGGACGTGCGAATAGCTCCTCCTTCTGCCCGATTTCGACGATGCGCCCGAGGTACATGACGGCGACGCGATCGGCCATGTGCTCGACGACGCCAAGGTCGTGACTGATGAATAGATAGGCAAGACCCAGCTCCTCCTGCAGGTCCATCATCAGGTTCAAGACCTGTGCTTGCACGGAAACATCGAGGGCGGAGACCGGTTCATCGGCGACGATCAGGGAGGGCGACAGCGCCAGCGCCCGAGCGATGCCGAGGCGCTGACGCTGACCTCCCGAGAATTCGAAGGGATACTTATTGAGGGCGTCGGCACCCAAGCCAACGCGCGCCAGCAGTGCCCGGACACGGTCCTCGCGTTCGACCCGGCCGAGGCGATCGAAATTCTCCAGCGGCTCCCCGACGATGGTGCCGGCGGTAAGGCGCGGATTGAGCGACGCATAGGGGTCTTGGAACACGATCTGCAGGCGCTGGCGCTTGTCGCGCATGGCCTCGCGCGACAAGCTTGTGATGTTCTCGCCCTTGAAGACGATGTCGCCCGACGTCGCGTCGATCAAGCGCAGGATCAGCCGCCCAACCGTGGACTTGCCGCACCCCGATTCACCGACGAGGCAAAGCGTTTCCCCGGCTGCCAGCGCGAAGGAAACCCCATCAACGGCCTTGATTTCGGCGACCGTGCGCTGCAGCAGGCCGCGACGCACCTGAAAGTGCTTCTTGAGGTCTTTGACCTTGAGGATCGGCGCGCCGCTCATGGGGCCAGCACCTCCCCGAGGCGCAAGCAGGCGGCCTGGTGTTGCGGCTCGCCGGCGACTGGCCTCAGCCCCGGTTGCTGCAGCCGGCAGGCGTCGATGGCGAACTGGCAGCGCGGTGCGAAGGCACAGCCCTGCATCGGCTCGCGCAACGACGGCACCATGCCCGGAATTTCTTTCAGCCGCTTGGCGCGGGCGCCGGCCTTGCCGCGCGCGATCGAGGCGAGCAAGCCGCGCGTGTAGGGATGCGCGGGGCGGGCAAACAGCTCCCCTACCGGCGCTTCTTCCACTTTTCGCCCAGCGTACATCACCACCACGCGCTGACAGGTTTCGGCGACTACGCCCAGATCGTGGGTGATGAGAACGATGGCCGCGCCGGTCTTGGCCTTGAGCTCCAACATCAGCTTCAGCACCTGCGCCTGGATCGTCACGTCGAGCGCCGTGGTTGGTTCATCGGCAATCAGCATTTTCGGATCGCAGGCAAGTGCCATGGCGATCATCACGCGCTGGCGCATGCCCCCCGAAAACTGATGCGGATAGTCGTCGAGGCGACGTGCGGCGTCCGGTATCTTGACCAAATCCAGCATCTGGCTGGCGCGGCTGCGGGCGGCGCTGGCCGAAAAACCTTTGTGAATGCGTACGGCTTCGGCAATCTGATGGCCGATGCTCAAAACCGGATTGAGGCTCGTCATCGGTTCCTGGAAGATCATGCCGATGCGATTGCCGCGGATCGCGCGCAACTGCCGCTCGCTCAGCCTGGTCAAATCGGTGCCCTCAAACAGGATGCGGCCACCGACGATGCGTCCCAGACGGGGGGGCAGCAGCTGCAGGATCGACAAGGCCGTGACCGTCTTGCCGCAGCCCGATTCCCCGACAATTCCCACGGTCTCCTGCGGCGCCACCGCGAAAGAGAGGCCGTCGACGGCGCGGGTGATGCCGTCCTCGTTGAAAAAGTGCGTTTTGAGGTCCTGCACGTCGAGCAGCGGCGCGGTCATCCCTAGCGCTCACATCCGCCGGGCGATGCGCGGATCGAGGTGGTCGCGCAGCCCATCTCCGACAAGGTTTACCGCCAAGACGACCAAGGCCAGGGCGAGGCCCGGGCCGAAAATGGTCCAAGGCGCCAGTCCCAGGTAGACGCGGCTCGAGGCGATCATATTGCCCCACGTTGGAATTTCCGGCGGCGTGCCCGCGCCAAGGAAGGACAGGGCGGCCTCGATCAGGATGGCGGAGGCCGCGACATAGGTCGCCTGCACGATTAGCGGCGGCATGGTGGCCGGCAGGATATGGCGGCGCAGTATCTTGGGCAGCCGGGTGCCGCTGGCGACCGCGGCCTCGACGAACGGTTGCTCCCGCACCGAAAGTACCACCGCGCGCACCAGTCGCACCACCCTCGGGATCTCGGGCAAGGCAATGGCGGCAACGACGACGCTGACGCTGGCTCGGGAAAGCGAAACGAAGGCGATCGCAAGCAGGATCGCCGGGATCGCCATGAGCCCGTCCATCAGCCGCATCACCACGGTTTCGACCGTCCGGCTGAAGCCGGCGAGCAGGCCGATGAGGAGGCCGATGGTCATGGCGATGGCGGCAACCGACAGCCCGACCACCAGGGAGATGCGCGCCCCATAGACGGTGCGAGCCCACACATCGCGGCCGAGCTGGTCGGTGCCGAGCCAGTTGATTTGCGAGGGTGGTCTTAGCCGGTTCACGGGTTTGGCCGCGATCGGATCGCCCGCGATCAAGGGTGCGATCAGCGCCGCCAGCGCGACCAGCAGCAGGACGGCCAGGCCGCCGACCAGCGTCGGATTGCGCCGCACGAAGTGCCACATGCCACTTCGGTTCGGGATGCGGGCGATCTCTGCGGCGGCGACCGTCATCTTTAGTAGCGGATCCGGGGGTCGAGCAGGGTATAGGACAGGTCGACCAGAAGATTGATGATGACGTAAACGCCGGAGAACAGCAGGATTACGCCCTGGATGATCGGGTAGTCGCGCTTGGAAATGGCGTCGACTACCAAGCGGCCGATGCCCGGCAGGTTGAAGACCGTCTCCGTGATCACGACCCCGCCGATCAACAACGCGATGCCGATGCCCACCACCGTGACAATCGGCACGCCGGCGCTCTTCAGGGCGTGCTTGAACAGCATCGGGCCGGTGCCCACGCCCTTGGCGCGGGCGGTGCGCATATAGTCTTCCGCCAGCACGTCGAGCATGGCGGTTCGCGTGATGCGCGCGATCAAGGCGACGTAGGCCAGCCCAAGGGCGGTGGAGGGGAGGATCAGGTGGCTCGCCCAGGGCCAAAGGCCCTCCGCCAGCGGTGAATAACCTTGCACGGGTAGCCAGCGCAGAGTGATGGCGAACACGTAGATAAGCAGATAGCCCACCACGAACACCGGCACGGAAAAGCCGACGACGGAAAGGATCATGACCAGGCGATCGGCCAGGCTTCCCGCCTTCCAAGCGGCCAGCACGCCGGCCGCCAAGGCCAGCGCGACCGCGAGCACGATGGTGGTGAAAGCCAGCGAGATTGTCGGCCAGACCCGCTGGGCAATCAGGGTCGCCACCGGCACGTTGGAGAAAATGGAGATGCCGAGATCGCCATTGAGCACGCGCACGGCCCAGCGGCCAAACTGGACGTGCAAGGGATCGTTGAGACCGAGGCTGGTCCTGATCGCTTCAATCTGTGCCGGTGTGGCGTTGTCGCCGGCGATGATTGCGGCCGGATCGCCGGGCGACAAATGCAGGAGCAAGAATATGAACACCCCGACCAGGCCCATCACGAGCAGGGTCGAGAGCAGGCGACGGATGATGAAGGCCCCCATGTCGGTCGATTACGCCTTCCTTGCTGCCATTGCCCGCCTTTTTTTGCGCTGTTCTTCGCGCCACCGGTGTCGATGCCAGGGCTGGTCGCGCTTTAGGCCTTCTGCGCATTCCAAAACGGCACCACGCCAGGTACCGCCAGCATGCCCGTCAGGTTCTTGCGCCGGGCCGTCGGGGCAACCCATTGCCCGAGCCAGACGTGCGGCACGAAATTCCAGGCATTCTCCTGCAGCTCGCGGGCGATCTGCTGTTTCTCCTGCAAGCTGCCGGCAACCGCCCACTTGTCTCGCAGCTCTTCATTCTTGGCGTCCGACGGCCAGCCGAACCAAGCCTTATCACCCGTCGCCGCGTGGCCGGCGAGCGCGATGGGGTTGCTCACGGCGTTGCCGTCGGCCCAAGTAATGAACAGGTTCCAGCCACCCTGGTCGGGTGGCGCCTTCACGGCCCGCCGGTTGACCACGCCGCCCCAGTCGGAGGAGGCCACCTGCACGTTGGCGCCGATCGAACGCAAGGCGCCGGCGACGAGGTCGGCGGCATTGCGCATGAAATCAATGTTGGTGGCCTGCATCAGCACGATCGGCTCCCCCTTGTAGCCCGACTTCTGCAGGTACTCCTTGGCCTTGGCCGGATTGGGCGCCTGTTTGAACCAGCCGGTGTTGGCATCGTTCTCCATCGGCACGCCGCAGCCGAAGTTCGAGGCGCACTTGTTGTAGTATTTCTGGTTGCCGAAGGTCGCCTTCATGAAGTCCTCCTGGTCGAGGAGGTAGAGCAT
>Ga0134122_10000779_pt1 | contig 22235 bp, 20 predicted proteins | sample KB302_FD_96461 | JGI IMG/M metagenome (GOLD analysis project Ga0134122, IMG submission 96461) | Terrestrial soil microbial communities without Nitrogen fertilizer from Kellogg Biological Station, Michigan, USA - KB3-0-2 | ecosystem: Environmental > Terrestrial > Soil > Unclassified ... | reverse complement strand
TGCTCGGCCTGCCACGCCCCCGGCTGGGGCTATGTCGCGCGCAAGCCAAACTATGACGGGCTCGACATGTCGGGGCTATCGACCGTGCTTTCTCCCAACATGACCTGGGATTTTATCAAGCGCTTGCGCGACACGGTCGCAACCAAGCTCCTGCTCAAGGGCATCATGTCGCACGAAGACGCGCGGCTGGCCGCGGCGAGCGGCATCGACGCGATCATCGTGTCCAACCACGGTGGACGCAGCGAAGACAGCGGACGCTCGACCATCGACGCGCTGCCCGAAATCATCGAGGCCGCCGGCGACACCATGCCGGTACTGGTAGACAGCGGATTTCGCCGCGGCACCGACATCCTCAAGGCGCTCGCCCTGGGTGCCAAAGGCGTCGGTATCGGACGGCCCTGCCTTTGGGGCCTCGGCGCCTTTGGACAGGAGGGGGTGGAGCGCGTGTTGGAGCTGCTGCGTGCCGAGCTGCGCGTCGCCATGCAGCAGGTGGGAGCACCGTCGATCCGCGACCTCACACCGGCCATGGTGCGCCGCGCCTGAGCGGCGGCCACGCCGCCCGCGCCCAGCGCTTCAAAGCTGGCCATGCCACTGGGCCGAGCCGGCGCGGCCGATCTTGACCGTCTCCGATTTCAGCTGGGAAGTCTCCGCTGCGCAGCTCGATGGGCGCCCCGTGCGGGGTTCGTTCCGCCGCCGCATCCCAGGCCTTGTGATAGCGCGCGAGCTTGGCGGCGATGATCCGATGGCACTCGCCGGGGATTCAGCGCTAGCACGAAAATGACGCCGGGCGCCAGCCCAGCCGCGACGTCGACCCGTGATGGCGGCCGGCCACCCGCTAGCGCGAGCCGTAGGTGCCGCAAACCATGCCGCGACGCGACGCATTGGGCGCCGTCAGATACGGCGCGCGCATGATCGTGCCCGTCATTGTGCTTGCCGAACGCTGTTCCTGGTACGCCGTCATCAATCCCTTCTTCTCAAGGTGTCTCGCTCTCAGGTGTCTCGCTCTCAGGTGTCTCGCTGTCAGGTGTCTCGCTGTCAGGTGTCTGGCGCGCACCCCGCTTACCGCCCGCCCGAGGCCGCGCGGCTGGCGCAGCCTCGGGGCGGGGCCGAAGGCGTGCTTCAGAGCACAGCGCGCCCGCGCACCGTGTGCCATGACACACTCGGTTTGCCACACCAACTCGGATGGACGTGCACCATGCCGCTGCCCTGCAACGTACCGGTTTCGCTGTCATCGTGGCTCACCTGTTCGTGCCTCGGCGGAGCGCTTTTGTTCGGCGCCGCGAGCCTGCGCGCCGAACCAAGCACGGGCGAAGGCTGGACCGTTGCCACCCTCGCGCGCGATGGATCTTGGGGGGTCGCAACCGAATCCTCATTGGCCCATGCCATCGGCATGGCCGTCAGCAAGTGCAAGACAATGGCGGTGCCGCAAAGCGATTGCGGCGCGCAATTCACGACCATCAGAACCGGCTGGACCCTGGCGCTCTTGTGCGGTGATCACAAGGTGCTGGCCGCCGCCAAACGCTTGGACGAGGCTTGGCTGGCCGTACAATTTCGCCTTGAGCTGAAGCGGGCCCACCTACCTGATCTGCCGCCATGCCGGCAGATCTTCACGGTGGACCCCGCCGGTGAGGTGATCTTGTCCGCTTCTGAACCTTCAACGGCCCTGTCGCGATAGCGCACAGTTCTGCTCGGCACGGCGCACGCTAACGAACCGCGCCGACCTGGGCATCATCTTGTAGCTGCCCAACGCGGCACGCCGCGCAAGCTAGCGCGTTTCGCCCGCAAGCGGTGCCTGCCCCACCAAGCGCACCTCGCAGCGATTGGCCCGGTGCGCGGGGGTACCACTCACGGGATCGCGTATGGTGGCATCGACCGTGCCATTGAAATTGGCGCCGTTGGGACTGAAGGGATCGTAGCTCCTAGCACCCAGGGCCTCGCAACCCTGCCACCAGCCGTGCTCGCCCACCACCACGCGAGGATCGAGTTTCTCGTTCAGTCGCGCCCGCGCCCGCATGGCTCCCGCCGGGGTTTCCAGCGCCACCCAGCTGCCGGCGGTAATCTTGCGCACCGCCGCCGTCGCGGGATGCAGCTCCACCTCCGGATCGAGCGCGTGCTTGCGCAGGACAGGCAAGGCGCGATGTTGCGTTTGGCAGAATACGATCGGCTTGGCACAGGTCAGCACAAGCGGGTAGCGCTGCGCCAGCTCGGCTCGAGCCAGCGGGCCAATCTCGGGCGCTACGAAATCCGGCAACGCCTGATAGCCGTGTTCGAGGAAGGTCTCTGACCAGAGCTCTACCTTGCGTGACGGCGTGGAAAATCCGCGCGCGCGCCCCTGCTGGTCGAGTTCGGCATACTTTTGATGCCGCGGCGTGAGCGCGACGCGAATGCCGCGCGGCTCGGCGCGGAGCTGTTCCAGCGTCACACCGCTAGCGGCGAGCTGCTGGCGGTAGGCCGCATCAATATCGCCCTGCCAGAAATGCTCACCAAGTCCCAGCCGCATGGCAAGCTCGAATATGAAATCGGTATCGGGTCGCGCTTGGCCCGGCGGCGCCACCACGGCCCGACGGAATTGGAGCAAAGACTGTGCTTCGGTATTGATCTCAAAGCCGATCTTCAAGGCTTCGCGCTCGAAGCAGGACGCAATGGGCAAGACAATGTCAGCCAGCGTTGCGGTTGGCGTCATGAAGAGATCGGCATGGGCGTAGAATTCCAAGGCCGACAGGGCGGCGCGGCCGCGTAAGGGATCGGCCTGGGCGAGCAATAGATTGGTGCCAAAACCGATGAGCCCGCGTACGGGATAGGGGGTGCCTTCGAGGACGGCCCGATAAAAATCATGGGTGGAGACATGGTTCCAGTGCGCCGGCCCTAGCGGGCGTTCGGCGGCACCGATGGCGGGAGCAAGCTTCCTGACGGCGCCAAGGTCTTCCCCCGTGACCGGCGCGCTCGGGACTGAGGGGAATAACACGTTGCCACCGGGCACATCGAAGCAGCCGGTCAGCGCATAGAGCAACGCAATGGCCCGGGCGTTCTCCGTCGTGTTGGCGTGTTGTTCGTGTCCGCTCCAGGCGTAGTAGGAGACTGGGCGGGCGTGCCAGATCAGGCGCGCGGCCTCCTCGAGGTCTTTTGGCGCTATCCAACACGTCGCCTCCACCACCTCTGGCGAATACTTTCGGCACAGGGCGGTATAGTGAGCGAAGACCGGCTGGCAACTGATCGGCCCGTTCGCCGCATCGATGCGGTATTCGCCCTCAAGGGCCAGCGATTGACTGTCGGCCAGATAGCGTCCGCTGTCGGGGTCGTATGGCGTGGGGCAACGAGCCCGCGCATCCCAGGCGATAGACTTGCGGGCATCCCCGTCCCGGACCAGATCGCTCTCGCGCAACAGCCGCCCCGTGTCGGAGCGCACCAGCAAAGGTCCATTGCTCCAGTCGCGAATGAAGTCGCGGTCGTACCAGCCACGCTGGATCATGAGATTGGCCAATCCCAAGGCCAAGGCGCCGTCCGTACCCGGACACAGGCGTAACCAGACGTCGGCCTTGTTGGCGAGACCGGCGTTGCGCGGGTCGACCACGATCAGTTTCAAGCCGCGCTTTAGCGCCGCGACCGTCGCGGTGGCGTGGGTCAGGCGCGAATGGGAGGGATTGTAACCCCACAGCAGCAGACAGCCGGAACGCTCGATATCCGGCATGGCGCCGCCGGCACTGCCCGTCCCCACGCTACCGACGCCAAATGCATAGCGCGTGGCATAGCCGCGTCCCCAACCGCACAGGTCGAGCGAGGAGACCTGGTTCGGGGTGCCAAAGGCATGCATCAGACGCCGCACGAAGCTGCTGGCGTCCCCGATCGCCGTGGTCGATGGCGAACATTGGCTGAAGGCCACGGCCTCCGGGCCGAACTGCTCGGCGATGCGGCGCATGGCTGAGACCGTCTCGGTGAGCGCCAGGTCCCAAGAAATCTCCTCCCAGCCCGGGTCGGGATGGCCCTTTGGTTGCCGACGGCGCAACGGTTGCGTCAAGCGATCCTTGCTGTAGACAAGCTCGGGTGCGGCGCGGCCTTTGGCGCACAGGGCCGCGCCGGTGGGATGGCTTGGATCGGGATCAAGCCGCGTGAAGCGCCCAGCCTTGACGGTGGCAATGGTGCCGCAGCGTGCGATGCAGAGGCCGCAAAATCCGGCGATCTGCTGCGTACCCTGGACGTCGGCGGTCATGCATCGTCTCCGCTAGCTTGGGGAAGATCGCCCGCGACACTCATGCACCGATTGACGATAAAGGCCAGGGGGCGAGGAGGCTTGGCTTCGGCCGAGCGTTTTTTTTTGCATTCGCCGGCTTCGGCCGCGCGGCTCGGCCTGCGAAACGCCGGCTCCTTGCCGAACTGCAAGCCGTGCAATGGGGTCGGCTTGAAGCAGGCCGCGTGATGACCGGTGGCGCAATGCGGGTGGCGCTGGGGGACACTTTTCCCAATCCTCAACCCCTCCTAGACTATCGGCATCTTCGTCTCATGGGCGAAGCAAAGCCATCGCGGGCGCCTCGCCACTCACGGCTGCGGTGCCCGCCCGTTGCTACCGGCAAGCAAGGACAAAGGCACCGCCATGTATGCCTATGTGGGATCCTTCACGACCGCAAAGCGCAAGGCGCGCGGCGACGGCATCCACATCTATCGAGTCGATGCCGGCACCGGTGCGTGGACACACGTCCAGCATATCGGCGCACTGATCAACCCCTCGTTCCTGACACTCAGTCCTGATCAGCGCTGCCTTTACGCCGTGCATGGCGATTGCGACTATGCCACCGCGTTCGCAATTGAGCGCGAGACGGGACGGGCTCGCCTCCTCAATCGTGCCGCTACCCGCGGCAACAACGGCGTGCGGCAAGCGGTTGCTGCCAGCGGCAGGTTTTTGATTGTGGCGAACTACGCGAGCGGCACCGTCGGGGTGCTACCGATCATGCCGGATGGCTCGCTCAAGGACCAACAGCAACTGGTAGCCCTCCCAGGCGAGCCGGGTCCGCACCGGACGCAGCAGACAAGCTCCGAGCCGCACGACATCGTGTTCGATGCAACGGGGCGCTTTGTCTTGGTCCCGGACAAGGGTCTCGATCGCATTTTCGTCTTTCACTTCGATGCCAGCAATGGCCGCTTGACGCCTGCCGAGCCCAACTCGATCCAATCCCGTCCCGGGGCGGGCCCGCGGCACCTGGCATTCCATCCCAAACTGCCGATCGTTTGGGTTTTGAACGAACTCGACAGTACGACGACGACCTACCGCTGGGACGGGGCCAGCGGCCGCCTCGCTCCCAGCCAAGTCATCACCACGCTGCCGACCGATTTTACGGGCTATAGCACAACCGCGGAGATTGCCGTCTCGAGCGATGGCGGCACCGTGTACTGCTCCAATCGCGGCCACGACAGCGTTGCCATCTATCGCGCCAACGCCACGACCGGGTTGCTGACGCCGGCGGGTTGGCAACCGACGCTAGGGGCGGGCCCGCGCTTCGTCGGGCTCGACCCGTCAGGGCGTTTCCTCTACGCCGCCAACGAAGGCGGCGACGCCATCGTCCCGTTTGCGGTCGACGCAGCCTCGGGCGGGCTCAGGCCGACGGGTCAGGTCATCACGATCGCCAGCCCGGTCACGATCGTCTTCACCACAGATCCCTAGCGCTGGGAGGTCGAGGCCGGCCCCCGGCCAGGTTATCGCCCAACCAAGGATAGCCGCACATAGGCCCCCTCGTAGGCGGGAAGGTACCGCCGCGCGGCGGCAAGGACGCTGTCGGCGGTTACCGCCTCGAGATCGAGGTCGTGGATCGAGCCGCCTTCCACGGCTCTTTGCACCAGCCGCTCGACGATGCTCTCGTTGCTTTCCGCGTTTTTCCGGCGTTTGAGCTCAACGCGATCGCGAAAGCGCTCGAGCTCGCTGGCATCGATACTCACCTTTAGGCCGGCAATGCCTTCAAACACTTTGCGCTCAATCCTCTGCGAGGCCTGGGTGCTCGGAATGTTGATTTCAAAAATGCCCGAGCATTCGTCCGGCTGGTAGGAGGCCACGGGCGCATAGGCATCCCCATGGCGCTCCCGCAACCGATTGAAGAGCATGGCATTCAAGTACTCGCTGAGCGCGAGCACCACCTTGGCCTCGGCGTGGCTAACGCCGACGCCGGTGTTCCAGGCGATCTTGATTTGGGACAAGGGGCGGCGTAGCGCCGGCGATGAAGCGGAAAAAGCCCTATGCGCCAGCGTTACCGGCGCCTGTGGCACCGCCAGCATCGGTCCCTGGGCAAAGGGATATCCGCCAAAATACTTGGCCACCATGGCGGCGGTGCTGCTGGCGTCGAAGCCGCCGGCCAGGAAAAGTTGCATATTCGCCGGTAACCTAATTTTCTTGGCGTATTCGCGCAGCTCGGCGGCGAGCGTCGCCGGCGGCAGCTTCGCGGTGGCTATTTCGGCTTCAGTGGTGTCGGCCCCATAGGGATGACGACTGCCAAACAAGGCTGCGTCGAACAACTTCTGGTGGCCGGCCCTGGCGTCGTAACGGTCGAGGTAAAGCTCCTGCAGGACCACCCGCGCTTCCTGCCTTACCGTCTCCTCATCACATTTCTGATCGAGACTGGTGAGCGCCAGCAGGCGTAACACCTGCTCCAGGTGCTTGGGCAAGAACATCGCCTGCCACTGAATCACACCAGGCCCGGTGGAGGCATTGCTCTCTTGAATATAGTCCTGATGCATTTTCTTGATTTGGCTCGCCGCATGGTCGCCGGCGGCGCCGACAAATGAGGTGTGCTCGAGCATGTGCCCAAGCCCGTCGGCAGCGCGTATTTCGCTGCTCCGCAGCACCAGCGCGGCCGCGATGTAGCGTGAACCATTCGCGACAAAGTGGGCGCGAAAGCCGTTATCGAGGGTGACGGACGCGGGCTCGGTACTGGCCCGAGCAGATGTTGGAACTTGTCCGGCGAGCGCACTCCCCGCCAACAGACCCTGCAAGACATGCCGACGGTTTAGGACCATGCGCATTACCCCGTGAAACGGTCAAAGATCTGGTTCATTCGCCGATTGGCAGCGCGGCGGTGGCGACTGCGAGAGGCGGATCTTGATGAACCTTCCAGCGGCGGCGACGCACTCGGGCCAAACCCTGATCTGCGAGACGGTGTGTCCGGAGGAGAAATCGGCAAGCGGGCAACCCTGCTCCGCTTTAGCTGCAGCTCGCGCCCGGCCGCGGCACGACCAGCCTGGCTTGCCCGATCGTGTCCGCGGTCAGCACAGGACGCGGGACCACAGCGCTCGGCCGCGATGCCACGTGGGCTCCTGCCCCGGGTGCCCTATGCACCCGCCGCGACCTTGCCAACATAACGAGGGCAGGAAACAATAGCCGCGGTCCTTCTCCTCCACGCATAAGGGACGGCATGCTGAGGTTATGGGGGCGTCCAACCTCGACGCGAACACTGAAGGTGCTGTGGACCCTTTCAGAAATCGGCCTCGAGTTCGAATTCATTCTGGCCAGCGCCACCATGGGTGCAAACGGCAGCGTGTACCGGGGCCACCGCCCCCACGGCGTCGTCGAGGACCCCGCCTATCGGGCGATGAACCCAAACGGCACCGTGCCGACGCTCAACGACGATGGCTTCATCTTATGGGAATCCAATGCCATCGTGCGCTACCTCGCCGCAAAGTACGCACCGATGCTGCTGTACGGCGACGACCTCGGGATATTTGCCCGCGCGGCCCAGTGGATGGACTGGGATAACAACCATCTCATGGGCGGCCAACACACCCTGGTGATGCAGCTCGTCCGCTTACCGGCGCAAGCGCGCGATGCCCACGAACTCGAGAGCGCGCGCAACGACCTGATCGCGGGCTTCCGCATCATCGACGAACAGCTCGGACGCACGCGTTTCATCGCCGGGGACCGCTTCAGCATGGGCGACATTCCGATCGGCGTTCACGCCCATCGCTGGCAGCTCTACGACATCGAGCGTCCGCCAATGGCGAACCTGGCGCGTTGGTACGCGGAAATCTGCCAGCGTCGCGCTTTTCGGCAATGGGTGGAAAACCCACTGCACCATCTCACCGGTTAGCGCACACCGCCGCACCGCGCCGCCGCGGCGAGGCCCGCGATTGCCTGGCGCCATGGCCGGTCCTGGGCGGGGAAAGCGTCGCGCGCGGCAGTTGGCACCGCGCGGCCAACGCCACCCTACGCCGGCACGACCTTCGCGCTATCGGCAAGCTGGATGACGCTCAGCAACGCCTCGGGCCTCAGCACCACCACTCCCCCGCGTTCCAACCGCACCCACTTGACTTGGGCCCAGGAGCGCAACTGTTTGTTGATACTCTCTCGCGACATCCCCGCCATTTGGCTCATTTCCTGCTGCGTCACCAGCACCTTGCGGGGCAGCGGGCCACCGACTTCTTCGGCCAGTCGCAACAACAGCTTCGCCACCCGCGCGCGCAGATTGAGAAACATGACGTCCTCGTACTGCTCGCTCGAGCGTCGCAGCCGCGCACACAGGATTTCGATCAACTTGATGGCGACGTCAGGCTGCTCGCGCACCATCGGCAAAAAGTGACGTCGATCAATGCTCAATAACTCGCAGTCAGTAAGGGCGATCGCGCTTGCCGTACGCGGGCAACCATCAAACAAGGCGATTTCGCCGAAGACCTCGCCCTCGTGCACGACATTGAGCACCGCCTCGCGCCCCTCAGGTGAGGACACGACGATCTTTACGCGGCCGGACAGGACGGCGATCAGCTGCGTGCCAGCATCGCCCTTGGCGAAGATGGTTGCTCCCCGTCGAAGCTTGCGCGTTGTCGCACAGGAAAGGAGGCGCTCGATGCTTGCCCTTGGCAGCTCGCCAAGGATGGGATGGTTGCCTAGGATCTCAAGGTGATTCATCGTGATCGGCACAGACTGCATGGTCGCCCTGGCGCTAGTTTAGCCGCGGCGCGGCAGGCCGCGAGAATTGACGAGCGCAAAGCTCACGGCAGCCTTTGGTACTGCTGACGAACAGCGCGCTCGATTGCCACTTCGGCCGCGTCATCCCAACTCGCAAAAACCGCACCGTGTGCAAATCTTCAAGGAGATGGTGACCTGACGGTAGACATAGCCTTGTCGGTTTTCTGCCGAAAGGCGAGTTGCCGACCCTCGCCAGCCATACTGCCCCGTTCATAAAAAGGCCAAGGGTTCGTTCTCGCCTCGGCTCCTCATGCCAAAAAAATTGTGACACAGCGCGGGGGGAACGAAGTATGAGCGTAGTCACATTGGCCAGCGGGTTCGCCGGATTTGCCGCGCCCAAGGCGCAGGCGCCGCACCGGGCCACCGTGTGCGTTCGCCGTCCCCAGACCGCGCACGGCTTGGGCCTGTCCCTTGGATCCCCCCGACGGTTCGCCAAAAATCCGGGAAGTCTCGGCTAGCGCGGCTGCACCTCCGTAAGGCGCGAATTGCGTCAACGTCTCATTGAAAACGTGTGTAGTCTTCGTGCCCCCGCGAGATGGAGACCCCAATGCGCATTATTGACCTCAGCCGCGAGCTCTACCATCGCACGCCGAGCTACCCGGGCCAGCCGCCCATCATCCATGGCGTTTGGAAAACGCACGAGGAAGCCTTTGCCGATTCCGGCAATGTGCACGGCAACAGCGTCATGTATTTCTCTATGCCCGACCATGGCGGGACGCACATTGATGCACCGCGTCACTTCGGCCGCAGCGGCATACCCATTAACGAGTATCCGCTCGAGAACTGCATCGTGCCAGGGATCTGCCTTGACCTGAGGCACATCGCACCCAGAGCGGAAATCGCGCCGGGCGACTTGCAGGCGGCCGTGGAAACGGCAGGCGTAACGGTTCCACCGCGCGGCACCATCCTGCTCTGCACGGGTCATCATGCCCGTACCTTTCCCCGACCCGCCTATGCCACCGACAACCCCGGCGTCAGCGTCGCGGCAACCGAATGGCTGGCACGGCAAGGCATTGTGCATTTCGGCATCGATTCCATGCGCCCGGGTCCGGAGGGTGACGTCAACGCGCTTGTGCACAAGGCGTGCTTGGAGCTCGGCATCACGCACATCGAGAGCCTTTGCAACCTCGAGGCCTTGCTGGGCCAGGGCACATTCCGCTTCATCGGTCTGCCGCTCAAATGGCGCGATGGCACCGGCTCGCCGATCCGTGCCGTCGCCGTGTTCGACGACTAAGGGTTCGCGACTGGGCAGGAACGAAATCGTTGTTTGCGCCTTTTGTAAGTTTTGATTGAGCCGGGCAGCCGTTGGCGCCCAAAATGGTGGGCACCTGTCGCCGGCCGTCCTCGGCACGGCAAAGCGGCGCTTGGTTGCCGAGTGAGCGGTCCCCGGGCGCAAGCGGTCTATTTGAGCAGGCAACCCTTGGGAGGAGAGCTGGTATGGCGGCCAAAATCGAAAGACTTGCAGCAAAAAGCGTGTTCGATCCACCCACCTACACCCAAACGATGAAGGTCACGGGGGCGCAGACCATTGTATTTGTTTCCGGCCAGGTGGCCTACGACGACAAGGGCCAGCCCGGGCACCCCGGTGACTTTGCCGCCCAGGCGCGCGCCACCTACAGCGCCCTGAAGGCGCAAGTCGAGGCCGGCGGTGGCTCACTCGCCAATATCGTGAAATTGACGACCTACCTCGTCGACATTCGCCATCGCAACGATCTGGCGTCGATACGTGAGGAGTTTTTTGGCAAGAAGGGTCCCGCCTCCACGCTGGTTGGCGTCACCGCCCTGGCGCAGCCGGGCTGGCTCATCGAAGTGGAAGCGATCGCCGTGATCTGAAGACGTACGGCACCGGACCGGCAACTCGAGCGCCCTGAGGCGCGCAGTTCCGATCTGCTTGGCGCGGCCCGCCAGCGAGCGCGACCCAGGCCGACGCCACTGCCTGGGGGCGACGGCCGCGGCTCGGCCGCGCACCCCCCAGGCATTTCCCTTTCCGTGCCCGCATGTCAAGCTGGGGCGAGCCCCCAATCCCCGTGTGGCCGGCTCTTGTCATGCTGACGTGGAGGATCCGCTTATGCTCACCAGCAACGCCGCCAGCAAGCCAGCAACCGCGCCCGGCGCCGACGCATTCACCGTCGAGGACATCGAATACCTGCACCACGACGGCAAACCGCTCCTCTTGCGCCTGTTTCAACCGAACGGCGTTGGGCCCTTCCCGTTGTTGATCGACGTGCACGGTGGCGCCTGGTGCGGCCAGGATCGCAGCTCCGATGCCCTCTTCAACGAGGCCCTGGCAAACAGCGGCGTGGTCGTTGCGGCCCTCGACTTTCGCATGCCGCCGATCGCCGGCTATCCGGCGTCACTGGCCGACATCAACTATGCCATCCGCTGGCTGAAGGCACGCGCCGGCGAGCTCAAATCGCGGGCAGACCGCGTCGGTCTGCTCGGCGTCTCGAGCGGTGCCCACCAGGCCATGCTGTCAGCCATGCGCCCGCGCGACCCGCGCTACGCCGCCATTCCTCTGCTGCGCCACAGCGAGCTCGAAGCCAGCGTGGCTGCCGTCGTGCTGGTGTGGCCGGTCATCGATCCACTGCGCCGTTTCCACCACGCCAAGCGCCTGCAGGCCGCGGGTGGCAAATACCCCGAGCAAATTGATCGCGTTATTCCCCTGCACATCAAGTTTTGGCAGACGGAGGAGGCGATGGAAGAGGGCAATCCCGTTGGTATTTTGGACCGTGGCGAGCCTGTCGAGATGCCACCGGTGCTTTATGTGCAAGGTGGCAACGATGTCGTTCACCCTCGGGTCGATCTCGAACGCTTCGTGGCAAGCTACCGCAAGCGCGGCGGCGAGGTGGAGCTTGCCCTCTACGAAGGTGAGGGCGAGGGTTTCATTCGCAATCCAGCCTCCAAGGCGGCCCCGCTGGCCCTGCAACGCATCATCGATTTCGTCCACGCTCGGCTCGACTGAACCACCACGGTGGGCGTGGCGCGCTGCCCCCCTGGCCTGCTGCCATCTTGCCTTTTGCGGCGCGCGGCATCGGCAAGACGGCCATGACGCCGGGCAGGAATCGGGTTGAAGTCTGCCCGCTGCGGCACAATTTTGGCGAGGAGAAGCGAGCCCAGGCAAGAAGGCGTGCAATGCAACCCAGCGAGCAGCACTATCTCGTCTTCGAGACGGCGAACGGCTTTTGCGGCATCGCCTGGACCCCCGCCGGCATCACGCGCTTTCAGCTGCCCGCCAAAAGCGCCGAAGCCGCCAACCGGCATCTGCTCCGCCGCCTGCCGCACGCCAAGCCGGGGACGCCTCCCGCGGACGTGGCGCGCGCGGTTAGCGCCGCGAGGCGCTATTTTGCCGGTGAACAGACGGATTTTGCCGACCTCAAGCTCGACCTTGGCGAACAGACGGACTTTTTCGAGCGCGTCTATGCCGCGGCGCGACGGGTTGAATGGGGCCACACCACCACCTACGGCGCGCTGGCGAAGGAGCTGGGCGGCGGGCCGGAGGCTGCCCGCGATGTCGGCCAGGCCATGGCACATAATCCGGTACCCCTAATCATCCCCTGCCATCGGGTGTTGGCCGCCGGCGGCAAGCTTGGCGGCTTTTCCGCCCCGGGCGGCGCGACCGCCAAGCGGCACATGCTCGAGTTGGAGGGCGTTCAGCTTGCGCCAGCACCACCCGCGCAGGGTGCCTTCGAGTTCTAGCCCCGCAAGCGGCCGTCGCCCGCAAGTCTCTTCCTCCTGACAGAGGTTTAATTCGGGGGCAGGCGGGATATGCCGCCCTATCAGGCGGCCCGAGCACCAAGGCAAACGTTGCCTTGGCGTGTTAGGCGGACCGTCGCCGCCGCCGCTTCACCGCCGTCCGCCCGGGCGTGGCTTTGCCCTTGGCGCCACCGGCGCTCGGCCGTTTCAAACCCGCCTTGGCCTTGCGGCGCAGCTCTCGCGCCATCCGCTCGGCGGCCTCGCTCGCCTTTTCAGGGCTGTCGAAGGTCCCCAGATAGAGGATCTTAGCGCCACTGCGGATCAACGCCCGATAGCCGTTCCCATTGGGATAAACGAAGCGTGGGAGCTCTGGATTGATGGTGCGTCTGCGACTTGCTGGTGGGGCCGACGTTCCCGTTCGCATTGGTCAATCCTCAACGTCGCCTGGCCACGTTGGTCCGCCAGCCCCCAACTCATGGCGCTGGACAGCATAGAACCTGAAGTCGCTACAGCTGCAAGTGCCCGTCATGCCCCGCGGCCCGCGCTGGTCCCTTGCGCCAGCGCCGGTCGGTTGCCGATCGCAGCATTGGTCGGGGGCAACGGCGACAGTAAACCCCGCTGCCTGCGTCCGCCCGCTCACGCGCCTCTCGGTCAGCGCTTGTGCGGCCAATGGGGCAGGCTTCGGGCTCGCGTTGCCCTGACATGGGATGAGCGCGACTGATAGGTGGCGAGCCTTCTCGCGCACGCCCACGCCCCCTTGTCGATTGCCGAGGGGAAGCGCGCGTCGTCCTTAGGGTTGACATTTATCCATCGCATACTCGCGGGGATGGCTCGGACACCTGCGCCCCTCGACGTTATCGCCCAGAAACTCGCTGCGCCGCACGAGGATCAGCGCCTGGTCGCGCTTGCCCACGCGGCCGCGCATGGCACGGCCGCGCGCTCGCTTGCGGTCAAAGTGGCGGCGATGCTGGAGGACGAAAGCACCGCAGTCCAGCACCTGGCTGCCGGCATTTTCCCACGCATCGGCGCCGGAGCCACCGACGCCGTACCCCTGTTGCTGGCGCTACGCGCGAAGGGCGTGCCGCCTGCGCTGGTCGCTCGCGCGACACTGTGTCTGAGTTGTATCGGCCCCTCGGCCTTGGCGGCGATCCCCCCTCTCAAGGCCGCCCTGCGCCAAAGGCCCGACGACAGCGATGTCCTCAAAGCCCTTTGGCTGATTGCGGGCGATGACCCGGAGGTCATGGATGCGGTTTTTGCTGGCGCCTTCGCGAGTGATTTCGGCCGTTTTCTTGTTGCCAGCGAGCTCATCAGAAACGCCAGCGATCCCGTGCTCGACCGCGCCTTTGCGGCGATCGCCAGCCGGGCGCAATCGCCCGATCCGGACGACCAGCAGCGCGCCGCCAAGCTGCTAATCACCATAGCTGCCAAGCGCCCGGCGCTGGCCAGCGCGCTCGTGCAGGGCCTGCTAAGGGATCCTGCCGCCCCCCAGGCGTGGCACGCCGTAACGGCGGCGCGTGAGTGTCCGCCACCCCGGGGACCCGATCTCATCGCCGCCATAACGCGCGTGGCCGCCGGCGACGACGCCGCCGCTTCCCTGCGGGCCTTGCAGGTTCTGGCCGATTTCGGCGCGGAAGCTTCGAGCGCGCAAGCAACCTTTCTTGCCGTCATTGCCCGCAACGGCGGCTGCGCTCCCCTCCCCGGTCCCGATGGCGCACGCGCAAGTGCCCTGGCGGTCGCCGCCAAGGCCCTCGCCAACGCTTGCCCCACCGACCGCGCCTTTGGGCCGGTTTTGGCCTGGCTGCAGCAGGCGATTGCGCGACACCACACGGGGGCGCGTCTGTGCTGGTATCCAATCGGCGACGTCATTGAGGCTCTGGCAACCCTGGCGCCGGCGTCGACGGCGGTCCACGCGGCAAGCCTGGCCGCGGTCGCGGCAGCGCGCGGGTCAATCGCCGATCATGAGTACGAAGTCATAGATTTCGAGCGTTGCGTTCGCCGTGCTTTTGAGCGCATGGCCAATCCTGCTCAGATGTTCGACAAGGCGGTGGAGCTCGGCATGCCGCGAACCGATCTGGACACAGCGAGCGATGAGCCGGATGCATCCGACACCTGCCAACCCCTGCCGGACTTTCCCTCCGACGATCGGGCCGAAGCCAGCGCGGCCGTGGCGCCCCTGGATGCAATCGGGCGCCAGGCGGTGGCGGCCCTAAGCGCCACCGGACGCGGCATCCTCGGCCTGGGCGAGGCGACCGATCCCGGCCTCGTTGCCCAAACGGTTGATCGCTGGTTGCGCAGCTGCAAGCGTCAGGGCACAAGCCCGTCCGAGCAGGAACAGGCCGCCGTCGCAGCGACCTTCGGCGAGGCGGTGGCCCACGTCACGGGGTGGCAGTGGCAGCGATACCTGTGGCAAGGCTGGGAATATTTTGCGCTGACGTCGCCCGATGCAACGCACGTTCACGTCCCCCTTATCTTTGTGGCCGGGCAACTCGCCACCACCGCGGAGGTGACGGCGCTCCTCCTCTTCAACATGCTGGCGGCGGGCGAGCGGCCGCAAGCCTCAGCAAGCGGGCAGACGTTGGTTGGCTGAATGAACAAATCAAAAGGGCCGCAGGGCAAGCCTCCCTGGCGTTATTTGAAGAGCGAGGACAACGAAAACGAAGACACCCGAACAATGGGTGGCGTTTCGGCGACCTGCGGATAGGGCTCGTCGATATACACGTTCACGCCATTGGCGCGACCGTCTTTGATGAGCGAGGAGACATAGGCCCAACCGATCGGCCCCAGTCCCAGACAGGCCTCAGACATTTCACCCTTCAAGCGCACGTGAATGGCAATGTTGCCGCGCGCCAGAATGGCGGCGGTTTGCGCCGGGGTAAACTTCTCCCGGTTCCACAACTTCGTCAGGTAGATGCCCGCCACCATGCGTTTGGTCTTGGGTCCCCAGCTCACCCTGCTCTCCTTGCCGGACCCGAACGCATATTGTCCCGGCGGTAGAGGCCCGACGGCGCGCGCCGCCAAGCAATCAGGATCGGGATTGTTTCTGCAGGCCTCTCGACCGGAGATTGCCCAGGCGATCGTTTTGCCGGCGAACTGGGGATCGTCGGCGATGACGAAGAGGCGGCCGGTCCTAATGGTGTAACCGAAGCGGAAGCTTTTGAGCGACTCAGGCACCTGCCGCACGACATCATCAAACGGGCTGCAAATTTCGCCGTCCGTCAGTTTTCTCTCATATCCCTTGTGTTGGATCGTGACGTAGTCGATACCGGGTGCACAATCCCACTGCGGCAGCACCTTCTTGTCGGCCAGAGCAACGGTCGGCGACGACGTCTCCGCCGCGGGTTTTGGCAAGGCGGCGACGGGCGCCTTTTTCGGCGCGGACGGCGGTGCCACCGTCTTTGGCGCCGCCAGCTTCGAGGAACTTCGCATTTGCTCGCACTCTGGCGACAATTTCGGCGGATGGATCTGCTTTACGGCGAGCTGCCGTGCGAGAACGTGGGTCGCACCTTGTTTTACGTAGGCCTCAATCAGCGCCTGCTGCACCTCGACTTGTTCCTGCGACAATTCGAAGATGCAGTCTTCGTAAATCTGATCTCCAACCTGCCCGAAAAAATTGGCGATATCGCCCGCTGCCGTTGCCGATGGGGCGCTGGGTGTCTTGGCCTCCTGCGCCAGACCATCACCGACCGACGCGCAAAGCGCCGCCAGTCCAGCGAACAGCAAGCTGCGAATCTTACCGCCCGTCATTTGCGTTGCGACGCCCAAAGCCAAACCGCTGTTTTCCTCAATCATCTCGAGGGCGCCTGCGATCAGCAAGGCCCCCCATTGGACTTAAGCTCTCACTGCCGTGAGGCCCGCTGTGCAATCGCTCCGGATCCCGCGCCAGTAGCGGGCTGGGCGTCGAAGAAAGGCGCGCGATTTGGCCCGGCCAAGCCCCCGCCGGCGGTCCGACTCGGATGTTAGTTCAGGCGCCCGGCTACGGCTAGGCGCAATCCCGATCGCAACAAAGACAACGGTTTGCCAACCTAAAGCGCCGCAACAGGTTGCAGTGACCGATCTGACGAGCAAGGCGGCAATTGTTCCCTTTTCCCTATCCCGCGCCGTCGGCGGGGCTCATCGCGCAACCGTTGCCCTCAAACAGCCTCGCCGGGTCGTGTGTTGGATGTGACGCGCGCCAGTGACACGTCGATGCCGCACGCCACCGCCCCCAACCGGCCGGGGCGCAACTTTGCCTCTCCCACAGCGGCGTGGGCCACTCGACACGCGCGCAAGCTGCGCATCAACCATGGCAGCATCATGACTTCGAGTCCCAACCCAAAAGGGGCGAGTCTTCGGGGTTTTGGCGGGTCGGGTCATTTTGCGGGCCCACCCAAGCTCTGGTGGGCGGGTTGCCTGCGAGCCACGCCTTGAGTTTGCTCCGCCACCGGCTGCGAGAGGCCGAGAAGGCTCCGGCGCACGTCGTTCCCTCGACGTGGTAGGACCCGCTGCCGCTACCGCCTTTCAACGTGCCGGTATAAATCGCCGGCCTGGTGCCCGCTTGCATCGCGCGACTCAACGCGAAATGCTCCGTTGCTTCGCACGCTGCCTCGCCGCGTAACGCCATCCAAGAACGCGGTCGCAGCGCTGCCCTGAATTTGCAGCCGCCAAGATCCCGTCGCCCTCGCACAGTTCCCGTTGCTGACCTGATTGACAACCCAGTGGCCAGCGAACGGTCGGGCTTCCGGGTTTGGCAACGAGGCGAGCTTGGTCTCGCCACTACGCTTGGCCTCAGCCGTTGCCGCCGCCTTTGCCGCCTCCGCCGACTTGAGCGCCTCCTGGGCCTCACGTTGCCCCGCCGCGGGGTTGGGCGCCATAAGGCAAAGTTGGCAAGAAGGGCCCGCTCGCATGCCCCAGCTCGACCGCCTGCGATAGAGGCCGAGATGCATCAGGCAAAAAAAGCCGCCCGCGTGGGGCGGCTTTTCGAGTTAGATTCGCAGCAGAAGAGTTATCGGATTACGATCCAATTGCCGCCGCGCCAGTAGCCGTGACCATGGCCAGGCTCGCGCCAACGGAACTGATCATGCCGGGACCATCTCCAGTTGTCGGGATGGATGCTCAGCCGCAGGTCGGGGCCATAGGCCGGCCTACCGCGCACGCGCCAACAATCGCCTTCGTCGTTACAAACCACCGCAGCCGACGCCGCCGTAGCTGTCAACGCCAACGCACCCGCACCGATGAGGAGCGTTTTACGGATCGCGTTCATGGTCGACTCCACCGTTGTTTCACCTGCTATGAAAACGCCCAAGCGCGGCGTTGGTTTCGTGCTGATTTCTGGGCGTTACCTCATTGCAACAGCCCATCGTCCGTACACGGTAAATTTGCCCAAAGCCTTGCGCCACAACGACTTGGCGCCATCGCCGCAAGTGCGGAGAAAACCGTCGGCGCTCTTGCGTGACCATTTGTCGGCCGCGGCGCGCTCGTGGCCGGTCGGCCAAGCACCAATTCGAAGCCGCGATGCATCGCCGTTGCCACTGGCTTGTTCCCCTCGCCGGTCGATCTTTGGGCTGGCACCGACGCGCCCACATGGGGCCGCCCGGACCCTCGAGGATATTTGCCGCAGCCGCCGCTCACCCGAGCGGCCCTAGTCATCGGGTAGTGTCGGCTCGCTTGCACCGACAGGGGCCGCCGCGGGCGGCACTCGATGTTGCGGTTCTTCGGCAGGCCGAGAGGCGGGCCGGCCAGCGCGCGGCGAAGGCGCCGCGGGCTGGCCGGCCGCGCTCGGCACGGCCAGGCTTGCCCCAGCAGCGATCAGCACCCCGAGCAGCGTGCCCGTGGCCCACCTAATCATGGAGGCGACAAATTGGCTTGCGCCAAGCACATGCCCCGCCATGGCCGTTGGCTCCTTGCTGTTTGGTCACCGAAATCGGTGGCGGGGCCGCTTTTGAAATGGGACTTTTTGGCAAGCCAACCGCTGTGAAAAAGTCGTAGCAAAAAAGCCGGGAGGGCCTTTGCGGTTGGTCCAAGCCCTGCAACTGAGCGCCCGGCGCGGGGTTGAGCACCATGGCGGCGGCCTGAGCGGGGCAAGCGACCGCCGGGCTCAGGGCTCGCGCGCTCAGCAGCGCGGTTGCCCGCAACTGCTGTTGTATGGACCTTAAGCGTTATGGACACTTAAGTGTTGGTCGGAGCGGGGAGATTCGAACTCCCGACCCCTTGCTCCCGAAGCAAGTGCGCTACCAGGCTGCGCTACGCTCCGCCCGACCGATCGATGGCGCCCGGCAGCTGCCCGGCGCGTGCAGCGCCTTATAGCCGCGCCACCACCACCCCGCAAGCGAGCCCGTCAGTCGCCATTTGCACGCTGAGGTCGGCGGGCGCCGCCGATCCGTCTTTACGCCAGGCTGAGGCGCAGCGACAATGGCCAGCCTGCCTCCCCGTTCACGCCCCGGATCCGCCCTATGCCGAGCAACTTGCGCATCGACCCCGAACGCCTCTGGTCAACGCTGATGGAGACCGGGGCCATCGGCGCCACGGCCAAAGGCGGTATCAACCGACAAACGTTGACCGCCGCCGACGCGGCCGTGCGCACCTGGTTCCAACGCGAGGCCGAGACATTGGGGTGCTCCGTCACCGTGGACGAGATCGGCAACATGTTTGCCTTGCGTGCCGGCCGCCAGCCCGGCTTGGCTCCGATCGCGCTCGGCAGCCATCTCGACACCCAGCCAACTGGCGGCAAATTTGACGGCAACCTTGGTGTGCTGGGAGCGCTGGAGGCCCTTCGTACCCTCGTCAGCGCCGGTTATGAGACCAACGCGCCCATCGTTGTCGTGAACTGGACCAACGAAGAGGGCGCGCGCTTCGCCCCGGCGATGCTGGGCTCGGGGGTGTTTGCTGGCGTCTATAGCCGCGCCTCGGCCGATGCCATTGCCGATAGCGAGGGCATCCGCTTCGGGACGGCGCTCGACGCAATCGGTTGGCGCGGCGAAACCAAAGCCGGCACCTTGCCGCTCTCGGCTTATCTGGAGTTGCATATCGAGCAGGGCCCCATCCTGGAAGCGGAGGAAAAAACCATCGGCGTGGTCACGGGCGTGCAGGGCGTGCGCTGGTATGAGCTCAAACTCAGTGGACGCGAAAGCCATGCCGGCACCACACCGATGCCACGCCGTGCCGACGCCCTGTTGGCCTCAGCACATCTGATCAGCGCCGTGCGCGACCTCGCCTTAGCGTACGCGCCGACGGCCGTGGGTACGGTCGGTCAGGTCGAGGTTGCGCCTAATTCGCCCAACGTCGTGCCGGGCCAGGTGCGCATGACGGTCGATCTGCGCCATCATGATGACGCGATCCTCGAGGCCATGGAAACCGCGCTCAAGGCCGCGGTCGATCGCGCGGCCGCCGCCGAGAAGGTGCAGATAACGCTGCGCAAGCTCCACGACCTGGCGGCGATCACGTTTCATCCCACCTGCATCGCGGCCGTGCGCAGCGCGGCCCGCGCCTTGGGCTATAGCGAACGCGACATCATTTCGGGCGCCGGACACGATGCGGTACACCTGTCACGCATCACACCGAGCGCCATGATCTTCGTCCCCTGCAAGGATGGCCTCAGTCACAACGAGGCCGAAAGTGCCACACGCGAACACTGTGCCGCCGGCGCCCAGGTCCTACTTGAGGCAGCCCTGGCGATCGACGCCCAGCTGGCGTCAGGGCCGCTCTGAGCCGAGCCGTTGCGCTGCCGCGCCGCTCGATCGGGCCCCGACGCGGTCCGCCGGCACGGGCGTTCTCAGCGAATCGTCGCCATCGCTGCCGCCCTCGTCCTCATCATCACAGGCAACCGCGATTTCGAAATCCGGTACCCAACAGTACATGGCCGCGTGCAGCGCCGCCCCCGCCGGTAGCGCCTGGGTGCTGACCAGCAGCACGGCATAGACAAGCGTCAGGATCACTCTCATGCTTAGCAGCCCCCGTCACCATAGCGACACGTGCACCTGGCTCAGGACGCCTAACGCTCTTTGGGATCCAGAGCGTCGCGCAGGCCATCGCCTACCATATTGAACGACAGTACGATCAGAAAAATGGCAAGACCCGGCCAAATTGCCATCCACGGCGCGTTGGTCAGAAATCGCTGGGCAGTGTTCAGCATCGAACCCCAGGACGGCGCCGGTGGCTGCTGGCCAAGGCCAAGAAAGGAAAGGCTGGCCTCGGCGATGATGGCGGTCGCCACCGAGATGGTGGCCTGCACGATCAGGGCGGGCAGGATGTTGGGCAAGATGTGCTTCAAGGCAATGCGGGTGGGCGGATTGCCGACGGCGCGGGCGGCCTCGACATAATCCTCAACCTTGACCGCTAGCACTTGCCCGCGCGTCAGCCGCACAAAGATCGGTGTGGCCGTCACGCCGATGGCGATCATGGCGTTCTGCAGCGAGGGGCCGAGAAACGCGGCCAGCGCGATCGCCAGAATGAGAAAGGGACATGCCAGCATGGCATCGGTGATGCGGCTTATTAGCGCGTCCGTCCACCTGCCCCCGTATCCCGCCAGCAATCCGACCGGCACGCCGAGGCCGAGCGCAATCGAGATCGACACTACGCCGGCAAGCAGCGAGGCGCGGGTTCCGAAAATCACGCGCGACAGCAGGTCGCGACCGGACTCATCGGTGCCGAACCAGTGCAACTGCGACGGCGGCTTGCGGATTGTGCTCCAGCTCTGCTGAATCGGATCGTAGGGCGCCAGCAGCGGAGCCAGCACCGCCATCACGACGAATGCGGTGATGATGATGAGCCCAACGACGGCCCCCTTGCGCTTGAGCAGGCGCCGCCAGGCCCTGGCGCCTGGGCTTTCTTCGGCGAGCTCGAGGGCAAGGGCTTCGGAGACGGCCATCGCTAGCTCCTGAGCCGCGGGTTGATCAGCACATAGGCGATATCCGCCAGTAGATTGAGCAAAATATAGGTAGTGGCCGTCACCAGCGTGACGCCCTGCACCACGGCATAGTCGCGGTTGAACACGCTGTCGACGATCAGTTTGCCGAAACCCGGGATTGAGAACACTTGCTCGGTTAGCACCGCTCCCGACAGCAGCGTGCCAAGCTCGAGCGCGCCCAACGTGACCACCGGGGTCAAGGCGTTGCGCATGGCATGCTTGAGGACAACTTTGCGCTCGGCCAACCCCTTGGCGCGAGCGGTGCGCACGTAGTCGCTGCTCATTGCCTGCAGCATGGCGCTACGCGTGTGCCGCATCAGCACCGCGGCGAACGAGTTGCCGAGCACGAAAGCGGGCAGGATGGTGGTCTTGAGCGAAAGCCAGAAATCTTCCAGCGGGCCCACATAGCCGGAGGCCGGCAGCCAGCCGAGATGGACCGCAAACAGGAAGATCAGCATAATGCCAAGCCAGAAGTTGGGCGTCGAAATCCCCCACAAGGCAACGAGGTTCACCGCATAATCGATGGGCGTATTTTTCTTGACGGCCGAGATCACCCCGGCGCTCACCCCGATCAGCAGGGAGATCACGATCGCCATCAGCGCCAGCTGCAAGGTGACCGGGAATTTTTGCGCGATCAAAGTCAACACCGGCTCTTTCAGGCGCATCGACTCGCCCAGATTGCCGGAGAGCACGCCGCCGACCCAATAGACATATTGCACGTAG
>Ga0134122_10000778_pt1 | contig 22235 bp, 11 predicted proteins | sample KB302_FD_96461 | JGI IMG/M metagenome (GOLD analysis project Ga0134122, IMG submission 96461) | Terrestrial soil microbial communities without Nitrogen fertilizer from Kellogg Biological Station, Michigan, USA - KB3-0-2 | ecosystem: Environmental > Terrestrial > Soil > Unclassified ... | reverse complement strand
TTGGAAATAGTATCCATGTCCAATTTTGCACGTTCTTGAATAACATCTTGATACAAATAATACATCACCATCCATTGCCAACACAAATTATCAGGATTGTTCTCTTCCGGACATCTCACAGACGTTTGGCATCGATCTCTCCATTCGGGAGGAATGGTCTCGCATACGGTTGTGGTGGGCTTTGGTTTCTCAATCGGCCATGGGTATGTTTTGAGCGTGTCGGCGCGTTGTGCTAAAAGCTGTGTAAACAGCATGTTTTGATCTTTGATGATTTGGACCATATCACGAAAGGCTTCTTGTTTGACTTTTCGTTCGTCCCATTCCATTTCCAACCGCTGCAGATCACTATCAAATGCATTTCGCAACTGAATGGCAGCATCTGGAGAAGTTTGTTCTACCAAGTCGAACTCATGTTTTTTCTGCGCAACTTGTTTGCGTATCGCAACTAGATTGGTATGACTTTGATCTAAATCCGTTTGACCTTCTTGCACGTCTTTGAGTTGGTTAGATGGTCGAGTTGCAATTGTGGTTTTTAAATCACCAACATCCGCGCAACTATCACTGGATTGAATACAAGTTGCTGGTAATGTTTTGCATTTTTGGTATACATCTTCTTCGGCTAAAAATTGCACACAGACATCTTCTTCTGTGTCGGTCATCATGGCAAGCGGAACGACAAAGGCACTTTTTGCAAGAGCCTTTGCGTCCCATGCCTCATTCACAGCGAGTTGCAATTTGCTTGCGTCCTGGACTTTGTTGATTGTTGTTTCGAATTCTTTGAGCAAGGTGTTTGCACGCTCGTAATCATCCGTTGTCCATAACTCGTTCCAAATGTCCGTGGCATGCATCTTGTTGTTTAAGATGCTAACATACGCTTGTTTGATGTTTTCGTCCTGTGTAGTTTCTGTTGCTTGGTCCGAAAATAATCTCTTTTGATACGCAATAGATGCATGTTCGTAATCTTGCTCCAGTTTCATTGTGCAATCGAGATCTTCTCCTTCTTTGCATTTTTCGAGACATGCTTTTTGATAAAGCATTTGTTGGGATCGAAGATGACTCACGCTCAGAGGAAACGTGGATTCCGTACATAAGGTTGGAATTTGCAACGCGTCTACATTTTGTGCCATCATGCGCTCTTTCAAATCTCGCAATAATGCAACGTATTCCGCTTCTTTTTTGTCGAATTCAGTTATCAAAAAGTTATAACGTGCTGCTTTCGTTTGCATTTGATGAAGTTCTTCTGTCGACAACAATCTTTGTTGGAGGTCATCATTCATAACTTTCAATTCTTGCAATTGATGTGTCGCTTGTGTAAACAAAGATTGTAACTCCTTGGATTTGTTTTCGAGGTAGGTAAGAAACGCCGGTGGCAAGACAAATGGCGCTTGAGCGTTCTTTTTGTACTCTTGCCATAATTTACCACACGGTGTTGAGTCATCGTCAAACGATTCACATTTTAACTCTTGGCATTTGTTACGTTGAATACGAATTTGATCATTCATTGCGTGCTCTTCGTCAAAGGGAAACGCATTATAACACAAACTCTTTTGCATAATAGCTTGTAATGAGCCGAGCCATTGTGTTTGTGTCTTTTTTGAAATTCGTTTCGTCTGCGAGCGCTCTTGTGTACGTTTTGCGTTCTCTTCGTCTGTTTCAAAGAGCTGAATGGGTCCCAATGACGCAATCGCGGTTTTTTGAATAATATCTTGTTCTTCTGTTTCCATCGTGCTCAAAGTCTCAAGCAAATGTGTTGTTTGGGAAGATCGCAATGTGGTAAGCAAATTGCGAATGACTGCAAGACTCATTTCAATGGTGTGCGATAAGTTATTTCGGTTAACTCCGTCTTGCATCGATAGAGGACCAGCGACGGAATTGACTTGCTTCATATCTGTTTCGAGATGCGTTTGTGCGAGCATCAATTGATTGATTAAGGTCGTGTTCTTTTCCAACGTCACGTCTAATAACAAAGCCATAATTTCTTGACGTGTGTTATAGACAGTTGCAAAAGCAGTCAAGGTCGAATCCATAAAAGGCGTGTTTCTTGTCTGCACAATCACAACTTCCAACTGTTTTGCGTGCAAACCTAATTGATTGGAATAGATATAAAGCGTACGTAATAACTGACGCAATATCACCAATGCATTAAATCCATCCCGTTCCGACTTTTCGATCACTGTTTGAAGATCAGTAATAAAATCATTTGGGACCAAACCCCCGATGGACTGATCGACTACATGCGTTAAAACCTCTGCATGAAAAAGCTTCAACTGCTCCAAAACACACAGCTCATACGGTAACGAAGATGGTTGCAATTGTTGACACGATTCCGCTAACTGTGCTCGTTTTTGCATCAATTGTGTCTGTAAGGTTGTGACAGCTGCGTGAAATGTGTCTTGTGTTTTGCGCGTGCCATTGCACGTTGCATTGGTATAGAGAGTACTTTCGCGAAGCGCACGTCCAAGATAGTCAGCCTCCAACTTATCAATCACTTCAAGATGTTCGTTGATGCACGAGCTGATCAGAGTAGAGGGAAGGGTCGATTCCCATTGAAACATATCGCGTAGCAATTTGACCAGTGCCAAGTCATTGTCGATGAAGGATTGATATTGTGTGATCATGGATATAGGTATGGACAAGAGTCGTTTTTTGGATGCATACAGTATACACGTTATGTGTTGAAAAAAAGCCACGTGTCTTGATACGCGATTGTTCTTTTCCATATCTGTTTGTTTCACTAAATCCTGGATTTGTTGATAGATGCTTCGCAGTGACTGTTGAATGGAATCCAGCAATTCGTTGCGTTCGTTTTGGTCTACTTGCATCACACTCAATACGACTGTGAGTCGTTGTTGTGTTTGGTGCAAACGATCTAATAAATCACTTAAATGAGATTGAGTATTGGCTTGCTTTTCAATATCTACCAAATGCGTATCAAGCTCACATTCCCAAGACATCGGTATGTCACAATTGCTCGCAACAAGATCGACGGGAACTGTAATTGGTGCATCGGAACAAGGTTTTTTTGTTGTGGTATCTTGTGAACCAAGATGAATCAGTACTTCTTTTAAATGTTCTCGGGCCGCGTTTTGCACGAGATCGTTTTCTTGTCGTAAAACAAAACTTGCAAACTGCGATTGGGCTTCATCCAATGGTGTGAGAAGATTTGTTCGATTGCTGAGTGCGCATAACGCTTTTTTACGTGCTTCTACAAATGCTTGTACTCGTTCAAACGATGCTCGTATCGTAACCAAATGTTGGGAATCGATTCTACCACCAAGAGCCAATTCCCATTGCATGTAAAAGTCTGTACGTTTTTTGGCAACAACTTCATCAATAAACGTAACTTGTTTTTCATACAATGCCAACAACTGTTTTGCTTCTGTTGTCATTGTATTTGGTGGAAGAACAGATCGCTGCAATGCTACTTTGAACTGCGTGCTTACTTCATTGTAACGATCGATGTTGGAACTGTTGCCATTACACAAAAAATTGTCCAAACGAATACTGGCTTCATCTAAAAATACTTTTGCTATGTTTGTACGTGAAACGGTTGTTTGCAAAGTGGAAGAACCTTTAATTTGTTGCAAATGTTTATATGTGTTCGCATCAAACCCCTGTAACATCACAACTAGATTTGATTTTTCTTTTTGCTTCTTTTTTGTTTCTCTACTTTTTTTGCGTGATGTATGATGGAATATGAACGAGCTTTCAAAAAAAAGAAATAAACTATAAAAAAATAATACATATACATACCCATCATCATGGCTGAATTACGATTGAAAATCATTGATAATTTTAGTTTGGGACGTATGAGCTGGAGTCAAGTACAACGAGCTTATGGAGCGAATTTACGAGATGCACGTGAACGAGCTCGTGATTATCGTCGAGCTGCGAATCAAATCGACAATCGTAAATTGGAACATGATTGGCCACGTAAACATTTTATCAATCCTCAACTCCCCATTGGGTTTTATTACGTACCGTACGGTGAAGATGACATTGTCGGTTTTTTGGAAACAAAAGTGCATTTTCGTGACTATGCTATTGTACGTGAATGTGTTATGTTGAACGCAAATCGAACTCATGGCCCAGCGTTGAATCTCGATGCGACTCATGTTATGTTTCGTGGATTTGTTCAAGATTGCAATCAACAACAAGTAAACATGATCATTCTACCACGCGCGTTATGTCAACGATCTCCACAAGGTGCACAATACAATTTTGGTGCGTTGCAAATGGATGGGCAACCAACGTGGCCAGCTCATTATTTAGCGATTTGTCAGGAATTGATTCGTCACTATCGTTTTTTACACTTTGAAACTCCATTTACAAGTCGTTTTGTAGAGATTGAAACCGCACATCAAGACGAATTGGAAACGTGGTTTTACGCATGCTTGGATCCTTTTCCGCTCAATCGCGTGGATCGATTGCGAGTGCATCACTATTCCTTATGGAGATTAGACGGCGAACGTCTGAAAGAATACGAAGTCGATATTTTAATCGAATGGCAACGGTCTAACAACCAATTCCGTACTTTGCCTTTGGAATTTGATTCACACGATGTTCCGATTCGTATCTTTGGTCAAAGTTTGCAAGCACGTCTCTACACTTTAGAGGAAGTGATGCCGCGCGTAGAACAAGTGCGATTAATCAGAGACATGACTCGATTCCAAGTAGGAGCGCCTGTTGGACGCCCTCTAACTGCGAATGAAGTAGATATGATACGGCTATGGCAATCTGGACGATATGATAATGTAGCCGATTTGTTACCGCTTCATCTGGATGCAGAAGGTTTGCCACATTTTTTTGGGTATGCAGCAGGACCTGCAACAATTATACAAATCGATGTCTATCCACGAGAAGACGTTTTGGGATTAGATAGTATGCGTCGTTTAAGAGTATTACAAACCCAACGCTGGGTTGTGAACAATGAGCGACCTCCAAATGTCAAAGAAGCCGCATTGATTGAGTTGTGGCAAAGTGGATCGTATGACGGCCAACAACGTGTCTTACGACCAATGCAGTTGGCATTAGAATTCAACGACCATGGCGTGCCAATACGTATGTTTGGTAAAAATTTAATTGCGCAAGCCGAAGATGTACGACGGATGCAAATCGTAGCCTATCGCAGCCTTACTAATGTACCTCCCGAGTTGCTACGTGCACAAGAACGTAATTGGTGGCGTAATGCACCTGTTGTTTTACCTCCTGCCGAACCCGTAGCACAACAACCTATAGCAATGAATCTTCCATCAGTCAATGTACAACCGCCTCCGTTTGCACCAAACGTCAATGCACCTCCTTTACCACGAACACTAAATGCAGCTCAAATCGCAGCACAGGCTGCTTCTTCTTCCGGAGTTGCAACCTAAAAACCTTTTTTTATTGCGTTTGAAATCGACACATAATACCAAAATGATCACTTATGTGAGTATGATTAAGAAGAGGTGATGGTTCGGTACAACACAAACTAAATTCGAGAGGCATAAATCGTTCCTGACTTAAAAACACACGATCAAAACGTCTGCAAGGTGCCAAAGCATATTGACTTCGTTGCAAATTTGTATTCGCACGTGGATGCCACGTTATTTTCGACCCTGACCATGACCCACAATGTTTCCATGCATCAATCACTTGATTTGCTTCTAATAAGGAATCAGTGTAATGTTGATCAAATGGGCCTAAATTCGTATCACCTGCAAATACAAACCCAACATTTTGTTGCTCTTGACATAGTGTGCGAAGTGTTTTGATCGCGTGTTCAAATTGTCGTCGTCGTTTATCTTGTGCTTTTGCACCTGTTTCGAGATGCGCAGTTGCACACAATATTCGAGTTCCTGTTTTTGCACATTCTACTTGCACAATATGCAAATGACGTTCGTGCAAACTCGAATCATTGTGCAAAAAAGGCATCTGGTCATATTGTAGAATATGAAACGTGCTTTTGCGAATATATAATACAACTCCGATTTTGCTGGATGACGCGAGTTGTGCATGAGTAATGTAATGTAAAGTCGTCAAAAGTGGATGTAGCACTTCTACTGCCTCTTGCGTCATTTCTTGCAAACACACAATGTCTGGCAACAGACGTTCGATTTCGCTAAATAAAACCAACATTCGCTCGGCAATATTCGATGCAGTGTTAAAACAGATATTAAAAGACATGATTGTATAAATCGGACTTGGTTTGCAAGTATCTGGTTCCAAATCCATTTGTTGTGATTCTTGTTTGAAATAAGGAATGAGTTTATTCCATACACTTCGCGTCGGTGCATACCAATGTTGTTTTTGTTCATCCCATTTTGCACCCAAATGCAAAGCTAATCCTTGATCCTGAGGAATGTGAAATACCATGTTTTGGGTAGGACATTCCATTTTCCATTCTTGCGTGCGTTCGCCATAAGGTACTTTGACACTACAAAGACGTTCATAAGGAGCTTCCGGCTTTTCACAATGCAAGATCCCAAAACGGGACGTATAATTAACAATCCCCGCGAGATAAGAACCTATTTGTTGCAATTGAGTCGTTGGTGAATCTTGTTGCATTTCGCAATAGACATGTACTGTGCCAAGTTTTGCAGATGTTGTATGAAAATGAGCCTCCGTAGAAGTCACTTTTGTAACATATGGAAGCGATTTTGTGAGTCTTTCCATTGTACAAAAAAAGTCGTGTAGAACTACACCACGTTGCTTAAAAAATACCCATCTTCCTTGCACCACATGCATTATAGGTCTCCGCAGATTGCTTTATTTTCTCTTTTTGATTTAGCATGCACTTCTGCAAAATTAGGAATATCAACCAATGCAACGCGATTTTGCGAACATAGTTCTCGAGGGATAGAGAATAGTACAAAAGTGTATTCACCATAAGGAAGTGGCTCTATCAATCGAAATCCGCGCTTTTCATACTTTGCCACTCTGTCTTCGTGTTTCTTAATATACGGTTTGGAAAATAACGTTGTACGAATGCGAAACTCGGTGCTGCATATTAATCGCTTTTCAAACATATCTGGAATACCATAAAGATTGTAACATTTTCCATTAAAAGATGATTGTACAATACTGAAATCTCCAATGGCATGTTTGATTAACTTATGCATTGGAGTAAAATGTTCCTTCGAATCCTCTAAAATTTTTACGACTTGTATTGTGACACGTTTGCATTTTCCTTTGCATTCACATGACCATGGTGGGGGAGGACAGACAAACACATAATTATGTATTGACCAAACAGTGTATAGATGTCTTGTGCGATAAATTGCGTTCGGAGATACGGGCCAACCGACTGCATTATGTGCATCCGTCAACACATCTCTGTAAATATGAGTGACATTTTGATGTCTGAATTTACGTGTTAATGACTCAACGTTAAGACATTCCGAAAATAAATATTTTTGTAGTGGTGAAAACCCTGGTTTAGCAGTACCATAAACAAACACATCAATGTCACCAGCCAAAAAATCAGGATTTAACAATTGAATGTGTATGGATCCTCCAATTTCACCATTTTCACGACGCATTAAACGCGTAAAATAATCAAAATCAAGAAAATGCAACATATTGCGCAACCGAGATACTGCAAACCGTTTGACAAAACGTAAAAAATTGGGACGTAACATTAATTGCATAGCTCTACATGTGCCAATCAATGCTTTCCATTCATTGCATCCAAGATACGAGAGTATCTCGATCCAGACATGAATGCCAAGCAAACGCATTTGTTGGATACCTCGGCGGGATTTCTTTTCCTTATTGTGATGTAAAAAAAAATTCTACTCGGATCACAACCCTCGTAAGTAATAAAAATTAAAAAAAGTTGCCAAACGCATTTCATCTAAAAAAAGATGACAGACAATACGAAACGTCAGGTTCTTACCTCACAATTACAACGTAGCTCCGTAACATGTGAAGATCGTCATCGAACGTTGTTGGTAAAAGCCTATGCAGCGTTTCGTTTAGAAAACGCAAAAGTCTTGTGTTCATATGGCGCATCTTCGGGTGAAGAAATTCGAAGTTTGATCACATTGTTTCCAGAATATCACCAGATCATTGGTGTGGAAATCAATGAACAAAAAAGATCAGAAGCAAAAGCCAAATTCAAGAATGAACGTCGCGTTAAGATGTTATCCCCGGAAGAATTCTATCAATTGGACACACGATTTGATTTCATTACTGCTTTGAATGTCTTTTGCAACTTCAATGGTAGCGTACAGTTACCGCCACTTGAATTTGCTGTTTTTTGTCAATCCATTACAGACTTAAGTCACTTTTTGTCTCCGGGGGGTGTTTTATGTGTTTACGGTGCCAATTATAGAGTGAATGAAGTACCTTTGCCATCCCCCGAGTTCACATTCGAACCATTTCAAATCAATTCAGGACCCGTACCCATTTATTGTGGTAAAACAGGAGCACGTCTCACACGTTCGAATCAGTTAACGTCTATCGTTCGTCGTCAAATCTTACAAGAAGACGACGTTAAAACAACGGATGTGATTGTACCAATTACAACCAATGAAATTGTTAAAGTTATGTTACCAACTCCATCAGCCCCGGAACCAACGAATCAATTCCAAGTACGGCAAGAAGTAGAAGTGCTCACCCCAAGTACTCAGACTGTTGTGTGGGGAATACTACATCCCGGAAAAACGTCCAATAATATAGGAGATTATATGCAAACTTTAGCTCAATTGAATGTACTTGCCACTTTTTACCGTCCAGAGTGGGAATGTACAGCTGGCATGCGTCACGTCTTAGAAACGTTTCAACAATGTAAACCAAGTGGTGACTGTGCGCGTCAAACGCAACATGCCAATCACGTGAAACTGGTATGGTTTGATCGAGATGCTTCTTCAGCCGATGAATACAAAGAAGAAGAAGATGGCAAACAGGAGCATATTCATGTAATTGCAAATGGATGGTTTATGCACCCAAAAAGTGGCAACGGAACAAAAAAGCGATTCGCCTTTCCATTTGCAGCGAACATTGACCCTATCTTTGTATCCATGCATATTGCAACTCCAGAATTATTGGATGATGAAGAAGTGTGTTCCTATTTACGTAAACACAGTCCAATTGGATGCCGTGATCTGGCGACATGTCAGTTAATGAGAAAACACAACATCCTAGCTTATTTTTCATCATGTTTGACAACATCACTTGAATTGCCAGGTGAAGACTGTTATGTCAAGGGTGAGATTTTACAAGTGGATGTATTATCATGCAATGCAACTCATCACCTTCCTCGTCTTGCTGACACAATGACACCAGACGACGCGATTCAGGTTGCCATGCGACAGCTCACTCGCTATGCACATGCTGTGTCAATTGATTCGATGCGAATTCATTGTTTGTTACCTGTACGTGCTGTTTCGGACAAGCCTCGACTTACCTTTTGTTCTAAAACTGGAGGTCAGGACGCAACATGGATGAATCGTGATCGCTTTTCTGGTTTAATTGAATGTATGGAAAACGAATCTGTTCGTGAAATTCGAGCGATGGTGTTGTTTGAATATCTTACAAATCTGGTGCACAACATCTTATTTGAATCTGGAGTGATGTTATTCGATCCCGTCCCCGAGCGATCGTGCATTGATATAAGTGCGATTTCAAAATTGAGTTATCCTACTCGTTACCTTGGCATGCAACATCCTCAAGCAATACGCTGTAAACTAGATGGACTTGTCGCCGCAACTCTCATGCAAAGTAATCATTATGATATAGAACGTCTACCAGTCACACCGCGTGTCAGTGATTTTCTGCTTCGTAGATGTACGCTACTTCCCTTCACACGAGTGATGGATATTTTTGTGACGTTTGATCAAAATTATGAAGCCATTTTCACTCCCTTTTTAACTCATTTGGCACACGCCAATCAGTCTTTGTTGCTACGTATGCACTGCGCGACACGCGGTGTTCCCACATTGAAATTGTTTAAAGTGCCACAAAACGTTGTGTTGTACCATTATCCATTGGATACAGCTATCTCGTTTGCGCATTATACCTCCCCGTTAAAGCACGTAAGCAATGCGTGTATGGATCGATTGTTAGTACCACTTTTGGAAGCTCAGTTGCAAGGTCTTGTCTTGGAACGAGTTATCTATATGGACCTTGATATTTGTGTGATTGGATCTTTGGCACCTTTACTTGATATGGATACTGGTAAAAAGGGTATTATTGCTAAAACAAGTCTTGTACCACACGTCATCAATTCATGGATTGCAAAGTACGAAAAAGCTCGCAATGCAAACGTTGATCTTGCCACAGTGCTACATTATCCTCATACACGCTCGTTTAATGCAGGTGTGTTGGTGATGGATATGTCCAAACTCAAAATGTACAATATGTGGGAATCCTGCAAAAAGATGTACGAGGAAACAGGTTACAATGATCAAATTTTATTGAATTTCTATGCGGATGGCGAGTACAAGGAACTTCCCGCAAAATTCAATATCTTTGTTGGACAAGATCACACACAATTTACCACACTTGGTCATCAAAAAGCGGTTGCTTATCATTACGTCGGCTCTCAAAAACCATGGTGTTTTGAAGATGTAACCAAATATCCCGACGGTCCAGAAGTGTGGCAATTGTGGCATAATGTGCCAGCTGTGTACTAATGAAGACGTTGACGTTTGTGAGAAAAGATTTCCCATTCCGTACGTGCGATTTTGGCCAAATTTTCTTGATAATACATCATCAATTCCAATTCATTGGCTTGCATCTTTGGAATGCGCATCTTCAAACCTTTTGCGATATTGATGATATCTGGTGTCGGTTTTGGCTTGCAGATAACGGGTTGTTCTAAAAAACTTGCAAACCCAGGTATTTGCTTCAAAGCTTCCAATCGTAGCTTGACCAATGGCGTTTGTTCACTTTGACGTGACTTAGTTCGCAATGCATACATCGTTTTGCCAATTGGGACTGGTTTTTCATTTCCTGGACGCCATACTTCGCTTTTTTGTGTTACGGGACCTTTGGGAAATTCTCGAAAAAATGCGGTCACGTCGCAACATACGGTGTCTTTTTCAGGATCCCATGTGCCTGCTTCTTCCTCTTCTTCCTCTCCCTCAGGAATTTCGTTTGGTGGTGGGGCATCCGTAGTTTCCTCGGCCATTTTTTGGTTTTGCGTGTGTTCACTCACCTTTCATTTTTTTTTCTTTGTAAAAAACATAAACGCAAACAAGTAAAGAAAAAAAAAACCAGTTGAAACTTCTTTTTGTTTTTTGGAAAACGAAACCGAATGGATGATTCGTCCGTCATTTTAAGTCGTGAACAAAAAGACATTATAGACTTCGTGAATCAAGATACAACATGTCGTACTGCGATGGTGCAAGCATTTGCAGGTACAGGCAAAACAAAATTATTATTAGAATTGGCCAAAGATCGGTTTCAACGTGGTTTTGGCTCGACTCTTTTATTAACGTATTCTGCAGAATTGAAAAACTATACTAGACACTTAGCGAAACAACAAGAAGGTCTCACGATTGAAAGTATGCACTCTCTCGTGCGTAATGTATTATGGATCGGTCACGAATGTATCACCAACGATGACATGGAAGCGTATTTGGCTCTTTCACAAAAACCAATTCCCCACCCAGCTTTTTTGAAAGAAATTACCATGGTATGTGTGGATGAACTCCAAGATATGAACTTGTTGTATTATTTATTGTTTCAACAACTACGAAGCTTTTTCATCAAACCTGTTGCATTTGTCGGTGTAGCGGATTTTTTTCAATGGCTACACGGCAAAGTAAATAAGAGTTCTGTAGAATTTATGTCCAAAGCAGAAGTTTACTTTCCTGCAGACACTATTCAGTATTTCCCACTAACACGCAGTTATCGTCTGACACCTGATATGTGTAGTTGGATCAATCAACACCTCAATCCACTACGATTACAAATACATTATCCTTCCACATGGTTAAAATATGGTGAAGCGATCACGAAATTCTGGGGATTGGGTCTCTCGTCTGCAAGATGTGCATCGTGCTTACAAATTCATGCCGATGAGAAACAGTGTAACATAAAAATGCATTATGCACAACGCGTTCGATATATCGAATATGATTCCTTCAAAGATCCTCTTGTACCAAAGGCGACAAAAGACGAATTGTTACGTGGATCGGCTTATTTATTATTGAATGGATTGCATACAGATCGTTTCACGCGCCATTTTTCGAATGTGACAACACCTCAAAAATTCAAGGGTTGTGAAACAAACAAAATCGTTATATTGTCTTGTGATCGGTTTGTGGAAGAGGTGTGTGCTTCAAATGCTAGTGCCGAATACGAACGTGTCGATTGGCCCTTTGCGTGTTATTGTCAGATGTACGTTAGCTGTACGAGGGCAAAAGAAGAACTAGACATTTTACATCGAAAATCAAAGCCTGCTTTTTTCACGATGCGACCAGACAATTTTTTGCTTTCGGAACCACTTCCACATGATACACAAGTTGGCACACGACGTTTAAATCACTTATTTCATTTTGTTCCTCGCGATACCAATTTGGAAGCAAGTGTGTCTTGTTCGAAATTAATATTTTCTTTAGAAGGTGATCGTTTGCCTACTGCTCCGAATTCTGCGCCTGGGATCGTTATGCATACTGTCCATCATCCTTTTGCGCATCATTATTATGCAGCAATCAAGCTTGCTTCTTATATTTATTTTACTGACTTGCAACGTTATAAGACGGAGGTGTCAAATTCTTGGACGTTGTTTATGAAACGAGAAATTTTGAAAGAGCAAGCCAAAAGTATATGCCACACATGGCAAGCCGATGAGTCATGGTGCGAAGCAGCCATGAAACGAGCGATTGTGTTATTACAGCACACACCTATAGCATCCAATGCGTGTGTGCAAATAGGACAAGCCTATGAATACATGCGTTTGACTGGTAACATTGATTTTGTTTGGTCATTTGGACATGTCTTGCAAGTTCATTTTTATGACGCTTATGATTTTGTCAATATTCGCAAATCTTGGCTCCAAGCGATGGCTGCATTTATTTGTTGGAAACGCACCCATCGTCACATGTGTTTCGTATCATGTTTGGTTGTGAATGTTTTGGATGGTACGGTATATGACATCAGTCTTTCGGATCACGAGGATTATTTTTTAGGGGAATTGATACGGCGGAAAAATTGGCACTTTTTATTGAACAAGACATTTAATTACCAAGAACTCATTTACCGCGGTGCCGCAGTGCCGCTGTGTAAATTAGAAGAAGAAAATAGATTAAAAGAAAAAGAGAGAATAGAAGAAAGATTTACAAAAAGTCAAAAACGAAATGTAAACTTGGTAGAACAAAAACAACCCCCTTTTTAGGGTGCGGTTCATTCCAAATAAAAATGAAAACAAAAGAGCAAATTAAAAAACAACCACCCCTGCTAAACACAAAATGGCGGGAAGTGCAAAGAAGGCTTCGGCTGGAAAAAAGAAGTCCTCTGGTCGAACAGAGACTGCAAAACGTCCAACTGCTGAGAGGAAGCATTCTGCATCACGATCAAGGTCGGCAAGCAAAGGGAAACGGAAGGGTTCGAAATCTAAGTCCCGCTCACGTTCCACGTCTCGAACGCGAAAGACATACCAAGCATGTGTTTCACGTCTCCGAGCTGCTCATCCTGATAAATCACTGGCCGAAATTCGAAAGATGGCCAGTGAACAATTTGGTACAGCCAAGTGTCCAAAACGAAAGAGTAAGAGCCGTTCTCGAAGCAAGGGCAGCAAGTCCAAGAGCAAGGGCAAGAAAAAGGGCAGCAAGTCCAAGAGCAAAGGAAAGAAGAAGGGCAGCAAGTCCAAGAGCAAAGGAAAGAAGAAGGGCAGCAAGTCCAAGAGCAAGGGCAAAAAGAAGGGTAGCAAGTCCAAGAGCAAGGGTAAGAAGAAGGGCAGCAAGTCCAAGAGCAAGGGGGGCAGTAAATCCAAAAGCAAAGGTGGACGCAAACGCAACACTTGGTCGAAATGTCTAAGCAAGGTCAAGAAGGCACATCCTGAAATGTCTATCTCAGAGGCTCGAAAAGAAGCAACAAAGATGTACGGCACCAAGGATTGCCCCAAATCGAAGTCCAAAAGCAAATCGAAATCCAAAGGCAAGAAGAAGAAGGGTGGATCAAAAGGCAAGAAGAGTAAGAAGTGATCACTCTTTTCGCTGAAATGGCTCTCGGAAAAAAAACTTATTAGGCGTGCAAACACACAGTTCTTTTGTTTTCAAGATTAAACGAATTTTTCAAAACCGTTTCTTTTGTCACTCGCATGGTGGAGGGGGATTTGAAAAAAAAAATTAATTATAAAACGGTTGGTGTACACCAACAAAACACAAAAAAAAACTTTTTTTATTTTGACAAAATGTCAAACAAATTTGCTTTGACCACCGTGTGTTACAATTCACGATTCACATTACCACTTGTGATTGATGATTTTTTAACACAAACCTCTTTGCCAGAGAACACTTCTTGGTATGTGTTATTGCAAAACTGCAGTGACGAATTCTGCAATAAAATCGTTGACTTGTGCAAAAAACGTGTTCGCCTCGTCTTAGTGCGTTTTGAAGACAATCTTGGTTTGTCAAAGGCTATGAGTTATGTGATAGCCTTAACCAAAAATTTCGAATATGTGCTCAACATTGAAGACGATTGGATTCTATTGCATACGCATGTCCCAAACAAGAATTGGTTGAAAGACTGTATGGAATTCATGGAATTAAACACGCATGTGTCTACTCTTGCATTGCGTGCGTACAATACCGATGCTGAAAAGTACCAATATGGGTGGACACGTACGATTCCTTATCGGTGCCATGAGCACAAAGACAACTTTAATTACCAAGCAAAAATGAGCGAGTCGAAAGTGATCGAGTTCAAGGAAGGACTGACCTTTCGCGAGATTCCGCATTTTTTATTTACATTCAATCCGTGCCTCGTTCGCAATGCAGATTATCACAAAACAGCCTATCCGTTGCCTGTATTTGCACTAGACCAGAAAAAAGAATCCCATAGTGCAGATTGGGGATCATGTGAAGCGCTGACCATGGAAAAGACGCGTCATCTTACAACGTATTATTTGAATCAAGGTCTGCTGGGACATGCGGAAGACTGGTTTGCTCTGATTCGCTAACATTTTTTCTATTGCGATGGATATGTCCTGCCACACAAAATACGTCGCCATCGCATTCATTTGGTTGGAATGTATGTGCACACAATGCAACTTCCAATCGATTTTTTTCACTGAGTGAGCGTAATAAATTTTGAGCTACACCAAGATTTGTTTTAGGAGGAAGATTCAATGCAACTGTAATACATCCATTGTCTTTTTGTTCTACGGATACAACACTTTGAAAGAGTGTGCGTGTATTTGCATCCGTTTTATCCTCAACATCAGGCACGTCAAAGTAACTACGTGCCAAAGGACACTTGGATGATACGACACAGTTGCACTTGGTGCATCGCCATTGAATACTCATTTTTTTTTCAAGCCGATTTTGTATGCAAAGTGAGTGTAGTCGTGTTTTTTTCCATGGGTGGTAAACCGAGGGTGTTAAAATAAAATCGCACAAGCCCCGTCATAGAAGGATCCACGTTTGATATCGTCTGTAAAGTACTAGCAATTCTGTCACGTAATTCTTGGCTTAAGGCGGGAAACATGGCTTGATTATACAACAAAGTTTCCAAAGCCCACAACAAATTGTCATCGATTGTTTTTTGCCAACATGTTAGCTTTTCCCAGCTATCTTCTATAATATCGACACGTGGTTCTAAATTTAAATCCGTTGGACGAACGACATAACCATGTTCTGTTTCCAATATGTTATCATAATGCGGAAATCGGTCAAACGTTTGTTGCATTTTGTGTTGCATGTAAATGTCAAGGTCTGGTTTGGGAATACATTCAGAAACAGAAACAAGTTTGTAAGACGAGTACGTCATACTGTCAAGGTGGGGAATGGTGGATGGATTGTACATACCATATACCATTTGATAAACAATGACAGGTAATTGCTCTACATGTTCCGCATAATGCCAATACGTAATGCGATCCGTAAACCCATTTGTCAATTGTAACAAATTTGTCAAACACCACAAATACCCTTCTTCGTATTCTTTTAACGTAATATGTTCTGTCTCCGCATCCGATATGTTATAATAGAAATCGACCGCGAACGGTTTTAACGCATGCATGAGAATCGTATTTAAACAAACACATGCATAAGCTTGTAAATACCATGATTTATAAGGTGTTTTTTCGTCTCGTAATAATGTCTGAAATTCTCCGAATGTGCAATGTAAGAGATGCAAAACGGCAATCAATTCTTTGATTCCAATCGCCTCGTTATAACACACTTCCACTAACCAACAAGCAATCGCAATTAATTTCCGACTTGTGCTTTTTTTTCGAATTGGCAAAAAAGGAGGTGGTAACAATGTGTTTGTGTTCGGATAGCGACGTACAATAAGTTTTTCTGGTCCATAGAAGAGTAATGATTGCAAAGAAGGTCGTTCGTTTGGTGGCTTGAGAGCCAAAGGTGTTAACCACGGATCAAAACATGGTGGAGAATACAATCCTCCATAAGGAGGTACAACATGATCGAGAAATTCTTTGTAACTGGCAACGAGACAATATTCTTCGACTTTCACATTGTTATATTGTGCAGTGGAATAATACGGATCTTGATAATTGACAGCAGTTGTCCGACCTGTTACGTAATATTCGTTGCTGGTATGTAAAACAGCACGCTGCATACGACCAAGATCTATCAGCATACATTTGCCTTTGTAACATACCATATTTTGAGGTGTCACATCTCCATGTACAAATCCATTGGAATGTAAAAAACTCAAGGCAGCCATGCTATCTGAAACCACACGTGCTATGTTAATTAAATTCCGATGAAGTGCTCGTTTTATTGGAGTACCACGCTTCATTGCCATATAAGCTTTTCGGCCATTGATACAGTATGCTTTTGGTCGCAATATACATGGATGCGAAATGACCGCACACGCAGCAAGTTCAGAGACAAATCCACCATCTCCTTCGTTAAGAATGTCTTCAAAACATTTGATCACGTAATGACCATCATCTGTTGCATAGACTTTCGCAAACGCACCATTTCCCAGTTGTATTGCAGTAAGTTTGTATTTTTGAAAAAAAGCCTCCGGAGTCAAACATGGTATACCAATAATGTTGTTGCATTTCTCTTTGCGATCCATTTTTCTTAAAGCATGGACTTGGTCCTTTTCAAAAACACAAACTCAAACTCTCTCTTTTTTTCCAAGACTACTTTTTTTCTTTTTTTTTTCAAATTAAACACGTGTGTTTTTTTTTAACGAAAATGATAAGGACTTGCTGTACAACACCACAACAAATCAACTTTTTGGGGATTTTCGAAAAAAAAATCTTCCAAGCACGAGAAAGACCAAACGTGATATTTGTTTTTTTGCGAGGATGCAAAAAAAAGATGCGAATTAACGACGAAGGTGAATAAAAAGAAAAAAAAGGGGAGAGCGAGAGAGGAGTTAAGAGATCTTTTCGTGCTTGGAAACTTTTGAATAACTATGTCTGAATTGATGAATATCTTTCCAGCGATGTTGTCCGATAATGAAGATACAGAAACTTGCAATGCATCATGGTTTCCATCTTCTATCGGCACAGAAGATGATATGTGTTCCTTTACTAATGTGCAAGTGGTGGACTCTTGTTCAGAGAGCAGTTTTGGTGATATGCTGCTACAATTACCTCAACATGAAACTGAATTTTGGATGCCATCTTCCACTACCACAGTAATAACATCGTCACCCATGGTATTGGCTTCACCACTTTCAAATAGGCGAGACGAAGTGCAACAACAACAGCCTCGAAAAAAACCATCGTCTCGTAAACGTGAACGACCTGTGGCGGTAGTGGAAACAGAAAAGGAAGAACCAATACCCGATGCAACAACAAGTGATATCGTGTATGTGAAATCTCAACCTCGCAAAAAACAAGAACCAATTTCGAAGAAAGCAGCTCAAATATTCAAACAACGAGAACTGAAAACAATGTTCGAGAAGCACATTCCGATTTTAACATTACGACCTTTTTTTAAAGACGTTGATCACGCTCTTTTTGGTTGTTTGCCAAATCTTGTTGTGCTTTGGATATTTAAGATGGCTAATGATTCGATGCTGTCACACCCAGTATTTACATCATCGATACATGACTTTATTGGACAAAGCACGAAAGTCGATGTTGCACACCAAACGTCGAAGCACAATAGCAAGAACTGGTATTTTCGGTTATTGATGTTGGACAAAGAACAAAGCAATATCGTTTCTTGCTACTTCAACAAACAAACTCGAAGTTGTTATATCGTAGACATTGTCGAACGTGATAAGTTGAATCGAAACTCAAAAAATCAACTTCACGACAAAGTTCAACATGCATTACAGACCAAAAAACAAATTCACGTTCACTTGCGTGAATTTGCGTTATTGAACACGATTGCCTGTTGCAAATACTTTCCTACCTTTCAGCCTTCTTTGGTGTGTCGAAAGAAATTGTGGCATGCAATTGTATTTGCAATGATGATTTCATGCGATTCAAAAGAAGAAGACTTTCCTGACCCAACGTTGGCGATGCAACCTATCACGATGCAAAAAGACGCAACAATAAGTGCATTGGTGCTTTTATTTGCACAATCACTTTTGTACCATGCAATCGACAATCGTCAAGAAGTAGAATCTATGTTGCAAAAGCAGTTTCCACGACAAATGAAACACCACGATGCACTATTCAATGGTTTGCAGAAACAACGTTCGACAAAACCGAGTGTACCATCCAAACGGCTTTGTGGCAACCGCATTGGTAAATTCAAAGGTCGTCAAACGGAAGGTACTTTCTGCATAGTTGTAAACAGTGAAATCGGATTTCATGTCGAATATCAACAATTGTTGACCACGTCGTTATTCGAGTTATTGTTTCGTGCGTCCCAACAACCCAACGAATCGGAATTTGATTTTTCGGATTTAAGTGAGAAATTGCCAATGGTATTTGGTACAAGCACAAACGAACGCATCCATAGCACGTTTCAGATAACTACTGCATACATGAGCTCGCGTGATCCCTGTGTCTGTTTCGCGCCTGTTATGCATATGCTATGGCCAAAGATTGACGATCCGGCTCACTTGGTGGCACTCAATGGTAAAAAGTGGAAATTGGAATTTGATATTCACGCCATTGCTTGCAAAGACGCATCAGTCATGGAACGATTCCTGCAAGCGACAAATTACACACCTCGTACGTTACGCGATTCACCACTTTGTAATTGGGTCAGTGTTGTAGATGAACAACAACAACCATATGGCATCTATTACCAAGATCCTCATTGCACATTAACGAATGCAACTCAGTGGTTAAATCGTATACCAGGAATGAAGGTTACAACGTTTCAAAAACCGATTGTATTATGTCCGACGAAATTCGGATCTATCAAAATGATTCAATTTATTCGCGATCCATTTCATGAAGTATGGTTTGGATCTCGCACTCAAGGAATTGCCATACGTCGGCATTATCGCAAAGGCAAAATGCATATTCGCACTTTTTCGTCCATGGATCAGTTTTTAAGGGAGGTGTCGGATGCTGGAATGCGTTTGTTTTTACCGTGCGAGAATGTGCAACAACCATGTCGACTTTCGCGTAATACGTCATTGAAAGTATGGAACTTGAAATATTTGCGTGGGTATATTGCGCAACGTAATGTAGCCTCACAACTTATTGTCGTGGACGATCTTGGACCAACTCGCCGTGTGATTATCGGCCATGAACCACAACCATGTTGGTACGATTGTGCTTTTTGCGTCACAGCCCAAAATAATATGCAATGGACAAACAATTTATTGGCGCAATCAAGTACCCCCCAAGCCTTTTGTGAAGACCAAAAAAACAAACTTCCAACACGATGCAGTTTGTTATATGGATCACCTCTTGTTGTGCGTGAAGAAGAATGTCCAATGGAAACGATACACGCAAAAATTGCGTCTCACATGGAATCCGAACCGCATACATTGGTTACATTAAGCGCTCTTCGTAATGATCGAATACGATACATGTCTTGCTTTGCGGAGCTACAAAAGACTGTGTTTGATTACTGCTGTCAATACGCAACACGTTGTGGAGTGACAGCACTTCAGATGCATTCTTCTCAATCCATCTCTGCACACATTCCTAAAAATTGTTCTTGTTGCCGAACGCCAGATGTCTGTTTCACAGCGCTTTGCAGTGTATTGGGTGTTATTCAAAGTCGCAAGCGAGTACGTTTTATTTCTACCGATTGCAAAGATATTCAAGGCAAGCTTGTGCAACTAGATACAAAACACTTTGATATTGGCATTCGTTGCAAACACGATTGGACGTCTGGACTTGATATTGGGTTTGATTTAACTGTTGGTACGCACGTGCAACCGGATGTGTTTATTTGCAGAAAACTTCCCAACGCATCCCCTTACGTGGTATCACCTCATGCATCTTCAATGATCACGACGGTGTTAACCATTGTTTGAAATAAAAACAACAAAAAGATCCTGGCGACAACAAAACAAAACAAAAACTAAAAGAAACAAAAGGATTTTTTTTTCGTCATCGAGAATCAAAGAGATGGCTCAAATTGAATATCGCATTGACAAGGTGAAAGCTAGTTTAGCAAAAGAAGCCGTTGATGAAAAACGTGACATTCAACTTGGAGATCGGGTTGATAAAGCATTTGATCAAGAATTGCAAGATACGTCTGCACGTTTAACCGCAGTAACACGTGCATTGAATGATGCGATTGGTAAAAATCAACCATTCTTGCTTCCTGCGCTTGCCGACGAACAACGAACATTACTTGCACATGCGCAACGAATGGAAGAATTGAAAACTAATTTTGTTCGTGAACAGTTAGCATTGAGACAAAAAGCCGCCGACCCAAACCAAGCACAATGGGCTATAAAACAGCAACGATTTTTGGCCCAAGAACAAGAACGCAAAGACTCCCGAGCCAAGATTGCTGCTTTGAATGATCTTGTCATTCATTACGATGCAAATGTAAAGCAAGGTAAATCAATCTTGCCCATTAACACCGTCATTACTGAATCACAACAGACAACTTCCAATTTGGCTGCATCAATTTACCAACGAGATGTTACGCCGAATCCAGTGCAACGCTTTGTCAATACGGCAACCTTTTTTCAATTGCAGCTCAAAACAATTCAAGAAGAACTTGCGACTCAAAAAGAACTTGGTTCGCCAGGTGATTCGATCATATTGGTTTCTCCTTTTCGCTCCGATTATTTGAATCAACTCGAAACCAAAATTCAAAGCGCTGTGGATATGTACACGCAACTCACGACAGAAACAATGGACCCAGATGCGAGAAATATTGTTAAGAATTCTCTCAAACTTCAGTTAGAAGAGGCGTTACTCATTTTGAATAGTGATGAGTTACAACGTTTTACAGCTCAAAAAAATTTCGGTACGTTGCCGGAATCACCTTCTTCGTCTTCAATGCCTTTGATAAGCAATGAACCACTGTCGATACAAATCCCCAAATTGATTGCTCAACTTCGTGTGAGTTGCGACAAGTATGATGTTGCGCTTTATGTGTTCGCTCACATTGATCAAGCCATGGAATTGCGAAGATGGTGTGCTCAGTTACAAATGTGGGCTGTAGCTACAGGTGTGGATTCGTCTCTCATCACAAAGTGCAAATGGGATATCATGGATGCAGTCGCGTTGCGTGATGATGCGTACAAAATTGCAACTGCGTGGCAGGCGACACGAAATCAACAACTTGGTATACTTGACAAGCTAATTGCCAATTATCTCGTTGCAGTGCAATCACATCTGCAATCCAAATTACCACAAACGATTGACGCTTTGAACCAAGTAGCCATGCTTATCGAAAGTGAAAATGCAAATGCATGCGATGCAAACAATATTTTGCAAGCACTTGTCCAATATTGGCAAACATGGTGTGCATTGGCTGTCAATACGTTGGGTTGGATCCACGTTGCTGAGATTTTTGAAGTCGATATGCCAACTCTATTGGAATTTGTCAAAAATTTGGCCGTTGCAATCGGACGATTGACATCTATTTCCTTATGCAACAAAGACAAGGGGCAATTGACAACTATTGGAGAAGTGACACAAACACTTAAAAATTATGAGCAACAAGTTGGTACATTTCGTGTTACAAACCTCGCTCAAGATTACATTGATTCGGTTCAAG
>Ga0134122_10000777_pt1 | contig 22249 bp, 20 predicted proteins | sample KB302_FD_96461 | JGI IMG/M metagenome (GOLD analysis project Ga0134122, IMG submission 96461) | Terrestrial soil microbial communities without Nitrogen fertilizer from Kellogg Biological Station, Michigan, USA - KB3-0-2 | ecosystem: Environmental > Terrestrial > Soil > Unclassified ... | reverse complement strand
TTGCAGCGACTGGTCGAGGACTACTACCGCATAGTCCCCATCGACGCGGAGCAGCCGCGTCCCGACCTGTACCCGCCCGGATATCGCCGCTTGTTCGCTCGGCGATTCTTTGCGCTGGCACGTGGCTTGTCGAGCTGGCGCTATCTGATTGCGAGCTGCCGCCGCTCCGTCCGGCCGCCGTATCCGAAGGACGGCGACGGATACAACGGTGTCGTCTTTGCCCGTCTCGCTCCCGCGGAATCGGCGCGGCTCGCAGCCACGGCGCGATCCTGGGGAACGACGCAGAACGACATTTTTCTCGCGATCATGCTCAAGACCTTGTCGCCTCAGGTGGCGGAGCGCCGGCAGGCCAAGCGGCGCCGCGACCTGGCCGTCGGATCGATCGTCAACGTGCGGCGTGATTTCGGCCCCCGGGCCGCCGGCGGCTTCGCGCCGCTGCTCGGGTCGTTTCGCGTCGCACACCCGGTGCCCGATGACATGCCGGTTTCGGAGCTCGCCCGGTTCGTCTGCGGCGAAACCAGCCGGATCAAGCGGCGCAAGCTCTACCTGCAGACCTTGCTGGCGATCGGCTTCTCCGGCCTGCAATGGCGCTTTCTTTCCAACCAGGAGCGGCAGGCCTTCCACGCCAAAAACTACGCCGTATGGGCGGGGGTCACCCCGCTGCAGCTCAATGCCTTGTGGCCGGAGGCCAACTCGTATCCGTTTCGCGTAGGCTATGTCCGTGCCGTGTCGACGGGCCCGCTTTCGCCGCTCGTCCTGGCACTGACAACGCTGGGCGATGTCGTCGAGGTCGCTTTATCATTCCGCAGGGCGGCAATCGATCGCCGTCGCGCGGAGGGTTTGCTGAGCGACATCCTTCAGCACATCAGGAGCATTGCGCCATGATGACGCCGTGCCGGGCGGCAGGATTCTTGATCGCAACCGCCTTGGTGCTGACCTTGCCCGGATGCGCGACGGCTCCGCTCGAGCGCCCGGCCGAGGATCTGCGCGCCGTCACACCAGGCAGCGTGCTGCGCTCGTTGACGATCGATCCCGCGGTCGAAGCGAGAATTCTCGCGCTCGATCCGAACCACATCAGCGACGACGATGTGCGCAATGCGCTTGCCAGGGGGCCGACGCCGCGCATCTTCGCCATCCACGGCGGCGTCTACGGGGTCTATCTGCTGATGGAATCGTTTGGGCGCTTTGTCACCGGCATGGGTTATCCGGAGCCGATGATCCGCGACGCCGGCGACGGCGCCTACTCGCGCAGCCCCTACGAAGACAGCGCGCAGCAGGCGGGGGAAATCGCGTGGTATTACGAGCACGAAGGCGTGCGCCCGATGCTGGTCGGTCACAGTCAGGGCGGCATCCAGGTGGTCAAGATCCTGCACGAGCTCGCCGGAACCTTCGGCGCGGAGCGGCGCGTGTTCAATCCGCTGACCAGGCAGTTCGAGGAACGAACGACCATCGTCGACCCGCTGACCGGGCGCGAACGGCCGGTCGTCGGCATATCAGTCTCCGACGCATCGGTCGTGGGTACCGGCGGCTGGGCGCTTGCGTTGCCGGTGCACTGGAAGGTGGTACCCACCATTCGATCGATTCCCGACACCGTCGACGAGTTCACCGGCTATCGGATCGGGCTGGATCTCTTCGCATGGGATGCGCCGGGCTTGGAAAACGTAAAGACTTTTCACCCCTACGGCAAGGCGATCGTGCGCAATGTCACGCTGCCGGCCGAGTATTCGCACGTCTTCGTCCCGGATACGGCGCAACTCGCCCTGTCGGCGCCGATGCGGGCGTGGATCAACGCGTTCGATCCCGACAATATCGCGGGGCTCGCGCCGCTGCCGGACGGAAACGCGAACAACGTGATGTGGGCCGCCGACATCTGGCACAGCATCAAGAAGCACTGGTGCCTCGAGGCGCAGCGTTTGCTGCGCGCGCCGCGCCCGGCTTCGGGCCGGTAGGGCGATCGCACCGGCGAGGCTCCGGCGCGCCAGCGAGCCTTTTACCCCTGCGTGTCTCCGGTTCCCGCGGGCGTCGAGGTTGCTCGGCAGAGCGAAGCAGGCGATAATTATCGATTGTCCCGGGGCATGGCGCGGGAGGGCGTGCCCGCCTTCGCCCGCCTTTGCGTAACCCCGGCCGCCTTTGCCGGAATCCACGACAACCGACTGCCTCCCGATGTCAGGCCCCCTTGCCGGAAAGGTTGCGCTCGTCACGGGCGCCTCGCGCGGTATCGGCCGCGCGATCGCGACCAAGCTCGCCGCCGGCGGCTGCGATATCGCGGTCAATTACTACAACAGCCACGACGAAGCCGAGACGCTTTGCGCGGCCTTGCGCGCCACCGGCCGCCGGGCGCACGCGTTCCAGGCCAGCGTCGGCCTGCCCGAAAGCGTCGACGAGATGTTCGCCGCCATCGCCACCCATTTCGACCGCATCGACATCGTCGTCAGCAATGCCGCCAGCGGCGTGCTCAAACCGGCGATGGCGATGTCGCTCAAGCACTGGCGCTGGTGCCTGGAGACCAACGCCTTCGCGCTGGCGCTGCTGGCACAGCACGCGGTGCCGCAAATGCACGAAGGCGGGCGCATCATCGCGATGTCGAGCCTGGGCGCCTCGCGTGCGATGCCCGACTACGGTTTCATCGGTGCATCGAAAGCCGCACTGGAGTCGCTGGTGCGCACGCTGGCGCAGGAGCTCGGGCCGAAGAACATCCGGGTCAACGCCGTCAGCGCCGGCGTCGTCGATACCGAGGCGTTGATCCACTTCCCGAATCGCGAGGAGCTGCTGGCAAATTTCGCGCAACGGACGCCCGCCGGGCCGGTGCTGACGCCGGAGGACGTGGCCGGCGCCGTCTATCTGCTGTGCCTGCCCGAGGCGGCGATGATCACCGGTCATACGCTGGTCGTCGATGGCGGATTCTGCATCTCGGGATGACGGCGATGAAAATCGATTCCGGCCTGTCCGGCAAAGTCGCGATCGTCACCGGCGGCAGCCGCGGCATCGGCCGCGCGATCGTCGAGCTTCTCGCGGACGAAGGCGCCGATGTCACGTTCTTCTATCGCGACAACGCGCAGGCCGCGGCGGACGTCGTCGCTGCCGGCGGCGAGTCGGGCAGGGCAATCGGCGCCGAGCAGGTCGACGTCTGCGACGCCAGGGCCTGCACCGACGCCGTCGAGCGGATTGCCGCGCGCACCGAGCGCATCGACATCCTGGTCAACAACGCGGGGATCATCCGGGACAATCAGCTTGCGGCCCTCGACGACGACGACATCCGCGTCGTCCTCGACACCAACATCGGCGGCGTGTTCAATATCACCCGGGCCGTGATTCCGCACATGATCGTGCAGCGCTCGGGCAAGATCATCAACCTTTCCTCGGTCAGCGCCGAGAAAGGCGGCCGTGGCCAGACCAACTACGCGGCGAGCAAGGGCGCGATCAACGCCTTCACCCGCTCATTGGCGGTCGAGCTTGCGCCGCGGAAGATTACGGTCAACGCCGTCGCACCCGGCGTGATCGAAACCGAAATGTCTCAGGACGTGCGTGATCTCGCCGGCGACCAGGTGAAATCGCGCATCCTGCTCAAGCGTTACGGCAAGCCCGAGGAAGTCGCGTATGCGGTCTGGTTTCTGGCCTCGCGCTACGCCGACTACATGACTGGACAGGTCGTCGCCGTCGACGGCGGCTTCAAAATGGAGTGAACAGCATGGCGCAAAATGAGATAAGCAAGGAAGAAATCCTGGCGGTGTATCCGAAGGTCGCCGAGACGATGGCCGATGCGCTCGGTTGTGACGTCGAAGACGTCAAGCTCGACGTGTCGCTGATCGAGGGGCTCGACGCCGAATCGATCGATTTTCTCGACATGGTGTTCCGCCTCGAGCGAGCGTTCAAGATCAAGATTCCGCGCGGCAAGATCGTCGAGAACGCGCGCGGCGACCTGCCGGAAGCCGAGTTCGAGCAGAAAGGCATCGTCACCGAAAAGGGGCTGGCGCAGCTCAAATCGTATCTGTCCGAGATTCCCCCCGAGCGATTCAAGACGCCGATGAAGGTGGCCGATATTCCGCGCCTGTTCACGCCGGAGACGTTCTGCAAGCTGGTGATCAGCGCACAGCGCGAAGCCCAGGCCGCGACCTGACAGGGCGACGAACCGCCGCATGAGCGATCATTTCGCCGCATTCTCCTTTGTCGACCGGATCACCGAATTCGCGTCCGGAACGCATGCCCGCGGGTGGTACGCGGTGCCGCGCGACATCGCCGAGTTTCCGTCGTGCCTGGTCGCTGAAGCCGTCGGACAGCTCGCGGCCTGGGTTGCGATGGACAAGCTCGGGTACCGCGGACGGCCGGTTGCGGCGCTAGCGACTGAAACCTTGTTCGAGGGCAGCGTCACGCCCGGCGATCTGCTGGAACTCGACGTCGCCATCGACGATTGCGACGACGAAATCATCGCCTACGGCGGCTGGGCGAAGGTCAACGGCAGGCGGGTCATCGAGCTCAGGCACTGCCTGGGTCCGATGCTGCCGGTCGAGGAGCTCGATTCGCCGGACGCATTGCGCGAGCGCTTCGCGCTGCTGCGCGGGCGAGGTGCGGCCGCCGGCGGCTTTCGCGGGGTGGCGCCGGTGCCTCTCACCGTCGATGCCCGCGTCCCGGCCAAGTCACTGCACGCCACGCTGATGGTGCCCGAGCATGCAGCGTTCTTCGGCGATCATTTTCCCCGCCGTCCTGTGTTTCCGGCGACCCTGCTGCTCGATCTGCAAATGAGGCTTGCCATCGAGCTCGCCAATTCGCTCGCCGGGTCGCGAGGCGCCGCGGCGATGACGCCCTCGCGCATGACCAACGTCAAGATGCGCACGTTCATCACGCCGGGTCAGCAAGTCGGCATCAACGTCGAGCTGCTGCCGGCACCCGATGACGCCGCGACCGCAAGGATCGCGTTGAGCGCCCATGTCGGCGATCGCGCCGTGGCGACGGCGCGTGTCGAACTGGTCGACCGGGTGCTCGCATGAGCCGGCGGCGCAGAGTCGCGATCACGGGGATCGGGCTGGTCACGCCGGTGGGCAACGATGTATCAACGACGTGGACTGCGCTGCTCGAGGGCCGCAGCGGCGTGGCGCCGATCAGCATTTTCGACGCCAGCGGCTTTTCGACGCGGATCGCCGCCGAGGTCAAGGATTTCGACGCGGCCGCGCTCGGCGCCGACCGCAAGCTGCTCAAGTTCGCCAATCGCTCGCATCGCTTCGCCCTCGGCGCCGCCGAGCAGGCGATCCGCGACGCGGGCATTGCGCCGACGGCGGCGACTGCGACGCGTTGGGGCTGCTCGGTCGGGACCGGCATGATGGGGGTCGCGTACGAGGATCTTTCCGCCGTACAGCGGCATTCGGCGGCCGACGGCGAGTTGCATGCCGACCAGCTGGTCGACGATCCCACGGCGACCGACCCGATCGTTTTCTGCCGAAGCCAGTCGACGGCGGGACTCGCTTTGCTGACCCGGCGCTTCGGCATCCACGGATACGCAACCTCGGTTCATACCGCCTGCGCATCGGGCGGCCAGGCGATCGGCACCGCGCTCAAACTGATCCGGCGCGGCAGCGTCGACTACGCGCTTGCCGGCGGATTCGATTCGATGATCAGCCCGGTAGGACTGGGCGGCTTCTGCCTGCTGTCGGCGGTATCGGCCGACAACGACGAGCCGCAGCGCGCGAGCCGCCCGTTCGACGCAACGCGCAACGGGTTCGTGCTTGGCGAAGGGGCGGGCTTTGTTGTGCTCGAGGAATGGGAAGCGGCGCGCCGGCGCGGTGCCCACATTTACGCCGAGCTTGCCGGAGATGGCAATTCGCTGTCTTCGTATCGCATCACCGATTCGCCGCCGGACGGAGACGGCCCGATCCAGTCGATGCGCGCAGCCCTTGCCGACGCCGGCGCCGCGCCCGAGGACGTCGACTACATCAATGCGCACGGCACATCGACCTACATGAACGACAGGAGCGAGAGCGCCGCGATCCACACGGTGTTCGGGGACAAGGCCGCCGACGTCGCTGTCAGCTCGACTAAGAGCTCGATGGGCCACCTGATCGCCGCCGCGGGCGCTGTCGAGGTTGTGGTGTGCGCGCTGGCGATTCGACACGGCGAGCTGCCGATCAATGCCAACCTGCGCGAGCGCGACCCGGACTGCGACCTGAATCTGGTCATCGCGCCGACGCAGCGGCGCGTACGGATGACCTTGTCCAACTCGTTCGGATTCGGCGGCTCGAACAGCTGCGTCGCGCTGCGCCATCCGGACGAAGTGACCGAAGCCGCGTAAAGCATGCCGCGCCCCAGAATTCTGATCACCGGTACCGGCGCGGTGTGCGCGTCCGGCATGGACCCTGGTGCGGTGCTGGCGGCGGTGGGCGAAGGACGTTCTGCCATCGGGCCGATCACCCAATGGGATACGACTGGCTGGCCGGTGCGTGTCGCCGCCGAAATGACGGACTTCAATCCGCGCGCGCTGGTCGAGGACCGCAAGCTGCACAAGCTGATCCGGCGCAGCGACATGTTCGGGCTGTATGCGGGAAGCCAGGCAATCGACGCGGCCGGATTCATGTCGGCGCGCGATGGCGCCGATGGCGCAGCCGCGGCGGCGTTCAACGATCGCAGCGGACTCTACGTCGGGTCCGGCGGCGGCGCGTACATGTCGCAGTACGAATACTTTCCGCTGATGAGCGAGGCCGGCGGCGCGCTTCCTGCGTTCGGCCGTGACCTCGGCAACGAGGTCAATCCGATGTGGCTGTTGCGCACACTGCCGAACAATGTGCTCTGCCATATCGGCATCAAATACGGACTCAAGGGCAGCAACGCCTGCATCACCAACCACGGCGCCGGCGGCCCGCTGGCGGTCATCGAAGCGGCCGAAGCGCTGCGTCAGGGAGAAGCCGACCGCGCCGTCGCCATCGGGCACGATGCGCCGATCGAGCCCCAGATGCTGCTCTACTACCAGCAGTGCGGCTTGCTTGCGCGCGACACCATCCGCCCGTTCGACGTGCGGCGCAGCGGCAGCGTATTCGGCGAGGGTGCGGGCGCGCTCGCGCTCGAGACCGAGGACGCCGCGCAAAAGCGCAACGCCCTCGCGCTGGGTGAGGTGCTCGGCGGCGGCTATGCAGCCGAAGGCGAGGGACTGCTCGCAATTCGCGAGGACGGCGACGGCCTTTGTCGCGCGATCACGCAGGCGCTGGCCGAAGCCGGGCTCGCGCCGGCGGATATCGGCATGATCGTCGCCCACGGCAACGGCACGCCGCTGTCGGACGCCTCCGAGGCGGCGGCGCTGCGCGGCGTGTTCGGCACCGGAGACGCGGCGCCCCCGGTCACGGCATTCAAGTGGGCGACCGGACATCTTATCGCCGCGGCCGGCATCACGGAGACGGTGATCGCGCTGGCCGCGTTGCGCGAGCGCATCGTCCCGGGCATCGCCACGCTGACCTCGCTCGATCCTGATTGCGACGGCCTGCGAGTGTCCTCCGCGCCTCAGGTTCCGCGCGGCGACACGGCACTGATTCTATGCCGCGGCTTCGCCGGGACCAACGCCGCACTGATCATTCGCGCGCTGCACTGATCGGATGGCGGGCTCCGCCGACCCGTTCCTGGCACAGCGCGGGCAGCCGACGCGCTGCGGCATCGACAGCGTCGAAATCGCGCGCATCGAGCGCCTGTTGCGCGAGACGCCGGCGGAAGACCTGATCCGCTATTTTTCGTTGCAGGAGCTAGCCGACAGCGGCGACGGACCGGGCCGGGCGGCAAGCCTGGCGGCGCGCTTTGCCGCCAAGGAGGCCTGCGCCAAGCTCTTTCCGCGCGAGCTCGCGCTGGCCGAGATCGAACCCGCCGATTTTTCAATCGAGCGCGATGCCTACGGCGCGCCGCAGGTCGTCTGCAGCGCCGGGGCGGAGCTCGTGCTCGGCCGGCAGCGATTGCGGGCGATCGCAGTGTCGCTGACGCACGATCGAGTAAGCGCATCCGCGGTCGCGCTGGCGCTTCCGGCGCAAGCCGATGCACCGCTGGCGGGCCGACTGATCTACCGCCTGTTTCCGCTGCGCCGCCGTGTCATCCTGGAAAATCTCCGCCGTGTGTTCGGCGCGGCGGTCCCCGAAGCCGAGATCGTCGGGCTGGCGCAGGCGCATTACGCGCATCTGTGGCGGCTCGCCGGCGAGTTTGTCCGGTTTCGCTGGCTGTCGGAGGAAAAGAAGTCGGCGCTCATCCGCGTTGACAATGTCGACCCGCTGGCGCGTGCACTCGAGCGGGGCAAGGGGGCACTGATCCTTACCGGACACTTCGGCAATTTCGAGGTGGCGACGATCGCGGGTCTGCGCCATTTTCCGCACATGCGGGGGCGCTTTCATTTCATCCGCCGCGCGATTCGGCCGCGTTGGCTCGACGCGCTGGTGAACCGGCGATTCCGGCAGGGGGGCTTTGGCGTGCTGGGCAAACGGGGATCGCTCGATGCGATTCTCGAGCGCCTGGAAGCAGGCGACCTGGTCGTGTTCCCGTTCGATCAGCATGCCTCGCCGCCCGACGGCATCGCGGTCGACTTTTTTGGCCATCCGGCGGGAACGTTCAAGAGTCTTGCGATCATGGCGCTCGCAACCGGTGCGCCGGTCGTGCCGGCATCGAGCTGGCGCGAGCACGACGGTTCGCATGTGCTGCGGTTCGAGGAACCGCTGCCGCTGATCGAATGCGACAAGGTCAGCGAGGAAATCCGGCGCAACACCCGTGCGTACAACGCGACGCTCGAAGTACTGGTGCTACGCCATCCCGAGCAGTGGTTCTGGGTGCACCGGCGCTGGAAGCTCGCGCCGGCGCCCGGGGGCCGAGAGGGTCAGGCCGACCAGGCGCTATAATGTCGGCCACCACCGATGATCGACGATGATCGCGCATCTGCCCAACCTGCTGGCGCCGAAGTTTTTCATCCTGTACGGCTTCATCGCTTCGGCGATGTACATCCATTATCGCGGCCACATCCGGCATCGGTTCTATCGGCAGCTGACCGATCATTCGACGTTCATGGCGCCGTACAACATGTTGATGTACATGTTCTCGGCGGTGCCGAACCGGCCGTACGTCGACGTCAAGCTTTTCCCCGAGTTGAAGCCGCTCTCCGACAATTGGCAGCTGCTGCGCGAGGAAGCCCTGCAGCTGTTCGACGAGGGCCACATCCGCGCCGCGGCGAAATACAACGACCTGGGCTTCAATTCTTTTTTCAAGCGCGGCTGGAAGCGGTTCTACGTCAAATGGTACGACGAGCCGCTGGATTCGGCGAAGACGCTGTGCCCGAAGACGGTCGCGCTGGTGCAGTCGATCCCGTCGATCAACGCGGCGATGTTCGCGTTGCTGCCTCCCGGCGGCAACCTGGGGAAGCACCGCGATCCGTTTGCCGGCTCGCTGCGTTATCACCTGGGCCTGTCGACGCCGAACTCGGACAACTGCCGTATTTTCGTCGACGGCGAGCCCTATAGCTGGCGCGATGGCGAGGCGGTGATCTTCGACGAGACCTTCATCCACTGGGCGGAGAACAAGACCGATACGCTGCGCGTGATCCTGTTCTGCGACGTCGAGCGGCCGCTGACCAGCCGCATCATGGCCACGATCAATCACTGGTACGAGGCGACGGTGATTCGCGCCAGCCAGACCGAGAATGTCGCAGGCGACCAGGTCGGCATGCTGAACAAGATCTTCGGCCTTGCCTACTACCTGCGCCTGCCCGGCAAGACGCTGAAGCGCAAGAGCAGGTTCGCCTACTACACCGTCAAATGGCTGCTGCTCGGCGTAATACTGGTCTGGATAGTTGCCTGATGTTCACTCGCGCGCTTTTCACGGCGGCTGTCCTGGCATTGACGCTGCTCGGTGCGGAGAGCAGCGCCCAGGAAGCGTATCCATCGAAGCCGATCACGCTGGTGGTTCCGTTTCCACCGGGAGGCGTCGCCGACATTGTCGCGCGGCCCGCGGCGGATGCTCTGGGACGCGTCCTGGGCGCCCCGGTCGTCATCGAGAACAAGGCCGGCGCCGGCGGCGGCATCGGCATGGCATACGTGGCCAAGGCGAAGCCCGATGGCTACACACTGCTCCTCGCGCTTTCGTCTATATCGATCCTGCCGGAGGCCGACAAGATCATCGGTCGTCCGCCGATGTACCAGCTCGATCAGCTCGTTCCGATCGCACGGCTCACGGCAGACCCGACGGTACTCGCTGTGCGCGCCGATAGCCCGTGGAAGACGCTGCAGGAATTCGTGGCCGACGCCAAAAAGCGGCCGGCTGCGATCAGCTATGGATCTTCGGGTAACTATGGAACGATGCACGTGCCGATGGAGATGTTCGCGGCCGACGCCGGCATCAAGATGCTGCATGTCCCCTATACAGGTGCCGGCCCCGCGGTCGTGGGGCTCCTCGGAGGCAACATCGATGCCGTCGCGTCGGGGCCCTCGACCGTGATCCAGCATGTCAAGGCGGGCACCGTGCGCGTGCTCGCATCGTGGGGCGACCACCGGCTCGCGTCGTTGCCGGACGTGCCCACCTTGTCGGAGTCCGGTTTCAACGCAGTGTTCTTCCAATGGTCGGGACTGTTCGCGCCGGCCGGGACGCCGGCGCCGGTGCTGGCGAAGCTTCGCGACGCTGCGCGGATCACGGCCTCGGACCCACGCTTCGTTGCCGCGCTGGCCACGGTCGAAACACCGGTGCAGTATCTCGACGCGCCCGAGCTGCAGCGCTTCTGGGACGCCGACGCACAGAAGCTCGGCGCCGTCGTTCGCCGCGTCGGCAAGCTCGATTGACCACCCGATCCGGCACGATGGTGCCGCGGCAACCATGAGCACGCCGGATTTCGGCGTGCCGATCGACCAGCGCCACTTCGAGGATTACGTCGTCGGCTCGACATACGAGTACGGGACGGCGGCCGTCGACGAGCGCGAAGCGGTCGCCTTCGCGCGGGCGTTCGATCCGCAGCCGATACATGTCGACCCGGTGGCCGCGGCGCACGGACCGTTCGGCGGGTTGATCGCGAGCGGCTGGCACACGGTGGCGCTGATGATGCGACTGTTCGTCGACAATTATCTGTCCAGTGTCGCAAGTCTCGCTTCGCCCGGCGTGGACGAGTTGCGCTGGCTGAAGCCGGTGCGGCCCGGTGACACGCTACGCATCCGGGTGACGGTCACCGAAGCCAGGCGCTCGCGGTCCAAGCCGGATCGCGGGGTCGTGCGAACGCTGATCGAAGTGCTGAATCAGCGCGGCGAGACGGTGCAGACGATGAACGCGATGAACCTGCTGCGCTGCCGTCGCTCCGGCTAGCCACGAGCATTCTGTGTAGGTCCCCGTCCTGCACGGCTCGCGCCACGGTCGGACAAGAGAAAAAGCATTCGGCCGATAGGCGGCCGCGCTGCGCATGCGCGAGACTTTCCCCCAGAAGAAGGGAGGCCGCGATGACCAAGATCAACAATACCAACACTTTCAGGCGTTGCCTGGGCTTGTCGGGTCTCAGCATTGTTGCGCTGGCCTTGGCCTCGTGCGCGACAACCTCCTATCCTCCGGCAGCGATAGACAGTCGCAACGAACTGCTGGCGGCGCATCTGGCCGCGACGAACGGGATCGAGATTACCGCCGAGTCGCGGCGCGCGATCGAGGACCGCATTCTTGCGCTCGATCCCGATCGGATCGGCGACGCCGACGTTCGCAACAGCCTCGCCGCCGGACCGACCCCGCGCATCGTCCTGGTCCACGGTGGCATTGCCGGCGTCTACCTGATGATGGAGTCGTTCGGCAAATTCCTGGTCGGCATGGGCTATCCGGAGGCGCGCATTCGCGACCCGCGCGACGGCGAGTGGTCGCAGAATCCCTACCGCAGCAGCGAGCGGCTGGCCGGCCAATTGGCATGGTATTACGAGCGGGACGGCATGCGACCGATGTTGATCGGCCATAGCCAGGGCGGCATGCAAACGGTGAAGGTCCTGCACGAGCTGGCGGGAGATTTTGGCGATCACGTCCCGGTATGGAATCCGGTGACCAACCAGTCGGAGAATCGCCAGACGATCCTGGATCCACTGACACGCGCCGAGCGGCCGGTCGTCGGCGTCAAGCTATCGTATGCGTCGGTCGTTGGCGCCGGGGGCCTGGAATTCTGGGCGGCGACCAGCTGGAGCCTCGCCGGACGTCTGAGAGCGATTCCGGACAGCGTCGAGGAATTTACAGGCTACTCGATCGCTGCCGATCCGATTGCGCTGACCCCGCCGTCCGGTGCGACTTCGTATGATCTCTACCGTCAGACCGGCAACGCAAAAGTGCACAACGTGAATCTTCCGATCGCGTACAGCCATGTGACCGTGCCGAACACCGACTACCTGGCCGACGAGCCGAGGAAGCGCGACTGGATTAACGCCTACACCGGCGGGAAGAACGTCGATGCGGCGACGATACCGGGCGGCGATGACTCGCACGTGCTTTGGGCGGCCGACGTCTGGCACAACATCAAGAAGCACTGGTGTCTGGAGGCGCAACGCCTGATCCGCGCCCAGCGCGCGAATGGCGAAGCGCGCGGCACCCAGTCCGCCCAGCGCTAGGACGCTGCTGCAGCGCCTCGCTGCCCGGAGGCTCGTTATCCGGGCATTTGTAAACTACCGCGCAATGTTCTAGAGTTGTGCGACGCGGCGCATTTTGGCGTCCGCGTACGCCATCATCCTCCCGGCTCGCTGCAGCCGCTGCGCATGATCCAGAAGAACTGGCCGTCCGGCCCGGAAATCGAGGTCAGCAACGGCATTCTCGGCGCGCTTCTCAAGACCGAATACCGGCGCCTGGCCGCCAAGATGGAGCGCGTCGAGTTGAAGCGCGGCGCCATCGTCTATCGAGCGAATCAGACGATCGGCCATGTCTATTTTCCCGAGGATACGGTCGTCGCGATGGTCGACACCCTCGACGACGGCCGCACTGTGGAGGTGGGTCTCGTCGGCCATGAGGGGATGGTGGGCATCAACATATTTCTCGGCACGATCGCCACGCCGGACAAGGCCGTCGTGCAGCTTCCGGGCTCCGCGCTACGCATGAGTTCGCGCGACCTTCGAGCGGCGGTCCGTTTCGGCAGCCCGCTGCAGCGCGTGCTGCTGCACTACACGCAAGTGGCTCTGGCCGTGATCAGCCAGTCGGTCGCGTGCTCGCAGCACCACCGGGTCGAGCAGCGGCTGGCGCGCTGGATATTGACGATGGACGAGTACGCCCAGCCGCATGAGCTCGTGATGTCGCACACCTCGATCGCTGCGATGCTTGGGGCGCGCCGCTCCGGAATCTCGATTGCGGCATCGCATCTCCAAGCTATGGGACTGATGCGCTACCGACGCGGACACATCGTGGTTCTGGACAGGAAGGGCCTGGAGCAGCAATCGTGCGAGTGCTACCGGTTCATCAAAAAACAGCACCAGAGCCTGCTCCGTCAGGTCCCGCGCCTGCTGTCACCAGCGTTGTCGTGAAGTACAGAAGCCCGCCAGGACAGGCGTAACAGTCCGCTGCTGCACAATAAGGGGCTCCCCCTCCCTGGGCTCGTACGCGTTCCCTCGCCGGCTTCACACAACGGGTGCTGGCGCTTGGCGCCAAGCGTATGCTGTCATCGACGCTTTCTGCGCCATCGGTTTGGGCGAATCGAGCTCGCCGGTTGATGCAGCGGCCGGGAGGAAGCAAAAAAAGGGGAGGGCAAATGGTTTCTCGGATCCTTGCGGTTCTCGCACTGCTTGCATTTTCCGCATCGGCAAGCGCTTTTACCGCGCGCACCGGGCACTGGTACAACCCCGCGGAGCAGGGCTCCGGCTACAACATCGATATTCAGGATGGCGTGCTGGTCGTCACGATTTTCAGCTACAAGCCGAACGGCGATTCGGAGTGGTACATATCGTCGGGGCCGATGTCGGGCAGTCAGTCGACGTACACCGGGTTGTTGCTCGCGGTGCGGGGAGGGCAGTGCATTTCATGCGCTTATACGGCCCCGTCGTCGACGATTACGAGCGGCTCCATCGTCATCACTTTCACCTCCGAGACGAGCGCGACCGTACTCCTGCCCGGCGGCCGGTTGACGACAATCCGGCCATTCAACTTCGGATTCGGAACCCCGCCGCAAGGACTGTTGGGCCAATGGGTTTACGTCGAGACGATCGGGGGCGTCGATTTTGCGGATCGGTACTATTTCACGAATATCCTTGGTGCGACCGCGGAAGGCAATGGCATAGTCAACGACTTCGACAAGTTTGCGTCGTGTGAACTGCAGGTCATCGGCGAGATTGCGGGGCTTGTGGTTTGCGGCCACTGGACCGACTCGACTTACACGGTCGCTCTCGATGTATACGCGTACGAATTCGGCCTGGACCAGACTTATAACGGCCTCTGGATCTCGCCAATGACGCAGAACGCTTATCCGATGAAAGGTTACATGTCGATAAGCCGATCCGGATTTTCAGATGCAGCGATGGCAGCGGCAACGCCGGCCGACCTGTCGCAGCGCGCGCTGAAGCGGCAGGCAGAGACGGCCGATCAGTCGTCCAAGATCAGCGCAATGCGTTCGTCCGGGCATTCCGCCGCTGTCGCCGCGGCGATCGAGAAGCAGGGTCGGGCACTACGCAGCTTGCGTTAGGGCCCGGGTCATGACGCTCGTCCGGTTTGCCGGGGCCCGCATGGCGGTCGGCTCCGATCACCTTGCGCGCTGTGGCAAGGCCAGGATGCGGCGGGGCTCGCGTTGTGCGTCTCCGAAAGGCCTTACCGAGCGCCGCCGTCGGAATTCTTTACGACCGCTTCAGCGCCAGCAGGCGCGCCTCAATCTGTTCGTTGATTCGTAAGGTAAAAACATTCCGGGCACAGAATATGCGGTCGCCCTTTGCGCGCGAAGGTGCGGGCGCTGGTCAGCGCCTCAAGGCCAGCGCGGTTGTTTCATCGGACGCGTCGCTACGGGTGGAGGGGAACTTGAGCGCAGCAAAATGGGTGGTCGCCGCGGTGGCAGCTTCGGCCGCCAATGTGGCTTTCGCGGCGGCCGTGGCTTTGGGAGCACCTTTGGGCGAGCCTCTGGGCCGGGTTCTGGGCGGGACTGCCTTGGGATCCGCGCTGGGCAACTTGCTGGGCGCGCAGCTCGGTGCCGGTTTGCCGCTTGCGAGCGTCGGCCTCTTGGGCGTCTCCGCGGCGAGCCTGGCGTTCGGTATTTATATCGTCAAGCGCAAGAAGCATCGGTAATCGTCGCTGAGCATCAGCGGGTCGAGTCATTTAGGGGGAGACTACCGTGAACGCAGCAAAACTGATCGCCGCCGCCTTCGCCGTTTCGGCGGCCAATGTCGCGCTGGCGGGGCCCACCGTCGCGCTGGGAGTCGGGCTCGGCGATAGTCTGGGCTTGACGCTGGGTGATGCGTTGGGCGGCTCGCTGGGTACGACGCTGGGCTTCTTTCTGGGCACGCCGGTCGGTTCGGTTCTGCCGATTGCAAGCGTGACCCTGCTGGGCGTCTCCGCGCTGAGCCTGGCGATCGGCATCTACATCGTCAAGCGCAAGAAGCACGCGTAATCCGACTTTTCGCCAGGATCGGGGGCCGGACCGGCGCCCGATGCGGCCTGCCCCCCGGGAGCAGTCCCTTCGTTTGCGGCGCACGGCAGGCCGGTCGTAGTATGCAATCCCTCGTTGATCCCACGCCAGCCGCCCGATTCGCGCGCTCAGGCCGGCGCATGCAAACTCCTATCCGATGACCAAAGAATTCGAGGTTCTTTACCAGCTCGTATTTCTCGGGACGGCGGTTGCGCTCGTTCTGCTCGAGCGCGTCCGCGCGCTGCAACGCCAGCCGGTCCAGATCGCCAGGCGCTGGACCAGCAACATCGGCTTGTTCATTATCGGCAGCGTGGTCGACACGCTGGTGCTGCCGATCGGGATTTTCGCTTTTGCGCTAAACCAGGCGCCAGGCTTCGTGTCGCGAATGGGGCTTCCATTCGCCATCGAGGTGCTGCTGACGTTTCTGGTGCTGGACCTGTGGCGCTATTGGGAACATCGGTTCTTCCATCGCATCCCGTGGCTCTGGCGGGTGCACCTCGTTCATCACAGCGATACGCAAATCGACGTCACGACGTCCGAACGTCATCATCCACTGGAATACATCCTCGGCACTGTCGTCATGATGGGCCTAATCGCCGCATTGGGCCTGCCGGCCGCCGCGGTAGGCGTCTACCTGCTGGCGGCAACCGTGGTCGCGCTGTATTCGCACGCCAATCTGCGCCTCGAGCCTTCTCTCGATCGGCTGGTGCGCCGCCTCGTCGTCACGCCATCGCAGCATGCCGTGCACCATTCGGACCTGCAACCGGAGACCGACAGCAACTACGGATCGGTACTGACCGTCTGGGATCGATTGTTCGGTACCTACGTCGATCCCCAGGACGCGAGAATCCCGCGTTTTGGCCTCGATTATTTTCGGCGGCCTGGCGATGCCCGGTTGCTGCGCGTGCTGCAGCAACCCTTCCGTTTCCGACAAGGCATTGTCGATAGCGTCGAGCCCGAAGCGACCGCGCCGGCACAGGCGGCCGAGCCCCGCGTTCCTATGTCTGCGCGGTCCAAGGAGGCACTGCTGGGCGGAATCGCCGGCGCCATCCTGGTTTGCGTGGCGATGTGGCCGACCTTGCTCGAGATGACGACCGTGTGGCGAACGCACGAGGCGTATCAGTACGCGTGGCTGGTGCTGCCGATGGTTGTCTATCTGCTGGGCTGGCACCACCGATCGACGGGCGTGCCGCTCCGGCCGCAACCCGACCTCACCGGAATCTGGGTGGTGATCGTTGCCGCGGCCTGCTGGGGCGCTGCGTCCCTGACGAACATCGATGTCGGCCGGCACTTCGCTTTCGTGCTGGCGCTGCAGGGCGTGGCGATGTCGACGCTGGGTTGGAAGTCCTACTGGAAGCTCTTCCCCACCTTCGGGTTGTTGCTCCTGATGGTTCCGTCGGGCGATGTGCTCGAGACGCCGCTCAGGGTGCTCACCGTCAAGGCGATAGAGTTGTTCGCCGTTGTCGCGCACTTGCCGCACTCGGTGGAAGGCTTCGTGATCTTCATCGGCACGAATCGATACATCGTGGTCGATGAATGTTCCGGCCTCGCCTTCGTGACCCTGGGCGCTTTTCTCGGCTACAGCTTCGGCTGCTTGCTGTATCGCTCATTCTCCAGGATTGCGGCACTGGCAGCGTTCGGCGCCTTGCTCGGTATCGTTTCCAACGTAATCCGCGTCAACGGCATTGTGCTCATCGATTGGATACGCGGATCTCAAATGGAGCTCACCTCGCATGGCACGATTCAATGGATCGCGTTGTTCGCGACGCTGGGTCTGTTGTTTTATGTCCTGAGTCGGCTCAAAGGTGATGCCGAGCCTGAGACGCCGACCATCGATGCAGAGGGACAGGACCGTCCGATAAGACGGTTCGGCCCGGTATTGGCCGGATTGTCGATGCTGTTGATCGGCGGCAGTGCCGCCGCGCTGCCGGCGAACGAGCTGCGGCCGGCGCGCGGAGCGCAGGCGATAGCGTTGGCGCTGAACATTTCCGGATGGGAACTCGTCAAGCCGGCGGAAACGTGGGCGGTCGACCCGGCGACCAGAAGCGAATCGACCAGCCTGACCTACCGTCGACAGGGTCGGGACATCGAGGTTGTCATCGTCGAGCCCTTGTCCCCTGACATCAAATTGCCGGAGTCGAGACTGGCACCGCACGACGGGGCCGTTTGGCGGCAAAAGCAGGTTCAGCGCGAGGCTACGTGTGCCCTTTCGCCGTGCATCAGGTTTTTGCACTCCACGTGGCTGCGCGACAAAAGCCAGCAGCTGCGCCACGTCTACTACGCGTACAGCCTCGGCAGTTTTGTCACCGACGCCAAGCTCACGTTTCGCGTCGCGCAAGGCTGGCAGCGGCTGACCGGCCGGCGCGACCATCCGCGGTTGATCGGATTCATCTCCGATGACGCAGTGCTCGACGTCGACGAGCTCGGCGCTGCGTTTGACACACTTCGGTCGGCGGTCGACTAACGCAGCGCCCCGGCAGTTACTGCTCCTTGGGAGGCTCGCCTCGGATCGCCTCGGTCAGGATCTCCATCGCCCTGTCGAGATGCTTGAAAGCTCGTGACGCGGCGCGTGTGTGCACGCGGGCTTTGATCAATCCGCGCAGGTGCGTTTTGGCGATCGTCATGTGAGCCATCGCCTGCACGGCCGTCTCGCGGTCCGCGCTGTCGACGGGCGTTGCCCTGGGTTCCTCATCCGACGTCATCGTCTTCCTTTTTTTAGCCCGCGCGATCAGCCCTGCGACGGATTAGTCGGGAGATCCCGCCAATAGTTGCGCGGTTTCTTGCCGGCGACGCGCAGTTTAACGTGAGGTGCGACGGCGAAAGGCGGAAATGGCGGCCACCGTCAGCAGCACGTCAGGCCGGCCAGATCGAGTGTCTGAGTCAGGCTGCGTAGCCCAGCACAGCGAAGAAGTGACAGCCGGTGCCGGCTAGGACGAAGAGATGCCAGATAAAGTGCCCATATCGCAGCCGTGAGTCGGTGGCGAAGAATCCGACGCCCGCCATGTAGGCCAAGCCTCCAGTGCCGAGCAGCAGCAGGCCCTGCTGTGGAACTCGATCGAGTATGGGCTCGAGCGCGGCCAGGCAGAGCCATCCCATCAGCAGATAGAGACCGAGCGAGGCGAACGGATGCTCGATGCGGTCGAAGGCCTTCAGCGTGACGCCGACGACGGCGAGACTCCAGACCACGCTGAGCAGCGTCCAACCCCAGGGACCGTTCAGCGCGCCCAACGTAAACGGCGTGTAAGTGCCGGCGATCAGCAGGAAGATCGCGCCGTGGTCGAGCTTCTTCAGCAGCGCCTTGGCGCGCGGGTGCGGCACCGCGTGGTAGATCGTGGACGCGCAGTAGAGCAGCACCATCGTTACGGCAAAGATTGCCGCACCGACGACGTTCAGCGTCCGGCCGGTTTGCGCCGTGGTCAGCACGAGAACCGGCGCCGAAGCCAATGCAGCCACGAACCCGAGCCCATGGCTCAAGCTGTTGGCGATTTCCTCTCCTGGCGATTGCGGTCGTTCCGTCATGGCCGGACAACTCCCTCAACGTTGCACAGGGCACGTCGAGGCCGCACGCCGCGAGGCAGCGCCGCACCGGTCGCCGCATCACGGCGACTTCGACGGGTCCTTGTGGAGCTCTAAGCAACGACTGTGCCTGTCCGGCGTTTGGCTGGCGGGTGACGACCCATACCCCCTGGAGCATGCGGTTACGGTAACTTGTGTCCGTCGCCGATACATCTAACCAGGGTAGAAGGTGCTTGGGTTGGAGTTACGAATGATGGTAGTTTGCGACGCTATTTTCCTAGCCTGCTCTTGGGGTCTGGATGACGGGCTGAATGGGATAGTGCCGCCGAAGGAAGACAGATGGCTTATCACTTAAGAGTCGATCGCCGGCATGTCCTGGAAGGGCTGAAGCTCGTCAGGAAAACCAAGACGATTCGCCGTAGGCACGATCCGGCTGTTGTGGGATTCGACGGGAGCTTCCTCACGGTAGAAGCGGCCGGGGTCACGTTCCTCGCGCGAGCTGCGGGCACTTGGCCTGGAAATGCAATTGTCAGCGACACGCTGTTTCAGGCGTTGGCTGCCGCTCCACCTGTGGAGGATCCGATTGTGGTTACCTGCGACGGTAAACATCTCGGATTTGGGCCGCTCAAGGTTGCGTGTAAGTGGCAGCCGATCAGCAGTGTCGTGCTCGCCCGGCCGCGTCAGCCCGAGTGGGTTGAGGCGATCGCCCTCAAGTACACGTTACCGCGAGGGCGCATCTTCGCCGAAGGTCGAAGCTCGGAAGTAACGGCCGCTGAGCAGAAGCTCGCACGGCTTATTGCCCGAGTAGCGAAGTCGCTCGCTCCGTTCGGAGTGACCGCCGCTGACGTACAGAAGCTCGTCGAGCACCGGCTAGAGGAGCGATATACGGCAGGACAGCAAGCATCCCATTAGACGTCAGGCAGTAACCGGCATGCGGCGCCGCTGCAGCTCTGGGGAACGGGCAGTCCAGCTTTCGGTGTCGAAGTACTTTACAGATTGAACCCTACAAATTCATCCCAACCGTCTAAGAGACTGATATTAAAGGCGCAACGAAAGTCGGGTGCGGTCTTTGCTCACAGACCGCCTACAAAAATCTGGGCAGCGGGACCAGGAGCTCACAAGACCCCGAGGCCGGGTCGACCGAAGAAATGGGTCACGGGGCCGCGTAGCCGGCCAAGCAATACGCCGGGCGTAGCGGACTCGACAGTGGATGTGTCCCGCTGTCTGCAATAGAGCGAATCCTCGGCAGTAGTCGACGAAACAAGAAGTAAACCCAGGTTTGGCGATCGCGCAGAACCACGCGCATGCAGGGAGGATCGCCGTGATGCGTCGGGCGCATGTCTCGGTCAGAAACCTCGGGCGGCCGCTCGCGCTGCTCTGTCTCGCCCTGGTTCCATTCCTGCTGTGTGCATCGCAAACCGCCGCGCAGGCGATATCCCCGGCTGTACCAGTCGACGGTCAGATCCGAGTCAGCTACAGCGGTTTCGTCCCCAATCGCGCGACGAACACTTTCGACACGGTAGCGAAGGTCACCAACATCGGAACGACTCCGGTGTTCGCACCCATGTCGTTGGTGGTCACCGGCATCAGCTCTGCCAGTGTCCACCTCGCCAACGCCGCCGGCACGACAGCTACCGGCCTGCCCTATATCGACCTCCCGCTCGCCGCGGGCAGCTTGAACCCCGGCGCCACGCTGGCCTCGGTAGTTCTGAAGTTCAGCAATCCGCAACGGACAACGTTCACCTTCACTCAGAGCATCTACGGCGTTCCGGCCTCGACCAATCACGCCCCCGCGGCCAACGCCGGGGCCGATCAGACTGTGGCAACCGGCGCGACGGTGGCGCTCGACGGCACCCAATCGACCGACATCGACGGCAATGCGCTGACCTACCGCTGGAGCTTGACGGGAATTCCAAACGGCAGTCGGGCGGTTCTCACGAACTCCACATCGGTCAACCCGAGTTTCGTCGTCGATGCTGCCGGCGCGTACACCGCGCAGCTGGTCGTCAACGATGGCCGAGGCGATAGCGCACCGGCGACGGTCGTCATAAGCACCACGAATTCGCGGCCCGTCGCCAATGCCGGGCATGACCAGCTCGCCGCCTCGGGTGCCCCTGTCCATCTAGACGGGACGCATTCGACCGACGTCGACGGCGATCCGCTGACGTATCACTGGACATTGGTGTCGATTCCCGCAGGGAGCCACGCGGTGGTCGATGACACGTCGTCGGTGACGCCCAGCTTCACGGCGGACAAGCCCGGTACTTATCAAGCGCAGCTCGTGGTCAACGATGGCCACGCCGACAGCTTGCCGTCCATCGCTACCTTCAGCACGCAGAGCGTGCGGCCAATCGCCGACGCCGGTCCGGACCAGGCGATATCGGTCTCTGCGCATGTTCAGCTCGACGGCAGCAAGTCGGCTGCGGCGAACGGCGGTCCGTTGAGCTATCGCTGGGCACTCATCACCAGCCCGCCGGGCAGCGGCGCGACGCTGGCGGCCCCGACGGCGGTCAATCCGACCTTTACCGTCGATAGGGCGGGCGTGTACACCGTGCAGCTCATCGTCAATGATGGATCGAGCGAAAGCGCACCGCGCGTCGTGGTGATCTCCACGGGCAACGTTCGCCCGGTTGCCGACGCGGGCTCGAAGCAGAACGCGCAAGTCGGCCAGGCGGTCGTGCTCGACGGCAGTTCTTCGCGCGACGCCAATGGAGACACGCTGAGCTACGAATGGGCGTTGCTCTTCAAGCCCTTGAACAGTGCGGCGGCGCTCGGCAACGTGGACCAGGCCAAGGCTACGCTCACATGCGACGTGCCCGGCATATTCGTCGCGCAGCTCATCGTGAGCGATGACGAGCTCGACAGCGCACCGGCTGCGACCACCGTCACGGTTTCGGTCGCTCCGCCTAACCATAATCCGCAGATCACGTCTTCCGCGTTGACGGCGGGGCAGGTGGCCGCAGCGTATCAATACCAGGTCGTTGCGACCGACCAGGATGGAGATGCGTTGAACTATGCGCTTTCGGTCTCGCCCGCGGGCATGAGCATCAGCGCGAGCGGGCTGGTTACTTGGACACCGGGCTCGGCCGGCACGTTTGCCGTGACCGTTCGCGTAACTGACGGTCACGGCGGCAGCTCCACACAGTCGTTCAATATCCTCGTGTCGGGCAGCGGTCTGCCGCCGGATCCGTCGACTGTCGC